>Ga0209052_1000716_pt1 | contig 11029 bp, 6 predicted proteins | sample WorMetHEROISLAND_2_FD_187409 | JGI IMG/M metagenome (GOLD analysis project Ga0209052, IMG submission 187409) | Marine gutless worms symbiont microbial communities from Max Planck institute for Marine Microbiology, Germany - Olavius sp. 4 HERON... | ecosystem: Host-associated > Annelida >...
GTGTTATGTTGTCAGCAACTGTAACAAACTGTTATTATTATTTTATACCCCCGGTAGTAAAGATCCCGGGGTTAAAAACAAAAGTTAAAACCAAGTTTGCTGGAGTGGCGCTAGTCCAATTCGGATCTCAGTACGAAGGCATTGTAATAAAAACATGCATTGCATTACAGAAAACACAAAAGATAAAAAGCACTGACACTTATTATCAAAGCTCGAGCATAAGTTAATTAAATACTTTTTCTTTCAAACACACACTGTATGTAGTACACATGTATGCCGCATGCAGTGTATGCCACACGCTTGTTTGTACTCCCGTAGGTTACATATCACACGGGTAATTTACCAGAATTAAAAGACAACATAGTTAATCGTTAACTTAATATGCACAATATCAGGCGTGGGCACACGAAATTTTTATTTTCAGGACAGAAAGAAATTTGAAATTTCGGGACATTTTTCAGGACACCAGAGTCACAAAAACGCGTTTTTTTTGTCATTTTAGGCGCATATAACTTCGGAACGTTTAGAGCTGAGGCTAAAATAACTATACGGCGACATGAAGTAGGCTAGTTTATCGGCTTTCCAGTGAGCGTAAAATGATTGACCTTGAATGACCTCTACACGCCATTTTAATGCTGAAATCTGGGACAACGCTGCTTTCCTTATGTCCTGTGTTACTTACTCATAAGTAAAATAAGTAAAATGATGTTTTTAAAAAAAATTGTGAAAATGCGTGAAAATTTCAGGACATATGTACAAATTTCAGGACCTAACTCCAATTTCAGGACATTTCAGGATAAATTTCAAAATTTCAGGACAACACCCAGACCTGAATGACTAATATCCACAGTGCATCAGATGCACAAACGAGCTTAACATTTTAGCAACATGGTTGCAGTGACAAACTAAAGGCAACTTCAACTAAAACACAGACAAAAATGACGCATAATTAGGCAACACAGTGCTGGAACGACACCAGCCGAATGTTAATAAATACCCATGTGCTGATGATGAAAGACCAGCATGAGTGGAATGTGCAAGCAATACGAAGTAAATGGAATTAGTAAACACGCGGGCGAGCGGGTCAAGCGCTAGCAAAGAACGGCACACAGCAGCACGTGTTGCGTGTGTGAGTCGGTCCGTGTCAATTAGACGCCGATGAGTCTTCATTCTTCACGGCAGCAGTCCAAGTCTGACTCAGTGGACTGAAGTTCCGTGGACTTGGCACACTCGACGCCGGCCGGAACCGTCGACGGCTGCATCACGAGCGACACACAACAATGATCAACACACAACCACTTTCCAGACAACTGAAATTCTCTCCCCAGTGAGTGAGTAAGTAGAGTTTTATGCTCCACTCGACACACTACAGGTCATTTCAAGATGGTCACCCAGGCAATCACTTGCACTGGAACCGGCAAGAAAAATAACAGCAAAAAAAATCGAACACAAAAAAACAAAAAAAACGATAATAAACTACTCACATGCACATACCCGGTACACAGAAACATTAATTTTAAACAACAAAAAATTCACACACGCAGAATCAAACTCTCGATACAAAACTGAATACCTCGTTTAGGGACCTTTATGCCATCCAGCAAGGCATGGGATTGCATTGGGCCTACTTCACAGCTTCCATGACTCACATGGGGCTGAAATACCCCGCCATTTCTCTGACTGTATGCCACACCATACCCAAGTTGTGGTTACCCACATCATGCTGAATAACAGATGATGATGAAACATAACAGTAATAACAGTTTGATAATGCAGCCACACACCACTAAAATATTATACTACTAGCATCTTGTTAAACGCAGGTGTTGCCCCCAACATAAAGCTAAGAGTAATGTTCCACAACAAAAAAATTTTTCCTTGACAATTTCCCAATTTTGTGCCAATTCCCTGACATTTTCCCGACAGCTGTCAGATTTTTTTATATGCGCAGGTTTTCCATACAAGCAGTTACCTTGTACATCAATTTCTGCAATGAATTGCAGCTGACAGAGACAGTATCTACCTGCTCAAATAAATCAAGTATCCAGAAACCACTAGCTGACAATGTCTGAGAAACTCTACCAGAAGTACATACCGAGCTCTGTTAGCGATAGCTGCTTTCTTCGAGACTCTGCCAGATGGCGGTCGTGGAAGACGCTCTGGGCTTGAGAATGGTTCTGTCTTCACCAGCACTGAACTGCCAGTGTCAGACATATCATCACAGTAGCGACTGTGTGTCACGGCTGAAAGACATCCCTGCTGCTGCTGCTGCTGCCCCGCTATCCCATTGTCTGATCCAGTTCGTTCTACACTGGGCACTAATATATTAGTGATGTTAATGGCGACGGGTGCAGAGTTTGGCACATTGCTGCATGACTGACGGCGTTCCACTAGAGTTTGTGAAACAACTGCAAACCGCGACCTCGGCGCACCAGACGTAGTGCGATCTACCTTATCCATTGCCGGCACTCCGTTCCGCATTATTTCTTTCACCTCCTTGTCTGACCCTAACGACACATCCAGACAGTCGGCAATTCTCTTAGCTACTGCCATCGGAACAACTTTTGATGTCTTAGCAATGTCGGGAAAGTCGGCAGTGGGTCTGGTAAACATTCGTTGGTATGAAGAGATGTTGGCACTTGAGATAATTCCTGCCAGCTCGGCACTCGCCGACGAAATCCTCTCGGAAACTTCACTTCGTGGTCCCATTTCCCCTGGTCCATCAACCGCCTCAAACGATGGAATTCTTGGGGATTCCCCATCGGCTGTTCCTCTTGGTTCTGAGCTGACATTCAGTGTGGCTAGTTTTTGTGCAATGGCATCAGTTGATGGCAATGTAAACACTGCAGCTTCTACGTCACTTCCGCTGTTAGCCTCTTCGCTGCCGTCCGGTTCCTGCGCTGCCAGTGGCGCTGCTGGCACGCAGTTGTCTCTCTCATCATTCAGTCTATCCACTGGTTCTATGCTGATCTGACGTGGCTTACTTTCAACCACATCACTTGCAAGACGTGCTGGCGAACTCGGGCTACGTACACTGAACTTTGGCCGGGGAAATGCATCTGGTGTAAGTGGACCGTTTGCTGAAAGAACTCTTGTAACAAGTGCAGGTGCAGTAAACTCAGTGCCGGCTGCTGGAGAACATTGCCGGCATAGACTGTCATTCTGCTGCTGAGGCTGCTCGCTGGCCTTGTCTGCTGAGCTTAGTGTCGGTCGAGTCAGAGTGACAGGCCTTCTTGGTTTGTCCACAGTATGACAGGCTGATGGAGATACATTACAAGTGCCATCATCATCCATCTTCTTATCAGGCACTCCTTCACTGCAGTCATCATCAGCTTCAGATCCCAGAGAGTAGAACTGGCTTGCTATTGTGTACGGTGCTGCTTTTGTTGCGTGATCATCGAGGTAGATGTTCGTTGTCGGCAAATCTTCTGCCAGAATGTTGCCGTGACTTAATTCCTCGACTCCACCGAATGTGATGCCACCGGAAGCCGCTCCATCAACACTCAGCTTCTTCACATCGGCTTTATCTTCCACTGGCTGAGTGGCAACGTCTTCAGTCACATCTTTCCGACCGTAGCTCGGTCTTCGGCCACGTTCCGCTGACCGTGACGAACGGCCACGACTTGTTTCAACATGTGCTACTGCACCACTACCCGGGTCATTGCCGTCACTTCGACCGCTACCAACCTGCCGGTCTGCAAGCTCACATCGAACAGATCCACAATGTGGAGGTTTTCTTGAGCACTGGACATCTGCTGCTGTCAAGTTATAGTCACGGGTAGCCACAGCAGGCTGTGACAGAACACTGCGACTGTGAGCAAAAGACCGACTGGGCGATCCGTCGACAGCGTTCTTAGTCTTAGCACCGGGAACGTCACACGCAGCAGAAGAACCGTCGTCACGTACTGACGGAGATGACTTGAGAATATGTCTCAGCTGAAAGTCAAGCAGATGCAACTGTGGATCAGCACGCTGAGTGGATGCATTAGCTGCAACATCGACCTGTTCAACAGCTTCCCTCACAGCAGGCTTCTCTGATGAGGCATCGTGCTGTTGACAAACTCCATCGTCTGTGAGTCTGCTGAATCCAGCCTGCCGCTGACATTTCAACACACCGTCAGCGGGACATGATTCAGCCATCACAGCGGCACTGTCATGTGCCGCCACTGCCACATCAAAGTCCGTCGCGTCAGGCTTGTGCAAAATCATTGGGCTTGGCGGCGCAGCATCGTTCACAGCTAGGTTCTCGATCAGAACAGGAAAGTTCTTCTCTTCGTTAGTACACACAATTTGCCTGCAGCATCAACAGCACATTCCGTGTGTTAATTACAACAGCATTGAACAACATCATCAAAATCACAGTCAACAAATTTGAGCAGGAAAAAAACAAGACAAGTTGATGTAATGGAACAAGGGGTCCTACCAACTTCCTCCCAATACAACAATTTATTGCCTTGGCCAAATCTAACAGCAAACAGTCTGTCCCTCGTATCCGCACATGCTTAGCCACTCCCACCATTTGAAATTACCCGTCTTTTCGACATTCGCAAACGTGCTTTCATGGCCATTTTCACTCACAACTCAAAACTTTTTAGTATAACCTAGCTTTTAGGAGACCTTAGTGCCCTGCCCCAGCCTCTTGTGCCTTAGATTCGGCAGACTTCATGCCAACATTAAGCACTATATAAATTTACTTGCTGAAGGGTTGTAATTTGGTGCATTTATGTATCTTATCTAAAGACCGCAGACTAGCAGTGAACAGAGCAAAGAAGAGCATGTCAGGAGACATACTCCGCTGTGGTCTGTATTGCTGTAGTTGAGATCATGCCTCCCGGGTCCAGCTCATTTCCCTCCTTCTCCTCCCAGTCGAACGGTTCTGACTCGGACACTGCTTTACGCTGCTGACACTGCCACAGCAGACTTTGTAGCAAAGTGTAGTCTGGCATGTCGTTGTAGTCCAGTGTCTAACATACACACATGCAAACATGAATATACACAGGGTCAGTATATGGGTATCAGGACGTTTCACCGCTGTGATATTTTACCCCCAGCTTTCGCCTCTAGCCTGGGTGCTTCGCCCCCAACATTTTTTGCCACAAGGATGATTCACCCCTGGACGTTTAGCCATTGCCTAGACGTTCTGCCCACAAATGGCGAAGACAGACGGATGGCGAAGACAGTGTCGTCTGCACTGTCATCTTCTCCATCCATTCGTCATCTCCGTTCATCTTCCCTACCATCCGTCGCCATTCATCTGTTTTCGCCATTGTCCACAATCTTTAGCGGCGAAACGTCCAGGCAAGGGGCGAACGTACAGGGGGCGAAATGTCACATTTCAACAGCCTCACACTGCTGACACTCCACAGTAACATCTGTCGCAAATCGCAATAATACTGAATTACTGATAAACAAAATGGCCAGCATCGCCAATGCTTTCAGACATGTCACCCAGAATGAGCTGTAACAAACAAAAAGCACTAATGTGCATTTTTGCATTAAGCCCATTCTTTTTAATTTTTTGAAGTTATTCAGTTTTCAATTCCAAAAAGGAATCATAAATATGCAAACTGCAAAGCACACTTGCAGAAGAGTGAAGATTCAGACAGACTGCGTATAACAAAATAACACTAGGAAAAATATATCAGCTTGTGACCTAAGACCTTTTCAACTGAAAATTGGCACACTAGTTTCTCCTGCTCTGGGGAACGTTTACACGAATTTTGGTTTATCTACGCCTTTCAGTTTTCGACTACAGAGCAACAGAGGACCAATGGACAGACTGGCAAGACCTGTATTAAGGCCCACTAGAATGCACAATGACTGCATGTACAATGGCACACAGAGTAGAGCACCTGTACCGTAAGTGAATGTGTACATGTACAACGGCACACACACAGAGTAGAGCACCTGTGAGTGTATACACGTACAACAGCACACAGAGTAGAGCACGTGCAAGTGAGTGTAATGTGTATACATGTACAATGGCACACTGAGTAGAGCACCTGTACTGTAAGTGAGTGTATACATGTACAACGATACACAGAGGAGAGCACCTGTACTGTAAGTGAGTGTATACATGTACAACGACACACAGAGTACAGCACCTGTAAGTGAGTGTATACACGTACAACGACACACAGAGTGAAGCACCTGTAAGTGAGTGTATACATGTACAATGACACACAGAGTACAGCACCTGTAAGTGAGTGTATACATGTACAACAGCACACAGAATAGAGCAGCTGTAAGTGAGTGTATACATGTACAACGACACACGGAGTGGAGCACCTGTAAGTGAGTGAATACATGTCGGAACTCAGATGGCAGATGCCTCAGAAACTGCGTGTGGTCGTACTTCTCCTTGATGTTGCCAACCTGTTCCTTGTCCTTCATCTTACGCCACGGCAGCTGGCCGGTCACGAACTCAACTACCATGTAGAACAGAGACCACAGGTCATCATGTCGACCCATCTCCTAAACAACCAGAGACCAGCGAGTGATGAGCAGTGTCCCACATTCCACTCGCACATAACAATTATTCCAGATGCAACTACTTGCACCGGTACTGACGACAATGAAAATTGACTGCAAAACTCAAACAAGCTAACATAAGAAGTCTGAACAACAAGAAACTACATATACACAAAAACATGATGTTAACAGACAAAGTATTCACACGCGCACACCGAAACTAACTATAAAAATATGTCAGCCCAGTGCTGACATATTATGCAGCTTTGAACTCAACATTAGCACACTGGCTACTCCTGCCCTGAAGAACGCATGCACCTATTTTGGTTTTCTATGGCTTTCTCTCTTCAAGTTAGGAACCCATGTGGAATAGAAAGACAGACGAGACCAGTAACGTGCTGTTCTGAGACGGCCACATAGCAATACAAAGGGTGGTCTTGTGGAACTCTTCAACATGACTAACCTTCACAGAAATGATCGAGGCTAATCTTTTCTGAAACTGCCCGACTGCATAATCTACTGAAAGCATGCGGACATGTTCAATTTTCTATGCGGTTCAACTGAACACTGTGGCTACCTTATTCCTGTGAGCGTTGATGGATGCATAGCGAACTGTACCACGAAAACCAGCAGCTGCGCGCGGTGCTCTCACGTCCCCATTCTGATTGACGTACTGCCTTGCTAAGCCGTAGTCCAGCATGTACACCTTCCGACAAGTGTTGCAGTGAATTCCCATCGAGAAATTTGACTGCACACCGCATGTTGTTACGTTAATCACTCACACGCAATCAAAGACAGACAGAGCGCATACAAGTACTAATTCCAAGTTGTCACACATGCTCAGCATGCCATTATGCCATCAGAGAAGTTATAACGTTTTTGAATACAATGCCAAGCTGAAACATTATGGGCAAAGTGCATCTTTCTAATATGCTCAACATGCAGCGTCTAATGCCCACAATTGCCAGCACAGTCTGTCATTGTAAAATGCCCGCTGTGTTTACTGGGTTTGAACGGTTTATCAGTTCGGCATGAAGTCAATCCCAAGGCAGGCCAAACAGTTGTGTCAAAATTATTAGCATACTGGCGTTAACACTAATTTATCAGACAATAAAAACAATTTGATAATATCTTCCATAATTTTCACCATTAGTGCTTCCAATTCACTTGTGACTCACGGTGCTGTAAATGTGCATTGCATTTTCATTTTTTAGTTCATTTCTGAGCAGAGCGATTGGCAAAAAATTAATCTGTATCAACCAACACAACTGTGGCTGAATCATCAGCAAGTTCTGACAGCAAAACAAACTGTAAAACAAGCTTTTTTCTGGCATTCACACAAACAGAAAGAAGTCACACCAGTGAAACACCACTAACCAAGTTTCAAGTTTCTACATTTAAAAATCTGCAGTAGCATGAATGCACGACAAATGTTTCATTTGCACAGCCACAAATGAAGTGAATGTCAGTGATTGTCAAACACTAGCCCACTATGCGAGTGTCTTACATTAATACTCCAACAAAAACACGAAGCTGCAATATGAAGGCCACAATTAAAGAGCAGAAATCAGCAGCGTACTGGTTTGATGTCTCGATGCAGGAATCCCACAGAATGGATTGCTTCAATAGCCGCCAGCAGCTGTCGACACAAGCGAATAGTTGTGCTGATTGTGAAGCAACCTTTGGGCTGGCTGCGACGAAGTTCAGCGAGATTGCGACCCTGAAGGTCCATCACCACATAGTTGAATTTCTCATTACGACCACAGCTGATGAATCGACAAACGTGATCTTTGCCTATCACAACAAAACATGACTGCTTCTAGTACTGTCCGCTTCTGTCCAACCAGTCTCCTTCACTGAATTTCTTCCACATCAAGCCAGCCCTGAAGAAACAACCTAAGACCACTCACACGCAATCAAACAGACAGAGAGCATACAAGTACTAATTCCACGTTATCACAGATGTTCAACACGCCATTATGCCATCAGAGAAGTTAAAACATTTTTGAACACAATGCCAAACTGAAGACCGCTAGGGGAGCTGACCAATGTGACCATAACTGCCTGCGCTCGAAGGCCAGCAAATGTAAACATAGTTTCTTACTTACTTACATGAGTTGCAATATAAGATAAACTTTAAGCAATGCCCCGAAATATACTTGCATTGCAAATCGTGGCTAAACAGCTACAGATAGTAATATTGTTACAACTGTCAGCCTATAAGAACTTACCAATGCCCTATCCAATGGTACCATTGCCACAGAAAATTCACTAAAAACCCCTATTTTTCGATTTCAAGGTCATCCACAGTCATTGGTGTTGGTACCCACAGAAAGCTCATCAGCAGAGCTTCTTATAATAAGCAGCACGTCTGTGTCTATCTGCGACAGTTCTCATGCTAGACGAGCTAATAGCAGTAAATAATGATTTCTTAGGGTGGTACCCCTTTTTGATGGTCTCGTTCGAGGGGAATCGCCTCACTCAGCGGCACAAAATTTGCTCACAAGAAACTAGCGACTCTACGCTATCATATGGTGAAAACCCGGTGTCTCTCTCACCTGCACTTGGTTCGGTAATGGCACGTAACAGACAGATGGTGGACAGAATTACGATAGCTAGTATGCATTGAGCATTACATTCTATCGCGTGTAAAAACGCTCAGCATATATTATTATCTACCTCACACTGGTAAAATCTAACGGCTACAACATACTGTAAGAAACAGACAAACGAGCAGAAAGTAGCTGACACCATCAACACAAAAGTCACTGGCATACATGTGCAGACAATGAAATATGACAACAAAATCTATCGGAATCTGCACAGAAGACAACAATGAACATATATTCACCTTGAAGCTTCTTCAGCACTGCTACTTCCATCTTTAGGACCTGCTTTGGTTGTTTTGCAGACTCAAGTTTCAGAGCAACTCTCTCACGACTTGTAACATCCTCACCTTCGTAGATCTCACCGAAACCTCCTCCGCCAATTTTACGCACCTTCAATCAAACAGCAGAGCTAATACAATACTCACAGAACAATCAATCAATCACACATATCAACAAACGCACACAGTCACTATTTTCTGTATTCCCTGCCACAATGCAGTACAGTTGAAAAAAAGAGAGCACAATCACATAGGGACCATAAATACTATAATAGATTCCATTAACGGCCCACATTCCCAGCTGTAAAAGCTCACACTACTTGCACATACATGCACAAACACAGTGCAGATTTAAGATATAACTGTCAATTAATTGAGCTGGCCACACAGCACTGGACCACAACACTTCGCCTACTCAGGGCAGCAACAACAGGTCGAAAACATGGCTTCTGTATGGCTGCAGCCCTAGAGAGAAAAAAGATAAACCAGTAATCCTACGTATTGGCTATTGTATGCACCAGTAATGTACTGCATACCACTTTCCAGCGATCTTTAATGACATCTCCAGATTGCAGTAGGTCTTCAGAAGTACTGGCTGTCATCACGGCAGACACAAGCGGCGTCTCAAATCTTGTATACTTAACTGCTCAGCAGTAGCATTACCTTCCATTGCCTTCACATACAGATGACAGTCACATATGCACAGTAACATAACAATGCTCAGCACAGAAGCCACAAAATGTATAAAGAGCCAAGGAAAACTATACAGAAAAGTTACTTGAAGCTGCCTACTCCTGAAGTACAGAAGATGCATGATGCTGCAATGGTGGAAATACTGCTGAGGCATGTCTGCATTTTTGCCACAGCTGCACAAATTCCGCAGCGACACAACCTAATAATTGCTACGATAGAGGAAAATCTGCTCTATCGGCATCTATTCAGTCTTTCCCGTATGCACAATCGCCACTTTATTGCGCTGTTTACGCCCATTCACTTCGCCACATCAGCCAGACCCACCAGTCAACGTACATTATTTACATATCTATGGTACGCGTGACGTCAGTCATGGAGGTGTGCGAAGTACTCGATTTCGGTTTATGTGGCTGCATTTCACTTTTTCTGCGAGATGACCATGCGTTGCATGGTTGATGATGCTGCAGGCAAGTTGAGCGAGATGACGACGTGTTCGAAGTGCACCACTCACTGTTGATGACGGCCGCCGTCAGTTCACCATGTGCCACGCTGCGTGTCCGTCAATTCTCAAAAAGTTGTCGAGTTTTGCTACTGGGTTAGGGTTAGGGTTAGAATTAGGGTTAGGGTCAGTCTTAGTATATAGCATTAGCGTTGGGTTTGGAGTTACGGTTTCGCATTAAAACTGCAACGAAGACTTCATCGCACATTTTCCTGAAAAATCGAAACTCGATTGCTCAGCACACCTCCATTAATAAGCTTTCCGCACGCCATAGATATGTACTTAAGCGCTAGGTGTGGCAACCATTACGATACAAAGGCGTTAAATACGACATAAAATGCTTGATTTTGTCGGTAATCCTGCAGTTTACGGTTATAAATTCATAGTTTTTCTTCTACTGTACATATATGCGCTAAATTCCGCCAGTGACCAGTGCACCTAATGTGCCGTCATGTTACGTGTGAAAAACATACATACCG
>Ga0209052_1000717_pt1 | contig 11027 bp, 5 predicted proteins | sample WorMetHEROISLAND_2_FD_187409 | JGI IMG/M metagenome (GOLD analysis project Ga0209052, IMG submission 187409) | Marine gutless worms symbiont microbial communities from Max Planck institute for Marine Microbiology, Germany - Olavius sp. 4 HERON... | ecosystem: Host-associated > Annelida >...
ACCTTACACACCCCCTGTCGCAAATTCCTGGATACGCCACTGGTCATCGGCATTCATCAGCAGCTCACAATGCAGTAGCAGCTTCAGACGATAACTACCACAGCACACAACTCCCGAGACAAATACGCAAATCAAGAAACACAGGAAACAATTGATACCTTCAATACAGCGTATCAGCTTGGAAGTTTAACCACTGGCGATTAACCACTGGCGACCGTGCCAAGACAACGGAACGGGGAAAACATTCTATGACGAGATAACCGTTAAAGTAATGGGGACATAAGCTAAAAAAACTGCTACCGAGTTAACACTTAACGCAATTTAATTTATTTGTTTCGTTGTGGTTTGTCAGTGATAAGGAAGGTGAGTAACAAAATGATGAGTTACAAGCAGCGTTACAAAGAACAACGAAACAAGAGAAATCAGTTGTAACACGAGCTAAACCGACACTGGAGTGTTATTCTGATCGCTATCACTAGCTTACATGGTTGCAGACACAACAGACATCTGACAACGTGAGAGAGATATATGTATATCTACCGACTGGCGGGATGGAAACTGAATGGCCTTTGTACTGCCCGCGGAAGCGACGGGAGTTTTGTTTTCAGCATCGTCGCTAAGTGTCCTCTCTGTCAACACGATAACTGACGAACCGCTGCACTCAGCTTGACGAAATTTTACAAGAATATGACAACCTCTAGGAGCCTACTGAATATCAAGGTCATAGATCAAAGGTCAAGGTCACATGGGCTTGTGTGTGTTTTTCTTGTGTGCATGATACTGCTTGAACCAGATGGCCTGGATTCGCGAAACGTTGTACAGGCATGGCCCGCGGGCAGTACTTAGCATTGAGCAAGGGTTGAACGAGACTACTGCGTTTACGAAACACTCGTGGACTGGACTGGACAACTACGTGGTGCTACGGGACAGACGGACGAACAGACAGACGGACGTACGACGCCACTAACAACATCACAGCTAGCTAGGACAGCACGTCTGCTACTGGTCACGTCACTTCACACACAAACACAAACGGTCGCACCGCACAGCAACGTCAACCGCGGTGCTGACACTGTGAATGGACGGCGTCCAGACACTTATTTTCAACGCCGAAAAATTTCTCTGGAAAGTTCGTATATTTGGTGCCAAGTTGCCAACTGATGTCCACTGAACCGTAGGTCTGGCGCTGCACTGGCCATGCGTCACAGACTCAGTGGTCTATCCACAACGCTCAACGGCCAATGTCTGGGAGATGAGCACCTCGCCTAAGCCCCATTGGGGGTACGGCTCCTTTACCTTTTTTACAACTGATGTCAGAGCCCCAGACCGCACTAAGCCTGGACCCTCTAGCTGCATTTAAGGGGGCCTACTTCTAAAGGGAAAGAAAGGGAAAGGAGGGGGAAGGGAAAGGAAAAAGCAGGGGAGTAGGGGTGCCCCCTCCAATTGTGGACTCTGGATCTGGCAGTGGAGGAGGGGAGGGAGAAGGGCAAGGAGGGAGGTTGTGTTAGGGCGTCCAGGCACTTTTTGCCACTTTGAGCAGCGTGCACACGAAACTGATACACACAGGGATGCTGAAAATGACAAAGTGAAACGCGAGACTGGAAAGTAGGACAAAAGACTGCCGAGATGGACAACGCAGACTGGAAGTCAGCGCCCACGTGCGGGACTGCTGCAGTCAACTCCTCCGAACCGGTTTCACAACATCGGCAACCAGTGAAGTTCGGTCGGTCTCACGTGACACGAGAACTAGGTCCAGTATCAAAAATGTGGACCACAAACGCAGGCGTCGTCCTGAGTTATCCACCCTTGCATTCCGATGTCGCAAATTCCAGTCTTGCATTTTCCGCCAGGGCTGAATTTTCGACTGTCCTTTCTTGCATTTTCAGTCACCCTGTACATGGGCCACATCGCTCAATAGCTACATGTTATGTTGACAATCAGTAGATGCATAAATTTTGTTATCAGAGCACAAAGTCTCCAATACTCAACATTGCCCAAATGGCACATTTCAGTGCGACGGCTATCCTGTGGCCGGTTTTATATGATTTCAGTTCACGATCGTTCCATGATGCCCATGTCTGAACTACTTGATTTTGGCAAGTTGTAATGGGAATCCAGCAAAATGAACCAGTTTGGGCCTGGAAATGAGGATACTCAACAGGAACGGACCAAGATGGACCATAAACAGACTGCTAAGCTGAACTGAAGAATTCAGTTTTACACACACACATCTATCACACTAGACAGTGGCCATGTCAAAGGCAAGGCACTAGCAGTAATAACCAACAGTTCACGACACAGAAAGCAGTTAGCAAACGATGGCGGGTCTCAGATCATCACTTCGTCTAGACAACCAATCTCTACAGGGGATGTCAGACGATCGATAAAGTTGGCCAACTTTCGTGGGGTGGTTTACTTGCCTCAGAAAATCGGCCGATTTTATCGTTTGCAACTTCGTATGGACACACAACAGCAGAATGATACTTGCAGTACTTTTTCTGCATGTAATGAATAAAATAAACATTACATTGTAACAAACAAAATAAATATTCATGCCCACTGTAAACAATCACCACGGTAACATACCCGTAAGCAAAACCTGTTGACCGATATTCAAAAAGTTGGCTGATCTTATCGTCAAGAATAGAAGTGTTCTATGTTGGACGTTGCTTTTTTATTGGGCGACAAAATTGGCTGATTTTTTTGCACGACAGACGACAGATTTTTGTCAGCGATTTTATTGGCAGACTAAATCTGTCAACTTTATTGATCATCTGACATCTGCTTAACACTCGCACAACACACAAATGCTACACTGATAATAGCAATACTGCACAAAGACAACATTCACACTTTACCGACATAACTTATGTCAGCTTTACTGAGGCCTCCCGCTCTGTATAACTTTTTTGAAGACACCAAAAGTCCTGAAAATTCCTGACATTTATCAGGCCAATTTCAGATTATTTGATCCAGCAAGTACAAAAAAGTGTACGTCAAAAGTACAACGAAAGTGTACAAAAATAAAGTGTGGAAAGCTCATTTGATATTAACTCGTAACTCAAAACGTTTTAATGTCAACTTCAACGACGGGTTCCCCGAACATCATATCTGCCACTCTTTCTACTGGGTGTATTTTTTTGTAACTGTGTAAGATTTTCAAGACAAATTCTGCTTATTTCGAGACATTTAAGGACAAGCTTCGAATTCCACACATTTGGTTTATCAAATTCCCGTAGTGCAGCAGTAATAAGGTGTCTTCCGGTTTCTGCTAACTGTACCAACGAATGGAAATATTCATCATGTAGCACAGAATAAATATTTGCGTTCATTTAGCAGGAACCGGAACCGAAAGACACCTTATTACTGACGCATTATGGGAATTCTCATATGGAGAATTGGAGAACGAGTGCGTGAGGACTGCATAAGTGATCATATGACACTGCCAGCTGGTTCTCGACTTTCCACGAGTACAATCAGTGACATTTCACACACACACATGCACAGACTAACTACTGACAGACGATCAACACCTCGCACTTGCCACAATACACTACAGGCTACAATTGCTATACACCTGGACTCCTGGAGGGAGGAATTCTAAGCCGCGGCAGTACACTTGGGCATTCAGCGTTTAGGCGTCGCGACACTTGGCTGCAGGGACACTTGGGCGCCGGACTTTTGGGTGCCAAGACAGCGGCACAGCACTTACTAGGGTTCGAAAATTATGGGTAAGATTGGTGGGCGTATATTGCACAAAATCTACGTGAACATTGCGCGAAATTTCCCGAGCAAATACTCGGAAAACAATGTTCGGCTTCTTACTCAAGCTTCGTCAATTGACGACGATGATGACTAAGTGCACTAGGAAGCTATTATAACACAAGAATAAAAATCGTAATAATTAATTTGCCAACTTACTTACGATTACAATTTTAACTCAGCGAATTAATTTAAATTAGGAGCCAGGGACGTAGTTTGGCACCCAAATATCACGTACATTTTAAGCAATCGAACCCAACAACAGCAATCACTACAACATAGTGTACTTGTAGAACTAGCCTTATTTCTCCAGAGTTAGTCAAGGTTGGACTGGCTACTCAGAAACAGTGTATTTTTAAACCAAATTCGCACAGTCTCAATATCGTGCTCAACATTGTCAGAAACCACAAAGCCACAGAACTGCTATACAGCACAAGCCTGGTGCAAGCTGACGCAATTTGCGCAAAACGGCATTTATTTACAACACGACTACTACACAAACACATTCTATGCTGCTCTGTGGCCACGTTCTTGAAACTTTCCTGTGACATCTTCCGAAGACCCAAAGATGATTTAGGAATTTCAAAGAAGTTTTCTTTTCCGAATTCTCGACGGCTTTCTTAGCATTTCCGAAGAAGTTCTTCTTTCCTTATCTCTGTAAACTAGTTCAACCAATCAGATGCGCTTATACAGACCACGTGAAGTATCGAGAATGCACCCTTTCCTAATATCTTCCTAGGAAGACATTCCAAAGATGTTTTCCAAAGAAGTTTTGAAAATGCACGTCCTTTCCTAGGAAAAGAAATCCTCCAAAGATCTTCCTACGAAGTTCAAAGAATGTGGTCCCTGAACATATCATATATATATGTAATTATGTACGGGCATAAAGCGATGTGTTATTGGAAAACATGCATAAGCAAAGGAAGGAAGGCCACATTGCTGACTGACACTGACCCAGTAGTTTGTTATGTGTGCCAAGGAAGTTGTGTCTCTAGCAGTCTTTGTCTTGGTGCATCTACAAAATATCTTAAATAATATCTTCAAGAAAATTGTCCACTCCAGTAGCCCACATTCAAACAGATTAGCTTGACACGAGATCCTTCCACTCTTTCACGGATCACGAATCATTTTGTACAATTTTTCACCATCAGCAAATAAATGTAGCTTAGCAAGTTATGGAAGAATTGTGAGGAAATTTTTGGCGGCAGGGTGGGACAGGAAGAACTGAGTAGATTTTGGTGGCTTTCCCCAGATCATGATCCAGATCCATGCATCCAAATTTTATAAAATAAAAATAATTGCTCTTATTTATTAGCAATAAGACATGGCCGTAACAGTACTTAGCAGAGGCATGTACGGTATCAAGTGGTCAATAGTTTGCAGTGAAATGTTGAATACTCAAATGCACAAGCGAAGCCGATGAAGATCCGATTCCAAAGTCCTGTGTCGATGAATACTGCCAACAGCTGTTATCAACTTTTTAGCTCGCAAATGTACTGCTGAAAATGTTAAAAGCCACAAAAGCGGAAGCAGTGTGAAGTTATAGAAAGCTAATAATGCACAGCTCGCAATATCAGTGGTCACACGTGGGATCACGTCACGTGACGCAAGATCACGTCACGTGAGATCACGTCACGTGACACAAGATCACGTCACGTGGGATCACGTCACATGACACAAGATCACGTCACGTGAGATCACGTCACGTGACACAAGATCACGTCACGTGAGATCACGTCACATGACACAAGATCACGTCACGTGAGATCACGTCACGTGACGCTGGAATGGAACGAACGTAGTTGCCGAGAGTCCATGGAAAACATGCAAGTCTATGGTAAAGCTCATGGTTTACAAATGGCTTAGAACGACTTCGGTAATGTGGTAATGTAATATTGCCCAGTACCCAATACTGGCAGATATTGATCTGCCAGTATTGGGTACCGGGCAATATATTTATTGGCCATCAGACCCAATACAATACGACAGAAAAACTACCAAGTAGCGGCATGATCTGACGCATGGAACCAAACAGAAAACTGGCAAATGAAGGATCTCATAATGAAAGACATAAGACAGTGCTATTAGCTTTTATAATGTACACGGTCATTTCAACAGCCATGGTATGGGCATGCTAGTGCTATACACATACATGTATCGGGGTTGGTATCAACAGAACCCAATAATATTGGGTATTGGGTGGCTTGCCTCCCGGTATCGTTCAACCCCTAGTCCATTCACAGCAGCAACACGTCTTGGTCTTATGATGTCAGTCAGTTCAGCTGCCGGACAGACACTGACCACGCTGTTGTCAGACACTGACCATGCTGCTGGACAGACACTGACCACGTTCAGCCAGCCTTAGCAAGTGTGGGGCCCTGGGCAGAGTGAGTAGTTTCTTAATGGCACATCAGCACAAAATATTCAGTGGCATAAATCTATGTGATAAAAAAAAAGATAGAGCACGGTGCCCTGGAGAGAGCATGAAGAGATGGGCACAGCATGGGACCCTGGGCAAAGTGCAGCGTCCTCAGCAGAGCACGGGGCCCTGAGCACAGCGTAGGGCCCTGGGCAGAGCTGAGTAGAATACTAAGGCCAGCTCTGGACCACACGTCATCGCAGAAGATCCACTTGGACTGGACTGTCGGACAGAACAGAACTCGACAAACAAACAACGATGAAAGTGTATAAAATCCCGCGCTGCGGACAGAACAGAACGTCGTCAGTCGGACTTCTGAGCCCAGGCCATGTCGTCGGAACGTGGCACGGCTCCGGTCAGCGCGGTGATGACGCTCTCGAGCCGTGGCCAGAAGTCGATCATCTCGAAGGGGTAGTTGAGCCAGCCGGTAGTGATGCAGAAGTAGGTGTCGTGTGGCGCCACATGGTGGATGCGGTGGTGACGTCGTGGCAGCAGGACGTGGATCGTCTGCAGGAACACGATGGGACGCGGCAGGCCAAAGTACGTGTGAGACCATTTGTGAATCTGTCACACACACACACACACAAAGACGTTCTATTTTTAGCTCTAGACTGGCAGCGTATTGGCCAGCGCCCATTCACGCTGTGGCACACTGCTAGCCTATACTGTCATCACGTGACTTCCGGCTACGCTAGCAGTGTGCCACAGCCTTCATGACAGCCACGACAACAATGGGCGTCGCTGGAGATACTGTACTATTAATCAAAATAAATTCAAAGCTGCAATTTTGTGAGCATAATTTAGTATACAGGCCGTATATACGATAATCATTCATAATCGATAATTAAAATAGCTAAAAATAGAAGGTCTTTGGTCGGCTATACTGTGGTCACGTGACCGCAGGTGGTGCCGCTGCGGAAGGTGGAGCTGCTAGCCTATTTCTAGAAGGTCTTTGTATACACACACACTGCAGCTGCAATCAATCAATCAATCCAAGATTTTTAAAGTGGCCTAAGTAATACAAACTACTGCTAGGTCTACTAGAGACAGGTTAGGTGAAGTCCAGTCCAGGCAATAATCAGAAAAAGGATTCGGTAAACAGGTGAGTTTAAGTCGCTGACGGAGGACTAATAACGATTCATCTGAAGTCACGTTGCAGGTGGCTTGGTGGCGTAATGGCTAGGACGTTGGACTTGCGATCGCGAGGTCGTCGGTTCAACTCCCGGTCAGGTTACTACTTGGATGGGTGACTGTCTATAAACAAGTAAACCATCTCAGTATATAACAACCACCAAGGTCAACTCAGCCTTCCATACCTCTGTCTAGGTAAAGTGAGCACCGGCCTGCATGGCTGAGCATAAGGTGGGGCACGTTCACCTGTGTTGGGTGGCAGGTAACACTATGTGATTCAATATGGCACGTGATGCTCCATAGCACTGTGGTGAAGGTTGGTTGAGCAAGGTTTAACGTCCCACTCGACACAGTTTAGGTCATTTCGGAGACTCTGTTTTTACAGGTCAGATGACCCAACCAACAGTGTCAAAGCACTGAAGGAGGGTGGTTAGTTATTCCAGATAGCTCTCAATCTCACCAGGCTTATCTCACCATGTTACAATAATACAACATGCATGCACATACAAGACAATGACACACAAAGAAATCTAAGCACAGTGAGTGAACCCAGTGAGATGAAGCAAAATCTGATAGACAAAACCGGTAAGCTGCTCCAATGATTGTGCAACTGTAGGAAGCTCCACAATACTACTACTAGAGAGCAGTTCTAGCAATATTCTCTCTCACTCCTGACCAATGATGAAGGGTCACCATTAAGAGCTACAGTGTATAGGTGACCTTTAGCTTTACTGTTTACATGGATGATGGAGCTACAGTTTCAAAAGCATCTCAGAACAAACCTAGAAAGATCCAGCCAAAAAAAACAGACAACTTAAGAAAAATGCAAGCTTTAGCTGTACATTCATTATTATGTCTTTTGGCGAAGAATGACAGAGTGAACAACCTACGATTCTAAGAACAACCAACTTATACCGCTTATGCCAACTACACATTAAAAACGTACTGTATTATAAATTAAGAAGCCTTAACACAGCTGCTGTAAATTAACTCCGAACATCCAGTAAAACAACCACGGAAATCCTGCACTGAACACTTCAAAATAATTAACATCATTACATGCTGATTAATAACAAACAGACACTACTGTAAGAATTAGAAATAACGACGAAGGCAGCACTAGTGGCTGGACACAGACCTGGTTGGTGAGGCTGACAAAGATGGCGAGCAGAAAGACGTACATTTCCCAGTTGTAGGTCTGACGAATCTGCTCCGGCGAATACGTCAGAAACTTGTACGTCATACGCATCATTGGCAGCAGGCACACGGCAAAGTTGTCTCCGTTCGTCTCGACAAAGTCATGGCGGGTGATTGACGTCGGGTCGATATGATGTTCACGGAACGGACGAATAAACGCCTACGACACACAGCCTGCATTCACGCTAACAGTAGCAGTAATAGACACGACAATGTTTATGGTGCTGTCATCGTAGCAGTGCACTGCCACTGCCAGAGTTCACCCGGTTCATCTCACGAATGTAGCATGCTGCGCCAGGTGGCCGGCGACCTTTGGACAAAGCTGATAAGCCTGAGCCAATACATCCACCTGTAGGCAGCTATAGTGACTACATTCACCATCGCCATTTATTATTACTCAGCCCGAAGCTGATACTCAGTTTACCACCCCCTGGCGGGTAGAAGGCTGAATCGACATAGCTGGCTGGCTTCGCACCGAGATGGTTTACCTGCCCGTAGATTGTCATCCATCCTAGTACTAACCGGGCCCGGCGTAGAGTAACTTCGTTGAATCGACACAATGCATTACCACTACGCCACGCCACCAACCGACCAGACTACATGCAATGTTTCAAGGGTCAACTGCATCGGCAGGCCAGTCAATCAATCAGAACACACTGACTACGTTGTCAGTTGTGACGTAACTGAAGACAGAAGCTCTTCTTACTAAGGTGATAACAGTTTTAATCTAATGCAAAAAAACATGGGACGAATACGGAACTAATAAATGTCCAATCAAAATTTTCTGATCGATTAAAATTCCAACAAAATTTAGACTTCTTAACATCAGTAATGTCACTAATCTGTGCATATCGTACAGGACATGTCATCAAGATTTGTAGTTTTGTACTGCTTCTATAGTGTTAGGTAAAGGTGCATCGATTATCGGCCAATCGGCCGATTATCGGCAGTTTGCCGATAATCGGCATCGGCCATTTGACAATCGGCATCGGCCGATTATCGGCAGCCGATTATTTGTCTTAGTAAGCAAAACAAAAAATGCTTTTAACTGCAGTTCACATTGATGACAATGAGGTAAAGTTCTAATGACTCAGTAATCAGTGACTGATTACTGAGTCATTAGTTACCTCATTGTAGGAGTGTTACCAATCTACGATCGTACCATTGTGACTTCACAATCGTTACAATATGACTTTAATTGAACAAAGATGCGTCCTGAAATAAACAATCGGTAATCGGCCGATTATTTGGCGCTGATAATTGGCCGGCTGATAATTGGCCAAAGCATTATCGGTGCACCTCTAGTGTTAGGTTTGCAGTTTGCACTTTGTAAGCCCTCATCATCAGACTACACATACACGAAGTGCATCGCTGTCACTTTTTCCGATCTTGCTCTACTTTATGAAAGACAACAACTACTGGCAATGGTCTGCTTGACTGACGAGAGAAATTGTTCAAAATTAATCGAATAATCGAATATAATTTTTTGGAGATTAACCGATTACAAAATCCTTAATCAGTATCATCCCTAGTTATGAGACAAATGAATCATAAAAAGAAATAAACAAACCTTGCCGACAAGCCACAAGTCGACGGAGCCCCACGAGTCGGCTGCCCAGTGAACCAAACCACTGAAGAAGTCAGCCGTTATAATCCCCATTACTGCAATAAACATTAATCACAATGCAACGAATACAAAATGACAGGTATTAAGAGGATGTCAGACGATCGATAAAGTTGGCCGATTTTGTCCGCTGATAAAATCGTCCAATTTTATTGTCCAACATCGAACACAATCATTCCTTCCTTGACGACAAAATCGACCAACTTTTTACATGGTCAACAGATTTTGTTTGTGTTTCCATGGTGATTGTTCAAAGTGGGAAACGAATACTTATTTCAGTTATTTACTTCATTCGTACTTCATAATATTTATCTTCATTTATTAGATGCAGAAAAAATCCTGCAAGTATTGTTTTGTGATCTGCTGTTGTGTATTTGTGAAAATATTGGAAAATAAAAATATTGAAATTTGAAAATAAAAATAAAAAAAATATTGAAAATAAAATTGGCCGAGTATCATGGTTCAACGATTTTATCAGCCAATTTTCGGAGGCAACCAAACCACACCCACAAAAGTTGGCCAACCTAATGCATTGATTATCTGACATCTGCTTTAGCAGACCTGCCAACACTGCAAACTGAGCAATAGGGAAAAATCGTTTTATACCAGCCAAAAATCATTAAAAAATAGTAGCACACTGCAAAACCACTTGCAGCATGTTTCTGTTTATGTTTCCTGCCGTGCCGTTTACTCAAAACTGAGTTTGTACCAACGTGTCAACATTACAGCACAGCAACCCCATCTGTAGCATTGTGAGAACAAGAGCCCCCCTCGAACTCCATTTGGCCATATCTGAGCTCCGATTTGGTCAGGAGTGAGAGGGAATATTGCTAGAACTGCTCTGTAGTAGTAGTATTGTGTAGCTTCCTATAGTTGCACGATCATTGGAGCAGC
>Ga0209052_1000718_pt1 | contig 11024 bp, 3 predicted proteins | sample WorMetHEROISLAND_2_FD_187409 | JGI IMG/M metagenome (GOLD analysis project Ga0209052, IMG submission 187409) | Marine gutless worms symbiont microbial communities from Max Planck institute for Marine Microbiology, Germany - Olavius sp. 4 HERON... | ecosystem: Host-associated > Annelida >...
TTCTGCCCAGTCCTGACGGTCCTTCCTAACTTGCTGTTTGGTGTCCTTACACAGCGACTCAAAATAGAGGAGCAACAATTACAAAACAGGTACTCCTCCCCAGAGCAGGGGGAGTTGATGGTCCTCCCGCAGGCCAGGGGGAGTAGATTTGTTTCAGGGGGGAGTACTCCCCCCCTACGAGGTGGCTGGATAAACCCCTGGTCTGGAGTACATATAATGTTCTGTTGTGCAGTACTGTCCTGCATGACAGTTGATTGTTTTGTCTAAACTATGCCCAGTCCTCGTAGGTCCTATGCTCAGCCACTGAAGAAATAGGTGCTGAGACCTGTCTCTGATATTTCAATGCCTGGGTCAAACGTACGTTTGTTAAGTGGCCGGGTGACAGACAGCGAGCTAGCTGTCACAGTCTGAAAGTATCAAATATAAAAGACTGCCATGGGTCAGCAATGAGAGCATAACATCGTCAGATCACCATCTGAGTGTATGATTATCGTATCCGAAATTCGAATTACATCTTTACAGTAAACTTGGTTTTCAAACTTGACTTTTATATAAGGACATGGCAGATGTTTTCAGGACCTGATGAATTTTCATAGCTGGCGCCGCCACTGACTGCAGTAACTATGATTGCAATAGAAAAACATTGAGTAGAGGGTGTGGGAAGGTTGTTGGTTTGTCGTGCCTGGAGTAACTCGAGTAGAATAGGTTGATTTTGGAAGTTTTGTTTTGATGAATAGTGCTCATCTGGTTTCCGGTGCTTTTGGTTGATACTTGTTTAATCACGGTCAGATAAACGTTAAAACGAAGCAAGCAGCGGACCACACAGGTTCATGCAGGATTGCCTGCCTGAGAAAGTAGCATGTGAAATGCCATGACAAATGCATTGCATTGTCTTATTTCACGGGTTGTACATAGAATTAGGTTACAGCAAGTTCAGTTGTGTAAATTGCTCAGGTTGAACGTGCCTGCATGTAGCGTCAGTAGCTATCAAGTCTTAGATGTTGTTAATCTGGAATAAGTTATTTGAGTTACATGCTGAATCATGTAGTGTCTGCTGTGCTGTGATTATGCTGGAGAATACACTCGGATGAGTTACATTCTGAATCATGCAGTATCTGTTGTGCTGTGGCTAAGCTGGAGTAAATAGTCAGTTGAGTTACATACTGAATCATGTAGTATATCTGTTGTTGTGCTGTGATTTTGCCGCTCGTTTCAGTGTAATTTCCTCCGTTGTGTATTGTGTGTGTTGTTGTTGTTGTTGTACGATTCTCCACTATTCAAACAATTTGCTTTATACCGGTACATTGAGTTATGTTGGCTTCAGCCTTGGATGACGCCTCTTGGTTCCTGAGTATTGGCATTGGCTGTACATTCTCCAATGACGCATTGATGCACCATAGCGGTTTTGGCACTACTTCCATTTGCGGTCTATTTATTAGTTGTAAACTAATGTTAACACTGTGTAAACAGTAGTCTGATATTTGGCAGATTCTAAAACTGTCCGTTTCCAAAAACTGCTGAACTACCTAATGTTGTAATAAAACGTTACAAATTTATATACATTTATTTATATGCATAATATAATTACTGTGTAGCAAGGTCAACTTTTCTCCCATGTATCTGCTATATAACGGTCTTCCAAAGTCGTAGTACCATGTTATCATCCGCTTACAAGTTATAGCCACCTTGCCGACTGCTAGCCAAAAATACCATATGCCAACAGTGACGCTTGCTGAGTATGAATGTTTGATATTGGTCCCTCATTGCCTCTGTCCCTAGTCAAACCACTGCATACTGGTGTCATCATCATCATTGTCATATTTATTTTCTGAAAACAAGCACAATTATTACTGCTGTAATTATTACTTTAATACTATCACTAACAGTAATGGGTGTTGTAAGTCTGCTCAGATCTGTTGGTTTTCAGTTGCTCAAGATTAATCACTGTCTAAACGTATAATACTGATATGTGCATGTACTATTTGTCTGAACTGTGTCATGTCGACATTAACTTGATTACGTTATATTAAGATTATGTTGAGTTGTCAGGTTTTCAATTAGATGGTTCTTCAGTGGCCAGTCAGTCGTAACTATTTCGTACATATCGACACTCTGCAGTCAGGGCCAGATTTAGATGTCCGAGAACTTCCAACAGTGCAAGCTCCATTTCTTGTACTATTAAGTCCAATGAAGTATTGTAATTTTTGCAATTTTGGGTATTTTCAAGTTTTTGTTTACTACTAACGAAGCTAGTGTGTTTTAAAATAAATTTAGTGGCCTTTCTGGTCAATTTTTTTCATGAAGTATGTGGAAACCCTCAGGTTGTGGAATCCTCTGGGCAACTGGGAAGCTTGTCTGTTCCTAAATCATGCCCCGTGTGCAACTAATTTGTGACACCTCACTGCTTCCAATGCCCTGATTCATATTCCCACGAAATCCTTACAAGATAACATTGTCCAAGAGTCAGCCAGCCAGTAGCGGACACTTCCTTGAAAAAAGTATCCATTTTTCGAGGACCTGGAAAGTCGTTGAAACCGAATAGGCCTTGAAAGTTTTGGAATTTGTTGTAAGATTTTCAGTAATTCATAAGCATCATTGCTATGATGTGGAAATTTTGCAGTCAGTACTTAACTCCCCAGTCCAGTTCACTATTTTACTTACTTCAAGTCCTATGGACTGGATAATGTACAGTAGTTTACAAAGTACCATAGATTCTACTGAACCGTTATCTGCTGTGTAACTACCATACCATTAGTAATACTTATTTTATGCTATTAACAGCTTTTATATAATGCCAGAAATATTATATACTCTTTTGGTAAAACGCCACTGGAATAGTCTGGAAAAGGTACTTGAAAGTCCTTGAATTTTTCTGCCAAAATTGCGGCCACCATGCAGTAAGCTGTCCATTAGTGGTGTGGTTGCTGTGGTAGTGATGGACCCTAGGTACTGTATCTGTCGATTCATATCATGTGTCAGATTGAAATACTTGCTGCCATAGTATACAGTCGAGTCTTCAGCTGGCTTGTTGAATTGTGTTCATCACAGTATGCTGTGACACTGTGCGTCTGCTGCAGTCAGTCAGTGCCTGCTAATTACTGTACTTTAGTCGCAGCATCCTTTGCAAAACCAAACTTCACCTGCCTCATCGTGTGAAATCCACTGCTTGATAGCTGATAGAGGCCCCGAGTTGTTGACTGCTGGAGTTGCTGTTGATATTCTGTGCAACAAGTTGAAGAAAGAGTTTTTTTTCGTTAGCAGCAGTTTCACGATGAGTGTTGTGTGTTGTATCGTCCATGGGTTAGGCTACGTTCACATAGACAAGAGTCCGAGTCCGGGTTTCCATTTGTGGGTTGTATGTCACTCGTACAAGCTTCACCCACACGAGTGGAGCTTTCACAGTCACTTGTACAAGCACATAACTCAACGCGCGTCTATTGACAATCTCCAGTGAAATCGAATCGAACGAGGAAAAAAGTAACTATATTCTACTACATCGTTAATAATTATACTAACCGCGCCCCCTAATAAATTATGAACCATTTAACAATGACACAATTTATTATGTCAAATATGCATCACGGCCTCTACCAATTAAATGAATACAAATTTTTTGTTCACTTCATACGGGTTGCAAAAAAACACACAAACTGCTCGCTCGAGTGAAATTCACAGGAAACCCGTACTCGTACAGAAAAGTGAACAGCCGCCATTTAAATACATGCAAACTCGTGTTTCCTGGAACCCGTATATGGGTACTCAGGACTTGGACTTGGACTCGTGTCTATGTGAACGCACCTTTAGAGTTGTTTCATTGAATAAAGTGATGCTTCTATTCACTGCTTGCTGCCAGTTGCTTACACCACTTCTAGCTTAACCTGTAAGTGCAGATACACAGTTCGGGTTTGTGAGGTTACCATTAGGGCTGCGGAAATTAACTATTAATTTTTTCAACGATTAATCAATTAATTAAAAGTTTTTATGGATTAAAATTTTTGTCCTCTTAACAGCCTAAAATGATTTTGCGTTAATTTGTGAAAGATAACAACAACGTGTAGTTGAATTCTGTAGATCTAGTGGTTTTTGATGAGTACAAAAACTAACCAATTAAGTTTTGGAGATTAATCGATCAAAAATTTTTAATCAGTACCAGCCCTACTTAACATGAATTTCATACAGAAACGTGCTAAAACTGCATCTATTTACTGTAACAATTATACTACAAAGGGCAAAATCACATGGCTCTAACTGGCATTCCTGTATACATATTATTCTGGGAAAATGGGAATTTGTATGGGGTCGGTGATGGATACAGCAGTACCGAGTTCATATAGGTTGTCCCTAGTAAACATGCCCCATCTGTAACAGTTTGGCCGTAATTTGCACCAAAGTTTGACTTCGGACTCTGGCCCCAAATCTCGCGCTCGTATGGAGGATGGGCCCCTGCCTTATGTAATGTTACTTGGTGGGACACTAATGTTATAAGTAAGTAAGTAAGTAAGACAAGCCGGTAGTTGATGTGGCTCGCGATGCGCAATGCTGCGTACATACGCGTGAGTGACTCTAGGTGTCGCGGACAGACACACAGATGGACAGATGGATGGACAGACACTGTGCGACAATAAGGGCTAGCTTAGCTTGCGCGTCGCGAGCCAATTAATAAGAAATAGACGGAATAAGCCGAATATATACCATACGTGCGTGCCCTGAACTAGTTTAGTAAAAAAAGCTGATTTATATCGTCTGGCTGCAAAATTTGCTGCTATAGAGAGCTCCATAGACTCAAGCTGTCACGGACAGACAGATGGACACACAGTGTGCGACAATAAGGGCTGGCTTAGCTTGCGCGTCGCAAGCCCCCTATTTCTACAGCACAAATGAACTCAAATGTCACAGTGTGCTGTGTCACTAGCTAGCAGAACAAGTGTGCATTCAGCTAGCGTCTGAAGTTGTTGTAGCTGAGGAGTAATTGCCGCAGCTGAGATGGAAGACTCTTCCACGTGCGTGCATGGTCCTGCGGTAGGAAAACTTCTCCAATGCTGCTGCATTGTCACGTGGACACAGCCAAGCCGTTGAGTGGAGTGGAGGCTAGATTGGATCACGTCCGTATAATGTACAGTTGCCGACAGCTTGCGCAATGTCAGCTTAGTCGAGCTTTTTTCACGCAAGGTTCACCATCCACTATAACTACGACAACACACACACAGTACAGTTCAGTACACAATGTATGGCACAGATGTGTGAAAACAGTTTTTTAACGCACAGCAGCGTTACTATACTAAAGAGCAAAGAGGAAATTTTTTAAATAGTGCCATAAACTCTCTGAGTCGGGCAATCATCTCTACATCACGTCACTCACATGATTACCAACTTCTACAATGTTAGTTACTAGTCTGCTTAATGGACAACCTACTGTGTTCAACTCTATTCGCCAGCAGGCGTGAATGTCCAATTCAACAAATGATGACACCACAACCTGCAAAATGCAAGCATAGATTGAGAATTAACTACTTACCGTTTTTAAAATTCATTGAAATTTGTCTTTGCACATCCCTAGTAAGCACAACTTTTAAAATTTGTAAAAAAAAAATTGTAAATTTTATTTTTTATTTTTTGTAATTCCTAACATCTGAAATTATGAACGGGAGTATGAGATAGATGCATCAGTAATCTGCTACACACTCGACTAAGACCAAAAAAGCACTGTTCAACATAATTAATCTTCTAACTTTTAACCCCAAAATTTGAAGCATTCACCCTTGTCCTAGAATGCATAAATCAATGCTCAAACTTTGATAAAGTTGTGTCTAGAAATACTCAGATATCAACGACATTCAGGATGGATGCAGGCACGGACAGACAGACTAACAACCCGCATACATGCCCCGGACACACTATGTTGGTGCAGAGGCATCTCTGGAAGGGAACTTTCCCCCGTAGCCCCTAGCTGGTGGAAAGGGGCTTGGTACCCCCTCCCAACAACCTCACCCCTACTTTCGGCCTTTGGCCTTGACTTTAAGCCCTTTGGGTCTTGCACTGTCCCCAAACTGTCCATTTTCCCTAGAGTCCTCTTAGTGGAGACAGGATAAAACCTAGTTGACGCATAATAAACTCAATGGACATACCGTGTGCATCTGCGGCCAGTACATGCCACGGTAGTCGAAACGTGACGCAAAGCATCTCTTTACCAGGTGCAACATTACGAACGACCCGGACGCTACGGTCTTCAAGCTCTTCAAACGACGTTACACCGAGAGCCTCTGCAGTCCTCTCAGCAGCATCAGCAGCTGGGTCATCAGAACGACTGAACGAGTAGCAGTGAATCACAGGCCGCAAGGAGGCACACGGCGCTTCAGTCGGCCGCAGGTCAGACAACAAGCCGCGGAAATGCTGGAGGAAGTCGACGGCTAATGACGGAAGATTCATTACCACGTGGAATGCGTTGTCGACCTGGGATGATTGGCCTTCACAACGCTGCTCCAGGGCTGGCTTTATCACTGAACTAATGAACTCCGCTCCATCCAGGTTGTATACCGTCACCTAGCCACAGAACATTGTCAATGTCATCAAATCAATCAGTCAGTCATGAGTTGCCTTAATAGCAAAGCTAATTCAAGGTTAAACATAGTAACTGGAAGTTTAGATGAGGTCTTGGTATGATTTGTTGAAGAGCCAGGTTTTGAGAAGGTTGAAAGTGACCTGAGATGTTGTTATCTCATCTGGCAGAGTGTGTTCCGGACAGAGGGTCCAGCAACTGTGAACATTTCAGTTTGTCCAGCAATATTGGTTGGTTTTACACTCTGTATGATCACCCGAAATAATCTTTATATTACTGTATTTTATAAACCAAAATTGTTATACTTCTTTGTATTTTATCTCACTTGATCATCACCTCATTGTTGTTCTCTGCATTCTGACATAGCAATGATATCACATTATTAAACGAATAACTGTACTGTCACCAATATCTACAACCAATTAAATGCACTGAATATGCAGGTATGCAGATTTAATTTGATCAGGCGCATAATTAACAAAAGCTTGCAAAAACATAGGAAAAGTCACTCATGAAAATCTGGAAAAAAACGTGATCGTAGGAAAAACTTCAGTATAACTAAGTTAATTTTTTTTAATATGAGAGTATAAGTGCTGCATCGAAGCTGGTGATAATAATCCGTTTGCAGTTGAACCAGTGACTAAGCTAACACAAAGTACACAGCAGATAAAAACACTTTGAACATTAAGAATGAGAGACCTTGTCTTTGACTTTATTCAGGTCGACGTTCTGTCGAAGCCAATGCACAGAGTCTGGGTTGAGATCATTCGCGTGGACCTGACAACCCTTCTTGGCAGCTGGAATTGCGAACGGCCCAACTCCAGCAAACACGTCATAGAGCCCATCACCACACACCAGTGACTTGACGATTCGCTGGTGCTCTGTCGCTGTACATCATCACAATCAACTGATTAAAACAAAATAAACAATAATCTACTTTCAGCAACCCTTTCTGTAGAGTAGTGTATGTACACGTACACTGGGTCTGCTAGCTTTTAATGCATAGCTGTTCTTTTCTTTGCTCAAGATACTATTAGTATATCATCATTTTCTTACACATTACAATGAAAACAACGAACAGCATGACCAACTGACCATTCTCCAGGCAAGTTAAATATCCCACATTTTCCTAACTCGACTCTTAGCGGCAAGTGTGTCACCAACATTGTGGTTACCCACATAAGATAAAGAAAAGTAAAGTCCTTACCAAGCCATAAGGCCGATAGGGCGGCACTGATCTCTGTTTCCTTAGACCTCAGCCAGACACCTGTTTACACTGCGAGACCATGGATACAGGACAAGTGCATCGTGCGGTGTGCCTGTTAACGTCCCAGCTTTCAGTGGTACTCATTGTGCCTACTCACAAAGGGATGACCAGCTGAGTTGACCAACTTGACCTGGGTGGCTGGTTACATACCAAGATGGTTTACCCATCTGCCGACGGTCATCCAACCAAGTACTAACCGGGCCCAGCATCGATTAACTCCATTATGCGACCAATCACGTCACCAACTAGCACACCACGCCACATATATCATTATTAATAGCATAATTATACAGTGAAATGCACCACCAAAAATACTGATATACTCATACTGCTATCCTGCTAAACACTAGAGTGGCCCCAAGCATGAAGCTGACAATAACCGGTTTTCCCTGACAATTTTTTCTCTGATAATTCCCTGAGCAGACGATAACAGCTGTCAAATCCCAGACATTTCCAGGTTTTCCACACAAAAGGTCACCTGTGTTAAAGCCTTACCAAGTCTTGGGTTCCAGTACACCTTGGAAAAGTCCAGCTTGTATGCGAAACCATGTTCTCGGGCTATGGTGATGAAGTTTGTCTCACCAGCTAGCACTTCCATTGCAAAATTCCTGAACGTGTTGTCAATGGACTGCGTCTTGTGTACCACTGTCTTGACTGTGGACAGTTTATCAAGAATCACCTGACCTACAAATGTACAAGTACAATCATATACCATCAAAGTGACCCAACCTATATACAACCACAGCAAGGCCAAATAACCAAAAATTATTAACTAAACTTAATTCTGCCTATCATGTTAACTTTTGAGATTTCATTTCTGCAGAGCAATAGTTCTTCCTTCTGAACCAAGTGCCTATAATCTATGTTTAGTTTTGCCTAAATATGTCCAAATATTATCATTACACACACATACACACACACCCTCACACATTTAGATAGCTTGTAACTACTTGAAAAAGTTACCACCAAAACTACTATCAGTTTCTGTTAAGCCTACTTTTTCCAGAGTTACATCAGGTTCGACCGATCCCCCAAGAATGAGCTTTTTATAACAACTAGAAATTACACAGGGTAGATGCGCTTGCTGTCTAGTACCCCTAGAAAATTGTGGTCCAAAAAAATTTAAAAATTGGGTTCAATTTACGGCGGAATTTGCACACAAAAATCAGGAAAATTGCGCAAAATTGCGCAAATCTTGCACTCTTATGATGCAAAATGTTAGTCCGAATTGTGCTTAAATGAGAGAAATATGAACCATGGCAAAAATGACACGACTGTGCAAAAATGAAAAAAAAAATTGTGTAAAACTTGCTCTACGCAAGATAGCAATTTTCTGGGTGGGGGAACTAGCTGTCTGTCACCCAACCAATAGCACCACAACAATGTGATCTAGAGTTACATAGGAAAAACGAATCCAAAATGATCAAAGCACAAATCCAAACCAATCTCCATTCCAGATCACGCATCGCCACCAAAACCTGATCTATTGCAGCATTGCTGTTTGGCCTGCATCACCCCTTCAAAAATAATATCTGTTCATAACTTTCTGAGTAATTTTCCAGATAAACAAACATACGGTGTCAGACAAACTCTATGGTCTGCGAGCTCTTCAAACGACGTAACACCATGATAAGAAAAAAATACAGAAATCAACCGAAGCCTACCGATAACATTTTTGTACTCCAGCAGATTATCTCTCAAGTTCAGATGTGCAATGTGACCGATGACACTGAAGCCTCCGATTCCAGAGTTCTCGGGAAGAATGGCATCCAAGATATCATCATATGAAAAGTTGTCATAAGTGAGTTTGATTGTATGCTGCCTAAAGTCTACTAGATCAATGCCATTCTCTGACAAAAATGTCCGATCACCTTCCCCGAAAGCATCGGTCAGTTTGCAGCAGTTTGGGCTGAAGAGGAAAAGTCTATGAGTCTGCCTGTCAGCATCAGTGTCATACAGTTCTGTAATTGGTTGCAGTTTGGGGACCTTCAACAGGCAGTGCTTATAGCGCTGCCTTACAACCCCGACCGACTTGATGGGAACCTTCAATCCGACTGTGCTAAGATTTATTGTGAATGCATCGCGGTCCAGAACTTTCATCCCTCTGACACTCGACGGGAGACGAAATGGACTTGTGGATGATGTGGTCTTGTCTGACATGTTGTCGATGAGACAACTCTTTAACTTCAGCACCAGTGCACGGATGAAGATCAGTCGGTCACGCAATCTGAAACAAATGCCAAAACATTGCAGAAATGAGTCAGAACAGTTCTCACACCACCAGCATCAATGTCACCAGATTTGCACTGAAAGTCTGTCCATTCTGAAGTCGAGTCGATAGAAAAAAAACGGTCAAGTGTTATTGTCAGTGCAGGCCTACGCTGTGCTAGGCCCTACTCAATGTAAAATCATTCCTGTTAAGCGAAAATACTGAAAGATAAACGTTCAAGACACATTCTTTAAATTATTTTAAGCAATTATTACACCTAACACTTAGTTACTTCCAGTAACACAGACACTGACAATGTGGCTTGCAAACCCGCGCAAAGAAGATGCCAAAAATCAGTGTTGACTGCCCTGACCTGTGATTATCTAACTGCTCTTGTCATCTTGGCTGCCGCACCCGTCGTAAATGCAGCTGTATTGCCGTCGCCCGCTTTGCCTGCCTCGCCTGCAGTTTAGCATTGCCGCATGCGTTAGCTACCGTACGAGTTATCTCACCTATCTTTCACTGCAACTCTCCTTGACAGCAAACTCCCAAATTCAGGATTATGACTAACAGTGTTTTTAAAAAGACGCAGGTACGACACTCTATAATTATATATTAGCTTTAAAAATGGACTCCAAATTTTCATGTTTCCACATACAAACCACTGATACAAACACATGCAACAACAACACGGTACACCGGAAGTAAACATCGCAGAAGTGATGGGCAGCAAACGAACTTAGCAAATGTCGTTTCGATATTTTCGTTAATATTAGTACAGGTTGACTAACGACAAAAGTCCCCAACAAGTTCCATATGCAAATTCCAGTAGCGTATAAAACGTTGCTTTACTAGTTGCTGTAAATTTTAGGGTTAACTTAGGACCCTGCTTATGAAGATGGCACAGCTTGATCTTCCAGATGCGGTGTTTAACTGGTTGGTCGACTACTTCAGGGGCCACGAGCACTGTACTCGGTACAACGGTGTGACGT
>Ga0209052_1000720_pt1 | contig 11012 bp, 9 predicted proteins | sample WorMetHEROISLAND_2_FD_187409 | JGI IMG/M metagenome (GOLD analysis project Ga0209052, IMG submission 187409) | Marine gutless worms symbiont microbial communities from Max Planck institute for Marine Microbiology, Germany - Olavius sp. 4 HERON... | ecosystem: Host-associated > Annelida >...
TACGTTTACATTTCGGGCGCAGGCAACAACATGTTCGAAACATCATACTCGGACAGTTATGGACGCAGGTTGCGAGTGTGCACCATGAGTACGGTCGGCTAACCCTAGCGACAGCTGGGCTCTTGTTAAATGCTTTCACTGGCATCTTTGCTAGAAAATTTGCAGTGATGTGATTGTTGAATATCCCACCACACTTTAGCTGTGTCACTACACTACCTTGACTCATGGTGTAGATTTATTCGTGATTGCATTCATCATACTGTTTGGTAGCAGATGCACAGACAGTATGTTCTAGTATTTGAGGCTCAAGTAGTATTGTTACAGTCATTTGGAAGTATTAAGATGTGCACAGTTGAAATGCTTTCAGTTACCTTTGATCATTGAGTGAACCGGTTGCTAATGCTTGTTGCGTGCACAATGCTGCTACAGGGCTAAGCTAAACAGTTTTCTGTAATCACTTGTACTGTGTGATGTATCTGTATATATATCCAATACTATTGAACAGCAAATGCACTGTGAGAGATATGTAAGTGTGGTGTATTTAAGTCGTCATTTCTTCCTTTTTGACCTGTGCTTGTGCATAGTATTGATAATTGTATCGTGGTATGATTCCATTTGAGTAATTGTAAAAACATGACGTTCGAGATACCCAGAACTTTTTGAAGTTGTGGTATGATAAATGTAGCTTGGTTATTTGTTATTATTTTGTTAATAAAATATGATTTTTTTGTTGGGTTGATTGTCTTGCTCCCTTGTAACAAGGCTGCTATCAATGTTGTAGCGTTTTTGCTGATTGCTCTAGACGTTAGTCTAATGGTGTATTTTGTTATAAAATACCTGGGAGTCAAAAAAGAAGCATCTAATTGTTTTGTGCGTATCTTTGACAGATATTGACCGATATTTTACTTTTTGGAAATGTTTGAATAAACCTGGATGATACTTTTTTTCGCTGGCACATTCAATTTATTTTGCTGAGTAAGGATGAATTCACCAGAGACGGCATAGACGCCCGATTCCACCGACAGCAGGACAAATGCCCCAGTACCCATGCCACGACTAAGGTGCTAGGGGGTTGCAAACCACTCGTTAAACCTCCACAATTTGAGATATCTGACAACACTGAAGTACTAGTATTACAGAAATAGTTGTCACTGTATTAAGTAAGGCCATTTTATGTGTCTATTGTTTGGCCAGATAAAAATTTAACAGTTTTGTAGATCCCGTTTTGTTTCGTCTTTCGCTCGTCCCTTGAGTCGTTACTTATTTTTTTACATGACTTATGTGCCTTCTGTACCTTGCGTAACTTCACAAATAACAATAACAAATAATGGCGGAAGGAGGCGAGGAGAAGGACGACAATCCGTACTCGTTTAAGAAGTTTATAAAGTCGAAAAATAACAGTCGGGCGTTGAGTGACTCTGATACTGAGCATAGCGAGGAAGATGGTGCTGTAGATCTCCTAGAGAACTCGTGCCCGTTGAGTCGAGGTGGGAACATGGTTATTGTGGCCTACAGCTGACCGCATTTATTTTGCGTGCAAGTCAGCCCCTCTGTGTCCGTATCTAAAATAGGTGCCGTGCTGGGTTTTTACGCAGTTTACGTTCAAACACTGATCGATCTCCGATTGCAGTCAGATCAGCTGTATAGTGACTGTGTATAATCCTACCACAGAACGTCGTGGTGCCTTCAGAAACGTATTTAATCGTAAGTGGAATGTGTTAAAGTCAACATCGATAACTCAGTTAAGTATTTTTTCCAGATGTTAATAATCCTGGATGCAAGTGAGAATATCCTGAGATAATGAAAGCAGTTCTTGATTAATTTATACTTATTTCCTGTTGTAGATAGTTAGTGCCTATTACTGGTACTACGTTTGTGTCAAATTTCCTTTGCTTATTTGATTGCTGGTTTCTTTCTTTTATGTTCCTGCCAATTGTTGTAGTTTTTCCGTATGTTGATGTTAGTTGGTTGTTGTAGATGATGGGTCTAGGTCAGGTCGCAGAACAGATGACAACCCATTCAGCTTCAAGCGTTTTCTGCAGCCGAGAGGTTCACACAGAACTCCAGGCTCTGGAGCTGGTGCAAGCATTGCAACGCTCGACTTAGCCAACGACCTGCCAGACTTTGTTCAAGGCCACTATCACAGCAGTGATCGTGAACATGTACGTCCACGTGGCGGCCGGTTGCAAGCCGCAACGGATGCACCGCTTCCTGACTTTGCGCTCGACACCGATCCTGGCAGCCGATTTCACACTGGCAGTGACTTGCATTCATTTGGTTCGGCTGCTGTGGCTGGCGGCTGGATGCCGAATGATGCAAGCGCTGCTCCATCCAATGACATGACATCCCATCACAACGAAACTTCCAATCATCGACTTCATAGTCCAGTGGCTTCAAACAGTGCAACTCATCGTGTTTCACAATTGTCTGACTTCAGCATTGACTCTGAGACTGAAAGCAGTGAGCAGTTAGATGAGTTTGGCCTGTTGGAAAGTAGAAATGCTTCATCGCACCATGGTCACGCTGCCATGACGCCAACCGATGGGCCGTTAATGGTTGCTGCCAATTCTGCTGGAGGTCTGCCTGACTTTCTGTCTGACAGTGCTGCTCTAGGAGTGGTGGACGTGTGTACTCGTAGTAACAGTGCTGCTGTTGCTGCTGCTTCCAGTACTGTAAAGTCGTCTAGACCGTTAACGAATGGTTTTGCTAGTCCTGACTCAGAAGCCGAGTCTGTTTTGTCGCGGGTAAGGTTTCGACTGTTGTTTCTCTGCATATTGATAGAAGTGATCGTGTGTGAATTCTGTGACTTTTAGGACTGTGAACTCTATTCGATGTTTTGATGCCATGGGTTGGGTGACAGAAAGGGTATCCAGTGGGTGCAAAAAATCTCTTGCAGCAAGCCTAAGTTTGTGATCTGTTAAGTACCATAATACCTGCGTGTTCGACAGTGTCATTTCTTCGTGAACAGAATGGGACAGTAACAGCAGTAATTGATGCTGATGCTCTCTGAAGTGACTGAGTTTGTAGTTTGTGTATTAATGAATTTTATACAATAAACATATTGTAAATGTTTTTCATTTGTATAAAGTTTTATTTCTGTTTTTTTTAATTACCAGTTGCTTGAAGAGAATGAACAGTTGCGTCATCAACTTCAAGAAGCCCAGGAACTGGCACAGAGACAGTCAGATAGGTAACTTGTTATAAACTACATGTAATTATAACTTACACAGAAATTGTCACTCAATTAAGTCTACCTGGTGATTGAATGCAGTTAAGATTCGTTGAACAGTATTTTTCATCACTGATGCTGTACATATGGTCCTGTTTTGTTGTTGGGAGTTAAAATTTATGTATGCTTTTAATATCAAAAAATAGCAGCTTTTTGGAAGTTGTGAAGATTTTTCACTAATATGGTCATTCGGTCAATGTTGTCATCCTTCTCAATTTCTTTCATTTATGGAAGTGTTCCAGTTGAACAAGAACCGAGTGTGCATCTGTATATTGGTGATGGAGAGCTCTGTAACAAAGATGAATGTTCTAACTTCTAGGCAATTTGCTTTTGAATCATATTCTGTTGGTTTTGCCCTGACCCCTTGGAGTTTTCTCCTGTCTCTCCTTTTCTATTTATCATCTTTTTTCTTTACTTTTCCCATTCTTCACAGGTGGCCCTTTCCCCTTAATCCAGCGGGGTTCTGGGCCCTGGGGAGTGAATTATAAACTCCTGCAGTGGGGTCGATTTTGGGACATTATGGGCTTGAAAAACGCATTTGAAAGCAAGCTAGAGAGAAAGTTGGTATAACTTAGGTCGTCGTAAATTGCAGCAAACCCCTGAAGGGCTTGAAAACTTTCCCTTACTTTTGGTAATGCAGCACTTGCTCCCAAGGTTATGTGGCATAGATGGCTTTTTTCATATGCCTCTGATTTGTTGTCAACACATGGCGTTATATAAATGTGTATTGATTGATTGATCGCCCAAGTGGTAACTAGTGACATTTGTAGTAACATTGGTTGTATTCAGAGCTTCAGAAGCAGTGAAGCAGATGGAACTGAGTCAGAAGCATGAGGCGGAGGAGACTGCTGCCCTCGAGAAGATGATGCAGAAAGTTGAAGCCAATCTGGAAGTAACAACGGTAATAATAGTAATACTCATAACTAGGAGTGGTCAGAGATCACAGACTCTGACCAAGACTGGTCCTGCCATCTGGTGCACTCAACCAATTTCATGCAGTTCCCTTTAAAACCTGGATGTCATCCATCCGTAGGACATGACCGAAAATACGTAAGTTTGCGTTCGTTGACTGTATCTAGTATTGGAGGTTGAGGTTCCTCTAGTATTGAGGCATTGGTGCAATGTCCAGTCCAGCTCCCTCTCAACAATCTGCGATAAGCTGTTATTTCGAAACCTTCAATCCTTTTCCTGTCTGCTGCCATTGCCATTTATTGTTACAATTCATACAGAAAGTTGATACTCATTGTACCACAGCGGGTAGAAGGCGGAGTTGACCTAGGAACCATAGTAAGGGTACTCATGCACATTCCCATGCCAAAGAGTATATCACAGTGACTTTGGACGATTATCTAAGACAATTTTCTTTTCAGAGTACTAATATAAACAGGGCATTAGGGGCTTTTCTGGCATTGAAAAAATGATGTGCTATACAGTTCGCATTTTACTTACTTTCGTAGCTGCCGACAGTGCATTATTTGACCTTTGGACCCCACATGTTGCAGTTATTAACTGTTGAAGGAATGTAAATGTTGGTCATTAGGTTTGGCTTTTTTTGCAAATAAAACCGTTGTTGTAGCTGAGTGTGTTGTTATGTTCTCGTGTAGCAACGTGCTCTGCAGTCAGAGAACCATGTCGTCAAGTTGAAACAGGAAGTTAAGACATTGCATGTATGTCACCATATCTACTGTCAGTATTATGGCTATCATTTTGTTGATATTTAGTTATAATAATGTTCTATAGTGAGCTAGTTCTGTGGCGACACGTTTGAGGCAAAGTGACAGATTTTATTTCATCTTCTTCCTCGCAGTTTGTCAGTGAAAGAATTATTAAAAATGATCAATATTCGTTTAGTTATTGTTAAGACGAAAGTGGTACTGTTGTATGGTGAAGTGTACGGACTGCATACTTTTTATCTTTGATTGATGTATTCAAGTTGTAATGCATGCATGGTCTTTGTCTGTAATGGGGGCGTGAAAATTTTATACGCAGGATGGCGCATAAAGAAGTAGAACATATGTGCAGTTGCACAGTTTTGGGAACAGTTAGCCCTAATCATTGTAGTGAAGTGTAACGAAAACGTACGGGAAGCCCTTCCCGAGCCATAACACCTAGGGCGGTGCTGATCTTCGTTTCCTTGGCCCTCAGCCAGACACCAGTTTACACTGCGAGATTACGGATACAGTGCTAGAGCACCGTGCAGTGTGCCTGTTTGCATCCCAGCTTTTGCCGGTACTCATTGCCACCTGAAGTGAAGTGTGGTTATGTTAAACTTTTCTGTTAGTTGCATAACCACCACTGTCGATACGTTGCACCGGTTGGCTTTCCGCATGCATGTGATGTATGAGTGAGAATAAAACATTCTACTTTATAATCTGTTTATTTTGCTCTATCGTGTATATTAGTGCTGTGCGAATAGTGTTTTTTCATTTCGAATCAAATCGAATAGTTGAGCTATTATTCGAAATTTCGAATCGAGTCGAATAGTTAGTCAGTCTCAAAAGTCAGCAATATTTGTATTCTCCGAACCAATCTGTGTGAAATGGCTCCATATTAGACTACGTTTAGAGTCTTTAGACGACACTGACGATGCAGACGACTCCATGTTTGTTGATTTTGTTGGTTGCTAGGCGTGGTTGCTAAGGTGAAAAATCCGCGTCATTCTGTTAAATATGTAAGAAATTGGTGATGGTAAGTATTTGAAAATTTCGAATAATTGTGCTTGTTTCGAATCGAATCAAATACTGAAGTGACTATTCGATTCAAAATTTCGAATATTCGCACAGCACTAATAGAGACTGTGTCTATGTGTGTGTGCAGGGTCGTGTGGAGCAGCTGGAAGCGGAGAACTCTCTGTTACGCTGCAGTCCGCACGGAGACGTGACCGTCGTGCTCCGAGACAGGATGCAGTTTGCTTCACAACAACTCAGCTCCGCTGCCACCGACGCTGAACAGCTGCTCAAGTAAACATTGTTGTTTAATTGTACTGCTTTGATGCTGGTCGTTTTGTCTGTGTTAGCCTTATGTCACCTGCTAGATCATACCATTCAACTATAGCTATGTCTGTTCTCTCTACAGAGATCCAGTGTAACCTGTCCCATGCCGGTCTCATGAGCTGTGGAATAGGCACAATCCATTCCTTGCTGGATGGCGTAAAAGACGCCTAGACCGGGTATTAGTTTTGTAGTCCTGTTCATAGTTAGGTTGTGTGTGTGAATATATTGTTTGTTGGTTTTTTTGTTTGTACAGTTTATTATTGTTATTCACGTTTTTGTGTCGTTTTTTTGGCTGTTGGTTTTTGCTGTCAGTACCAGTGCAAGTGATTGCCTAGACAGACTGATTTTGAGTGGGACGTAAAACTCCACTCTGTCATCTGCGGTGTAATCTTCGGTAAGTCAAGGAAACAGCCCAACTCTATGTAAATTGATAGCAGTAGCCAAACCATCCAGAATTTCCAATTCGGTGCTGTCGTTTTTCCGTAGCATTTGTGAAACCGCCTGATCGGTTGTCCATGACAATTGTAGTCAACAGGTGAAGTGCAGACGTACGCATCTAAGGTGGAAAGCCAAAGTATTGAATTTCATACAAACTTAATTTTTATGTGTAAATCGTTTCCAGAGGGTAGTTGACTGTTGTTACATGGTAATGTGGTTTCTAGCGGAAACTATAAATGCAAAATTAATCTTGTGTGCTTGTGTGTCATTGTCTTGTATGTGCATGCATGTTGTATTATTGTAACGATGGTGAGATGAGCCTGGTGAGATTGAGAGCTATCTGGATAACTGACCACCCTCCTTCAGTGCTTTGACACTGTTGGTTGGGTCATCTGACCTGTAAAAACATCGTCTCTGAAGTGACCTAAACTGTGTCGAGTGGGACGTTAAACCTTGCTCAACCAATCAACGAACGTAAAACTAAGCCACGCCAATTCTGAATCGAAACTGTGGTTTTTAACGAAACTGAACCACGATGATTTCGAACCGAGAACCATTGCAGCTGCTTATTTTAAAAGCCAAACCGAAACTGAATGGAAGTTCAAAAAACCATTCTGCTCACGCCTAGTAGTAATCATTAATTATGAGATAATTGTGAACTTGGTAGTCTGATCATTTACATGAAAACTAGTGCTACAGGCATGCTGTGAGTACCACTTAACATGGGCATGAGTACCGCACATTGTCAGGGATTTTCAGACTGCCTGGAGAGTAGTCACCCTGAAAAACCATTCTGCTCACGCCTAGTGGTGATTGTGTCGTGTTGCAGGCAGCTGATGGGCGGTGTCGACAAGCTACGCATGGTCTCCGGTGTTCTTGCTTCCACTGACAAAGTCGTTGATATGCCTGCAGATGACACTGCTGCTAGTCCCACTCAGCCCAGCGAGCAGTGACTGACCTCCCGTCGGTCAGAAGTTATTGTCGTTATTTTCCGACGCTGATTGTGTCCGAGAATTTATCAACTTGTTTGGCGTCTGTGAAATCCGTTCTAGTGTCATTGCTGCAATGCTGTGCATGTTTGTCAAGTCTGCTGTTGTACATATGAGGACTGTTTGTGATTGTCGTTCATTTAGTCATGAACTAGGTCAGTGGTGCACAACTTTTGCCCATAGGGCCACATCCGGCCTGCAATGGGATGTTATCTGTCCAAGAGAAAAGGCTAAAAATACGATGTATTGTTTGCTTTCTGGTCTTGTTGTAGTTGGTGCATTCTTCCAATTTCACGTAGGAGCACACCACTGAGCTCGGTAAAATGTACAGTCATTAATTATCTCCGCCAAGTGAACATAGTGAACGGAGGAGATCATGTGTTCACTTGATTTTTTCTGTTGTTCTGTCTGTCTGTGCAGTAGCGCTGGCGTGACGTCATAACAGGGCTCTTGCGGGTCCTTGAAAGTCCTGGAATAATTTTTCCAGATTTTCAAGGCCTGAAAAGTCCTTGAAAACAGACATGGTCCTTGAAAGTCCTTGAATCTGTGTCTGAAGGTCCTTGAAAGTGCTTGAATTTGATTTTCTAAAACGTGGACAAGAGGCAAGAGAATCGTATTTTTTCTTCCTACTAGAAGCATTCTATGGCCTAAAACATGCAGAAAATGCTATAGCGGCCGGGGCTCCGCCCTGGACCCTGCTGGGGAGCTCACGACGCTCCCCAGATCCCCTAGTCGGCTATTGACGCTTATATATGTTTATAAAAGTGTCGGTTTGAGTTAATTTAGTTCTCCGTGTATATCCTTTGTATGGTCCTTGAAAGTCCTTGAATTTGATTTTGACAAATGGGCAAGAACCATGTCATAATAATAATGACGTCATTACATCACCGGCAGATTGTGTGTCATCAGTGACATTACCAACAGCAGTGCTGGCAGCGACATGGCGAGCGCTATAGCTATACTATGGTCTATTAAAGAAAGAATTTTAGTTGATTATCTTAACTAACATATTTACAAAGATGCGTTAAAATTACTATTTTGTAAAAGAAACTGTCTTGGCAGAGATATGCACTCTCGCGAGCACCTTCTAGTAGTAATACTGTTTTTTGCATCGGTCTGGTCTTTGGTGACTTGTGACCATGTTTTGTGGCCGTGGTTTGAAAATATCCTAAATGACCCAGAAAACTTCATAGAAGCTAACTCACTATCCACCCCTAACCACATTCAACCAGAATGATATTTCCTCTGATTATATGCAATCCTACGTTCCATCCCAAACAAACTAGGTGGAGTAATTGCCCTACTAATGGCCATTCTGATTATATACTTGCCCCCAGTATACAACAGACCTAAAGCAACAATAGCATTTTGCCCAATAAACCAACACACATTCTTTATATTCTTTTTGTGGCCCGTGGTTTGAAAAGTGTGTGCACCACTGCATTGGGTGTTTGCAGTTTGACCAGTGTCAAATTTTCACGTACTTATGCACCAACTTATTGACTGTGCAGACAGACTTTTGACCAAATCGTGTGGCCTGGAGTTCTGAATGAAATATGGTTGTCGGTTTGTATACAATGAAGTCTCTATCATGTGTGTTTTGTATAGATGTTACTGCACTGCGAGATACAGACATTTAATTGCATTGTATTGTGAAACTGAAGACATAGACAATGTTTTGTCATTGTCGTTATGGCTGTCAGCTTTCAGTTGGGTATGAAAACAGTTCGTATATTAATGTGATACTCTGTGGCTCGTGTCAAGTTCAGTTATTTCTTGATTAAGACCATTTATAAAAGGTAGACTTCACTCTTTTTGTATGCCTTTGATCATTGGGCACTTTTTTGCTTGAGAATTCTGACATGCCAGTCCTACAGCTTTGGCAGGCATCAGAACAAGCTGCGGCTGTGTAAGAAGTCTTGGAATTTCGTAGGACTACAACTGTATGAATCTTTTTCTTCACATTTAAATCTCAGGTTGTTGATCATATGCTAAATTAATCATTATTTAGTTGACAAGAATGCGGCATTCTGCTAGTAAATCCTGTTATATTAACATGAATGTTAAGTATATATGAATCTTGAACTGATTTGATCTATTTATTTCAGAACAGCAGTGATCTGTGATAGTGTTCATGATGTAGGTAGGCCCCATGAAATGAGACGGATGAGATGGGATGACATACTGGTTTGCTGTCCGGTAACCAAACACCCAGGCCTCCGCTCAACCTCAAAGTCCTGAAATTGAGAGCTTGTCCTTAACTGTCCTGAAATAACCAGATTTATCCTGACAACCCTGAAAATCTTGCAAAATTAAAAAAAATCACCCGGTTAAAATATTGACAGTTATGACGTTCTGGTATCCCAGTAGATTTGTCATATTTTCACACCTTACTTTCTTCTTGTTTTATGTATTATTGTGAACCTTGACGTTTTCATTGTTTCCACTTGAAGAAATATCCATTTCGTAAGTTTTAGCACTATTTTTTCCACACTTTTCTCATACGAACTAGTTAATTGGAAAATGTCCTGAATTTTTGAGGTTTTTGGTATCGTGAGAAAAGTTACAGGACAGAGTTACAGGAGTCTTGCGATCCTTTTATATTTTACTAAGTTCTGCTGTAGCTGATAAACAGCAGCTAACCACTAAAATGCATGAAACAAAATTATTAACTGCTGTGTCCCAGCATTTCTTTGTGTATAGAGAAGTTATTTATAGCCCACATTACAGGCCTTGCCCAGCTGTCTGTCTGCCTAACTATTAAACCAAAAAGGCGATCCAAATTTGGTGTAAATGTTTCCCAGGCAGGTGTAACCAGTGTGCCAATTTTTACCTTAAAAGGTCAAAGGTTCTGTTGGACAGCCATGCAATATGTGGGCTCCAGGCCAACATATTTTCCAGTTTTTAGCCGATCGTACTGGGTAATATGGTCGCACTTATGGTACGATGTTCTGTCCGTCTGTCTGTCGTCTGTCTGTAACGTTTTGTATTGTGGCTAAACTGTACGTCGTAGAGGGTCAGCGATGGTACCGTTGGATAGGGCATTGGTAAGTTCCTATAGGCTGTCAATAGTAACAATGTTGCTAACTGCAGCCAGCTGTTTGGTCGCAATTGGCTTTGCAAGTATTTCGAGGAGGTATCAGACGTTTAACTTGTATCGGAAGTTATGTAAATAAGCAAGTAACTACGTTTACATTTCGGGCGCAGGCAACAACATGTTCGAAACATCAGACTCGGACAGTTATGGACGCAGGTTGCGAGCGTGCACCATGAGTACGGTCGGCTAACCCTAGCGACAGCTGGGCTGTTGTTAGTCGAGTTATGTTGTGATGTGATCAGCTATCTGAATATATTAATTATAAA
>Ga0209052_1000721_pt1 | contig 11007 bp, 6 predicted proteins | sample WorMetHEROISLAND_2_FD_187409 | JGI IMG/M metagenome (GOLD analysis project Ga0209052, IMG submission 187409) | Marine gutless worms symbiont microbial communities from Max Planck institute for Marine Microbiology, Germany - Olavius sp. 4 HERON... | ecosystem: Host-associated > Annelida >...
GTTCCAGGTAGCTCCAGAGGCATGTGTGTTAGCCATTAGCCACACAACTTTTCTGTTCACCTTGCTTCATTCATATAATTTGTGTTGAATCAGGCATCATCAGGGCATCTTTGCTGAATCATGTCTGTTCTGTGTTGCATCACATGTATGAAAATTAATTGCCGTTTGCTTGGTCATTGACATCATTTGGAACGAAGCAGTGCTGGTCCAATGTTCGTGTAGAGATCTGATGTCGTGGATCAAGAGTATGATGGCTTTGGTTTCGTCTGATGAGCTTGCCAAAGACGTGACTGGTGCTGAGGCATTGCGTGAAAGACACAAGGTATATCACACTCCGTGTGTCGTTCTGTGCTTATTGTGGTTGTTAACAAAAAAGTGCATTTATAATAAAGATGCTAACATGTTTTAGTGTCATATCAGGCCTCAGTAACATATGGATGCATGGCTAATGCTGCTTTCTTTAATTGAAACTTAACTGGTGGTAATTATTATGAATGAACTACAGGATTGTCTCAAACCACTGTTAAGTGTTTAACAGTTCTAACTACTGGGCATATTCACATGTCAATACATGTTCATGGAATCTGTTGGCATTTTTTGAAGACGATGTTGATTGCATGGTATACAACCAGCTGTCACTCGTTTAACAGAATTGCAGCAAGTTGTTCATCGGATTCGGTGGGTGACATCGATACAGGCGATATCATTGCTTTGCAGAACTTGCATAGGGAGATAGAAGCACATTACTTTGTTGTGAAACCGGCTCAAGGCGAACAGCGGGTAATATATGCTGACGTTGGGGTGTACATGATCCACACTTGTGTTTTGGCATGGCGTTGCATGAAGTTCGGAAGTTTATGATAGTGATTTTGGGTTATTTGTAACAGTTGTTTTCATAACTGTATTGATGGAAGTGCGTGAACGTATTTATAGTGCTTTATATTCTGCAACTTAAACATGCGACGGATTGTATGAAATGTCACATTTTTGTCCACCAAATAATCCGTATATTTATAAATTGTTATCCACTACCCAGACTACTTGCACATCTGTCACACCAACTTGTTGTGCTTTTTTGCTGTCCCTGTATCATCATTGGCATATTTGTCAAGAGTCATTAAGTGTTTGTTGCACTTTAAAAGGTTTGTGTCATTTGGAAATTTTTGAAATTAATTAATTGGTTATACAGCAATTTGTCTTGAAAATGGTTCTATTTTTTAAGATAGCTGTAGTTTTGTGAAGATAACCATAGTTTTAATGGAATTGATCCATGGCTTCTGAAAGTAACCAAAGAGTATGGTTAAATTCAGTGAAAGACACTAAATAATTCTTGATGTGTTTATTTTAGTATTATTATTAGCTAGTTATCAACTAACCTACTAACATATAAGATTTGCATGTGTGGATCTAGTTTGGATGTTGATAAAGTTAATGTTTCCAGTTGTGAATGGAAACATTGATTGTGCGTCTCCATATAGTAAGAACTTTTGGTTGTGTTGTTGGAAACAGTGCTGGAAATTGCCGAGATTGCAGTGTCAGCATGGTTATTTTGTTGTTCAGTGATATAGTATGATTTACTGTTGGTCTTATTGGAGCACCGATCTGCTGTTCTGCAGCATAAGACATCCTGATGATAATGGTTTATAGAGATGGATCGGAATAATGACACATGAAATTCTAATGTGCAGAGTTTTTGTTGGAAGTAATGATAAGTATAAAATGTAAAGTGGTCCCTAATGGTTTAGTTGCTACTGTGCAGTCGATGAAATGCAGCATATTGTACATACATTCTGTTAAGCTTATGACATACTTTGCCCGGTGTGTACACAGTCGTACCAGTTGTAGTTCATGACACCTGATGTATACGCATATCGGTTAGATTAAAATGAATTTGTTTAATTTCCATAAATAAAAGTTGTGTGCTGATAATTTCTGCATATGTATGTTATGCAAAGTGAATATTTGCAACGAGGGTGACTGCTTCGGGGAAGATATTTGTCGTTGCTGCTGTTTCTTCTGACTTGACAAGAACGGAATTATTGGTTGCAGGAACATCGCATGGAGATTGATGCACGTGCTGGTACGTTCCAAGCATTTGAAGCTTTTAGCCACCAGCTGCTGGACAAGAATCATTATGCCAGTGATGAAGTGCGTGCAAAGCTGGAGGAGTTGGCTGAGGCCCGACAGAACCTGGAGAAGTTGGTCTTTTTTCTCACCATCTATTAGTAATTCGCTGATGTTTGTTGTTTATTGTTTCGGTACAGGTTAGAAAGGTGTTTCATTGGGAGGAAGCTTTGACAAATATAAGAAGGATGTTGTAGTAATTAGTTGTCCTTAAAACACAAGTTTTCTGACAGTAGTGATATTGTCCTTGGCTGAATCGAGAGGCCATAAAATCATTTGTATGCATAATTTGGCATTGGTCTCTGTAGAATGTATAGGCTCTGTACAGCAAGCATTCGCAAGTGGAACAGGCTCAGAATAATGCTGCTTCATTAATTTTATGTATTTGTCTCTGCTGTAGCTCGCCACTGTCAGTTTCTGTGGACTTTACACAGTGTCAAAGGTGCCATCTAGCTGCTGATGCAAGATTGCGTCATTATTTACTGTAGTGATGGTGTGAGTCAACGAGTTATGTTGACAACCATCACCTTTGTCGGCCCATGGACATGGAACGATCTACCAGACGACGTGACTTCAGCCGAATCGTTATCCACCTTCCGTCAGCGACTTAAAACTCACCTGTTTACCAAATTCTTTTTGTGATTATTCCCTGGACTGGACTTTACCTAACCTCTCTCTAGTGGACCTAGCAGTAGTTTGTATTACTTGGGCCACTTTGAAAACCCTGGATTGATTGAAATGTTGAAATGGAAGACGTCTGGATGTTGTGTGACAGGGCGTGGATTGCTCGGCGTGACAAGCTGGACCAGTGCCTGGAGCTGCAGCTGTTCAACCGCGACTGTGAGCAGGCGGAGACATGGATGGCTGCCCGCGAGGCTTCGCTGGAGGACAGTGTTGATGGATCGGGTGACAGTGTCGAGGCACTGCTCAAGAAGCACGAGGACTTTGACAGAGCCATTGCGTCGCAGGAGGAAAAGATTTCTGCGATTAATAATCTGGCGAATAAGGTATATGACCTTGGGTATCTGCATATGTTATATGTAGTGATCTGTACTGTACAGAATGGTCAACCGGTGGTTGGAGTTTAAGTATGATATCTTTACATCATGAATGATATCTGTTGAAGTTTGAGTGCATGATGGGTGAATGGAGAATTACAGGTTTTTAAGGAGAAGGAAGCTCACTATGTGTTTGTTACATGCAGTTACATTGTGACATGATAGCATTTTAATTCATATAATAATAATAATAATAAGTCAGTAGTTTAGATGTGGCACAATGCTCAGTAAAGTGACATTACTTTATGAGATTATTATTGTAACTGAAGCAGTTGCAAGTGATTGTTGCAGGGGTTGTAACATCCTGTAATTTGTCATCATCATCTGTTGTTGTGTAGCCTGGCCCCAGTACAGGACTGCACCTGTTTTGCTGCAGCACGTCAGAGATATCTTGGAGTTGACACACTCAAAGAAACATTTTGCAAATGTTGAATCTCGAAACATTGTTGCTTTTATTGAAGATACAAACTTTTGTCATTGTAGATAATGTTGTTTTTATGTTAGCTAAATAGGCTTGATCTTACCAAGTTTTTATCTTTTATTTTATAACATATATTAAATGCTTTTAGCCATTTCTTCCACTGAATGGCCTACTTTGTGCTGATGTGCCGTTAAGAAACTACTCACTCAGTCACCCGATACAGGTCTTGTCCATCTGTCTGTCAGTCCATCCGTTTCTTTGTCCTGTGCAGGATCGTAGCTCGAAAACCATTAACTGCAGTGAAACCAAAACTGGTGTGAATGTTTGCTGGGGCAGCAGTAACCAGTGTGCCAATTTCAAGTTTAGCGGGTTGGACGTTAAGGGTTGTGCAGCTGTAGTTAGATGGCCGCACAGTATATCGGCACCGGGCTGGCGCTGGCGTATTTTTTCTAGTCGAGTATTCATGTTTACGTATGGTGCTGTGTTTGCGCCGCAGTTGGCAGACGATGGTCACTATGATGCTGATGGTATCCGGCGTCGACGTGATGAGGTGCTGGAGCGCTGGCGCAAGCTGAAGGAAGCGTTGCTTGCTAACCGCGAGCGTCTCGGCGAGGCGCAGTCGCTGCAGCAGTTCTCACGTGATGCCGATGAGATGGAGATCTGGATCACCGAGAAACTGCAGACTGCCACTGACGAGTCGTACAAGGACCCGTCTAACATTCAGGTGGGCCGCTTTGTCTGAGGTGGTTTCTGTCTTGTGGTGTGGATTTGCATCAAACAACCTCTCCTTACTTCTATCATACAGAAAAGAAGACTCATGCTCTTTGGACACCTGATCAGAATGGATGAGTCAGCCGACGCCAGGAGAATTCTGACTGCAGTTCCCCAGAGTGATTGGAGAAGGCCAGTTGGACGTCCCCACTCCTCCTGGATGGCCACTCTGAAGAACGACCTATCCTGCACAACCTCACCTTTGATGATGCTATCGAAATGGCCCTGGATAAGCCGCTGTGGGGACTATTGGCAGCAAGCGGAGCTATGCACTGATGGTGCATGCCGAATAATGATGATGATGTGGAGTTAAAGTTTCCTGGAATGTGTCGTATTAGTTTCATTCTGGTGTTTGTGTGCAATCTAGCATGGATCCGAGAAAAACTGTTTGGTATATTTTGTACTTTAACCTGCGTATGCAAAAAAAAACTATATACTTGTTCGTACGCTCTGAGCACGATTTCTGTGTATGTGCATGTGCATGTGTGTATATAGGCTAAGCATCAGAAGCACCAGGCATTTGAGTCAGAACTGGCAGCCAATTCAGACAGAATCCAGGCTGTACTCAAGATGGGCACAAGTATGTTGTAAATTTACATTTTGTAGTAACCGAAGACTATAAAAACTGCAGGTAATTTAACAGATTTGCATAAAGCATGCTGTGTTTTGGTGCATTTCATCACGCAGCGTTTTCTGCTGATACTCAATTGGTAAAATCAGCCTCCCACCTTCAGTGGGATGGGAAATGCCTAGAGTGGCTGATTGGGGCAGTGGCATGTCTGCTGGCTGCACCGCGGGTCCAACCGTGCAATTGGATAGCCGCATAATGCGCTGCGGTAGCCTGAGCCAATCAACTGCCACTCCTAAGATTGTAAAGCACTTCTGGTCACGAGTCTGACTCGTGTAAGAAGCGCTGTAGCAAGTACCAGACCTTTCTTTTTTAGGAAGAGGACTCAGTCTGTAAGTTCTACCACGACAATTCCTATCAGTTTGCCTGGAGTGACCTAACCTGGACTACTTCTGTGAAAAACTAGTTTGGTTAGACTAACACCATGTTTGTGTTTGTGATGATGCGGTATTGTAAGAATGATCGACGGTTGCATGCTGAGGTTCGTTCTGTTGTGCACAGAGCTGATTGACAAGGAGCAGTGTGCTGGGTCGGAGGATGCGGTGAGAGACAGAATCAACAAGCTGATGGACGAGTGGACGTACCTCACACGCAAGTCGTCGGAGAAGGGCGAGAAACTGCAGGAAGCTAACCGTCAACGCATGTACACGGCGGCTGTGAAAGATCTGGAATTCTGGCTTGGAGAGGTTTGTTCTGCTTTGTCAGTCGATGAAAATGTTACACCATAGATGTAATAAACGTTGAGATGAAAATAAAAAACGTAAAAAAACGTGAAGAAAATAAAAAACGTTTGTAAACGTTGGATAAAAAACGTCTTTTATCTTTGCACACTGAGTCATGTGTAGGTTGTCAAATTCCCAAATTTGTATCACTTCAGTGCTCTTCAGCAAGAAGTAAGATATTTTGCAGTATAGGCTACTTAACAAACCAAAATCAGTAAAAATCATTGCTAAGTCATCTTCTAAGAATATTTTTCATTGGATTTTTACATATTTATACTTTGCATTTGACAACGTTTTTTAAAAGTAAAAAATGTGGAAAAAATAAATAACGTAAAAAACGTGACCTGAATAAGAAACGTAAAGAACGTTTATTACATCTAAGTGTTACACAGTTTTCCCGTTTTCGCGAAGCGTTTTGCGTATATTGCTTCCCATCAGTTGCTTTACCTTTTCCTTGTGTGTTAAGGTACTAATGTTATAGTGGTCTGTGCTAGTGGCAGAATTGGTTTTATATCGATCAGTATTTTGACCTGAGTTATGACAGAGTATTGTTTTGGAATTGGAAATAAAAGTCATTATGTTTCGTATGTTAAAGCATGCTCTGATTTTGTTAGTACGATGAAACTAGATTGTTTAATTCATAATGTTGAAAATAAAAAGTAAGAAAATGTAGTGATATTTTTGAATGATGTAGGTGGAGCACATGCTGGAAGGAGAAGACTACGGCAAGGATCTGGCAACAGTCCAGAACCTTGTACAGAAGCACAAGCTGTTGGAAGCCGACATTCAGACTCACGACGGCCGTGTTAACGACCTCAACTCGCGCGCCGATGCATTCATTGACAGTGGCATGTGGGACACCGAGAACATCAAAGAGAAGAAGCAGTCCATCAACGAACGCTATGAACGGTGTGGTTTTTATTTGTATTTTATCTTACAAATAAAGTCATGAACCATTGACGTATGTTCTCTTCATTTGTGGGCAGTTTTTACCTGAGAACTCTACCTACATCACTCAAATGTAATAGCTTCCTCTACGGAAAGTCGTACTGATATTCATTGTTTGAAACTCTGTCTGACTATTCGAACTAATGCATTACTGTACTTTATTAGCTGCACTTGTATCTCATTGTATTTTGTCTCTGTTTTTCTTCACCTCGTTGTTGTGCTCTGCATCTTGACATACCACATTGAACAAAGATTGTATTGTACTTGAGTTAGTTAAAATTTCGTAATATCTTTGATACTAGATTTTTTTAGACACCAGTTTCTGTGCCTGTTAAGATTCGCGGACACATTGTACTAAGTTCATTGCACTGAGAATGCTGTAGTATATTGGGTGACTTCACTTTTTGACTTAGACTTTCGCTGAGCCAATTCGCTGAGCAAAAGTACGGTCTAAGTACATACTTAGCCAAAAAGTGAAGTGATTTCGCTGAGCCTTTCGCTAAGCCAAAACTTCGTTATAGTATAGACTTAGCCAAAGTCAAGTCACAAAGTATGGTCTAAGTACCTACTTAGACCAAAGTTTAGCCGAACTAACCTGACTAAAGTCGGTTGAATTTGCATGGAAGAGATAGCTAAAGCCCTTAGGGCTAAACTTTTGCTGAGTCTAAAACCACTTCAACTTTTTACTTTCGCTGAGCCAAAACTTTGTTTACAAACATGGCGATGATTTTCGGTGCTGCTGTAATAGCTGTAGGTACCCAACGAGTGAGGCGTCGTAATCCAAGTATCGTGAGAATCGGTTGCGATTCGAACGAAGATATTTTCTTAGCATCGCAGCTGTCAGAGCAGCAACTCTAAGCATTTTATTTGTAAACAACTAAACTTCGGTCTAAGTAGGTACTTAGACCATAGTCTAAGTACCTATTTAGACCGAAGTTTAGCTGAAATCTGGTCTCTGTACAGACTTTGGCATTCAGCTTTAGTTTTGGCTTAGCGAATTGGCTCAGCGAAAGTCTTAAGTCAAAAAGTGAAGTCACCCATTGTGTTCTGTGTGTTCCTACTAGTGTGAAGACATTGGCAGCTCACAGGCGTGCTCGCCTCAATGAAGCCCAGACACTTCATCAGTTCTTCCGCGATATCGATGACGAGGAAGCCTGGATTAAGTATGTCATATTTTGAGTGATTCTTGTGTGGTTGTTTCGTTCAGTATCGTTTCTATTTTTAAAGAATATTTCACGACATGCAATGATCGTTAGCTTGTTGCGTGAAGAGTTACATACATGAATGTCACATTACACGGCTGCCACTTGGTCCCTTAAATCCCCTAAAGTCCCTTTTTAAACACTTGGTCCCTAATGTCCTTAAATGTCAAAAAGTGGTCCCTAAAGTCCCTATTTCTATGTAATTGGCTATTTTTCAACTTATCCTGACTAAATTTTGCGTTGATATTCTAACTAAAAATGTACTAGGGCTTCTTGTGATCTACTTACTTACTACTAATTTTTGGCTTCTTTTAGTATTTTTTATGACACTGAACAGAATGGTGTACATTTAGAATTGAGAACTGAACTATTACATGCGTTTGATTTGTATATTCACATTCTTGATGTCTAGTATGGTCATGTACAGGAGCAATAGTGACCATAATGTGGTTTGTCGTGGCATTTGGTTTCATATTAAGCGTAATTTAGGTCACTTTCAGGTCCCTTTTGACAAGTTCTGAGGTCCCTAAAGTTCCTAATTTTTGTTAATATATTAGTGGCAGCCCTGACATTACCTGTCTAGTATGCACATTGTGTCGGTGAGTGAGTAGTTTCTCAATGACTCATCAGCACGTGCAAGCTATTCACTGCCATTAATTATCTACACATAGCTTATGTGTTAATCAGTAATGATAAAATGGTTGGAAAAATCCAGGCTGTTGAGCTAATGTATGATAAACACTATACACTATGGTAAAGGTTTATATGTTATATAAAAGCAGCAAGTTTGAAGGTTGATATTGTCGGTGAAATTGTGTGACTGTGCAGGGAGAAGAAGCTGCTGGTCGGCTCGGATGACTACGGCCGAGATCTAACTGGAGTTCAGAATCTACGCAAGAAACACAAACGCCTGGAAGCCGAGCTGTCTAGCCATGAACCGTCCATACAGGTACACTGTGAGAAATTGCATTACGTAGCAGCAGTCTTTGTGGGGTGTAACCTATAAGTGTGGTTTATTAGAGATATTGATGGTATACTGTGCTGCTGGATGGATAACCCATGGTGTACAGTCATCATCATCATCATGGTCATTTATTAATAAGTTTAATTGCCAATTACACAAGATTGATTGAGTTTAAAAAAGTAGATCAGAAGTAAATAATTATGCACATTAAAGACGGTATAAAAGTAAACAATATACAGCACTAAAAAACGTCAAATAAGAATTGTAGCTAATAGTTGTCCTTGTATAACGTCTGTGGATAATAAAGTCATGGTCATTAAGTAGAAAGTTTTATTCATTGATGACTTGTTGTGTGTCTGGTTTCCGATGTTATAAGTGAGTTGGTTTGATCAGGCAAGTAGGTTTGGAGGACACCGTATGTTTCCTGTAGTTTTTTTTCTTAGAGTATGTCATCAACTTTGCTGGAAAGTTGTGTGACGGCTGTAGGCTGTGCAAGACACTGGAGAAAGGTTGATGGCGGAGTCAAACCTGCTCACCGATGAGATCCAGAACCGGCTGCAGCAGCTGGCAAAGAACTGGGATGAGCTGAGACAGAAAGCTGGTGAGCGCGGCCAGCGCCTTGAAGAGTCACTGACCTACCAGCAGTTTGCAGCGAGCATCGAGGAGGAGGAGGCGTGGATCATGGAGAAACAACACCTGCTGTCCGGTGATGACTGCGGCGATACGTTGGCCGCAGTCCAGGGTCTGCTCAAGAAACACGGTGCGTTTGAGACGGATTTTAAAGTTCACGAAGACCGATGCACGGAGATCACTGGCGAAGGAGACAAGCTTATTGAAGCGGTTGGCACAGTCTTATTATGTCTGTTTTGGCAATACTTATTGTGTTTCATATTGACTTTGGTACTCGATAATTTATCCATAGTAGTGTATCATTGCGTATCGTTGTGACTGTCATCATGAAGACCATTATATTTGTTTGATAATGCTTTTATAGCAGTCCTATAAATGGTCATCTGCCATTGTTTTGATACTGCATTGTTTTGAGCTTTTATTCTTTGTATTAGTGGATCAAATTGCTTTTTATGAGTTAGTGTGTCTTTTATGAAACTGCTTACTGTCACTTAGTGTTGGGCATATTATGTTGAACTGGTGGACAGTGACAATAATTTGATGGCTGATAATGTGATGCATTGCTGTCAGGGTAATCACAATGCGGACGACATTCGCAAGCGCTGCCAGCTGCTGCGTGAGAAGCTGAACTCATTGCAGCTTGCGGCTGATCAGCGCAAAGCCAAGCTGGTCGACAATTCAGCATTTCTGCAGTTCATCTGGAAGACAGATGTTGTCGAAAGCTGGATTGGTTAGTTTGATATTTGTCTTTTTATATTTTCACGCCTTTAGTTTGTTTATTTGTCTTTTTATATTATTCTGCCATTAGTTTGTCTACAAGCTTTTTGGAGCCACTGACTGCTTCGTAACTTGGACATTTGAAACAAGTGTGTTTTTTTGCTAGTTTACTTGTAAATAATTTGCCCATTTTGGTGAGTGTATGTCTGTCATATGTGTCTCATCAGTGAACAGTGTTTTGCAGCTTGATATTGCCAGAAAACTCAGAAATATATGGTTTTAACTCCATTTACGATCTTGGTTGCATGTATATTAATCAGTCTTCTCAATTTTGCTGTACTGTATGTGCATGGAGTGTTATGCTGTAACTATATGGTGTATGTTGGTGTTTGTGCATCTAGCTGACAAAGAAGCACATGTTCGTTCGGAGGACTATGGCAGAGATCTATCATCTGTTCAAACTTTGCTCACGAAGCAGGTAAAGTTGGTCGTTTTTGCGTTCGTTTATTTTATGTAAATAATTTTTGTGCTTATGACATGTATAAAGCAACATTTGAGAGCTTCATGTTTCAAAAGTAAAACATATAATGTGGTATGTTTTATGCTGGTGGCGGTTTGGCTTAGTTGTTAGCGTCGTTGGTTGCATCAACGAAGTTAATCAACGCCGGGCCCGGTTAGTACTTGGATGGGTGACCATCTTCAAAACGGGTAAACCATCTTTGTATGTAACCAGCCACCCAGGCCAACTCAGCCTGGCCATCCCTCCGCGGGTAGGCAAAATGAGTACTGGCGATGATTACGGCCATCGCCAGGGAAGAAACG
>Ga0209052_1000722_pt1 | contig 10990 bp, 6 predicted proteins | sample WorMetHEROISLAND_2_FD_187409 | JGI IMG/M metagenome (GOLD analysis project Ga0209052, IMG submission 187409) | Marine gutless worms symbiont microbial communities from Max Planck institute for Marine Microbiology, Germany - Olavius sp. 4 HERON... | ecosystem: Host-associated > Annelida >...
ATTAAGAACAGAGTACCAGCTGAGGTTTTCCCGTGGCACCCACAGTCAGTCACAAAATTTTAAGTCAATAAACATTATAATAATAATGTTTATTAGGAGAATTACAGCATAAAATGCTGGACAAATACAAGTAGTAAAACCGTCTCCAGGCTCGTTGCCGAGTAAAGGAACAGTAGTTTGACTGCTATAAGGTACGGCTGAACGTCTGACAGTCATGATGTTGCTAATCAACAGTTTTCTAACCTTATATTGTTTAATGACTTCTAATTTCATGACGGACGTTTTTATTTTGGAGTTGATTCTATACTGCGAGTGCCACAGGAAAATCTCAGCTGGTACTCTGTTACAAGTGATATTAAATGCCGACTATATGACGATTTTGTGTAGCGAAATTTGCTGACATTGAACCCGGATTGTTGGAGTTACTAGAACATGTATCAGTGGTCCGGTGTTTTGAGACACGGTGTACAGACAGACTAGCAGTGCATGCGACACATTACGGCAAATTACAAGAGTTTATTAAATACCAGACAGTGTTTCATTACCATAGCAAAACGCACTGGCGTTCTATCCACAACAAACACAGCACTCATTCATAGTATTTCTGTTCGCAATGTGTGTCAACTAAAAATACGAGTAAGTCATTATCCTGCACTCGTGTGCTGGACAACCTGCTGTGCGGATTGCTGACATTTGTGCTATTCAAGTATCTGTACTGACAATATCAACATGACAGTTCTGTCTGCATGGCCCAGTCTGTTAAAATGGCCCAGCCATATTTTGCTGTTTTCAACGATCTTTATTGCACAGAACTCTGCTTGAGATTTTGCACACGCATCTTTCAGCCTGAAGACAAATTTAGTCCAACAGTTTACACACTTTTCTGTGACGTTCTGTATGCCTCTGCCACCATTACGTGTGTGTCTGTCGATGCAGCCATGACGTTGTTTGTGTGATACTGAAAGCACTGATCACTAACGGTTGGGTATCTGCGGACAAAGATGAACAGGGCAGGCGCTCGGATCAAAAGATAACGCCAAAGTCATAGCACAATCAAATATGCTAACATACGATTTTGGGGGTTCTAGGACATCTCCAATAAGTGCAAATGGATTTTCTCAATAAGCGGGTGGACGCATGTAGCTCTCAAGAGCTAACCGACTAGTTTTCCACGAGAAGTACCTCGAACTAGTTTTCAACAGTGAACAATTATCCACACACATAAAAGGTCTGTGAAGTGCAAAGCCGGCATTTTTCTGACACACTTTAGCATACATAGTTAAAAGCGACGATAGGCGATCTTGGACAGCAATAGTGGTGCAAGATGAATGACCACTATGGCCACAGCACTGCTACATTGTGCTATAGCCATTAATGTCTTTGTCTGTAGCATTTTTTGCACTAAGTATGTACAATGGGTGGATGTTTACAGTTCAAACACCATTTTTATGTTGGAACTTTAGATAATTTGTCCAGGAAAAGAAGAGTGCGGCAAATGTTTCAGGTGAAGTCGAGAGACCGAGGTGGAAGTCTGCCCGGCCGTGACCCAACCGTGAAATCAGCTCCTACTCATCACTTGATGCACATTTGTCGGCATGTCGACACGCTGGTCGGACATTGTCACAAAAGCCGAGTAGCTGTCAGCAGATATGTGACAGCTGTGATGCTGACAGGACGAATACGACGACGACGATGATGCACCAATCACGTGTGATAACGTCACTGAATCGCTTGCTGCCTACATGCTAGTATCTGCCACCAGTAAACCCACCACCAACACCACGACCACCGCCACCGTACGGTGCCGACGGCGGCGGTGGCGGAGGTCGTGGTGGAAATCCAGTCCGTGGCATGTTGCCGCCACGCTGCTGCTGCTGCCAGGGCGGTGGAGTGCGGTAGTGTTGCTGGGTTGGAGCTTGTTGTCGAGACGACTGGCCTGAGTTCATCCACAGAGACGGTGGAGGTGGCGGCGGCGGCGGCACGTTATTCTGACCAGTTCCCTGCGTCAAACCTGCAATTACAGTCACAATCACCCACACACAATCACAACCGGGTTTTCTACAGCAGCGGTTTTCAAACTTTTTTGACTACGGACCCCTATTCTCCTCAGGCATAGTTGGCGGACCCCCACACTTGTTACAGTAAAATTTACTGCAAAATACTCAAATTCTTTGGCACACTGCTTTTTACAAACAAACCAACATCATCAATTATATACAAATTACAATGGAAGGCGAACAATGTTAGTGTGATGGATGTGCTTGTTTCGCTTTGCACAGACTGTCAATTCTTGGCATAATATTGGATAAACAAACATACACGCATGTCATTTTCAATGACAAGTCTGGATCCTCTCGCGGACCCCCTGGGAACCCGTCGTGGACCCCAGTTTGAAAACCGCTGTTCTACAGCGCCTCCAGCAGTACTATATGGCAGCGCATAACAGTAAAACAAACTAGGCCTAAATAATATTAAAAAAAAGAATCCGCAAAAAGCAGTACAGCAACATCAATACAGCATGGACTGAACAGCAATACTTACGACAGTTAAATAATTAAAGCAGAAGGGTGCGGACAGCACAAACCTCTGCCGAGGCTGGTGCTGCCACTAGGTGAATAAAACAGACCTTAATCTCTGCAGAACAAGCAAAATTCCATGCATCCCAAAGCTCTGTTGCAGAATATGATCCGCCTAACAGCACTTTGAGCTGGTGAGGGTTAAACGCAATTAAGCTACCGGTCGCATAAAACCAAAGTCGGCCAACTCCATTAACAGCGAACTAATAAGGTCAGTATGCCAGCAGTCCTGGTAACAGGGCCTACCTGTTATGCACAACTCACAGTTTCTTACTCTTAACGCCTAGTCAGCGAGGAATGGCCAGGCTGAGTTGGACTGGTTAGGCTGGTCAAATACGACGACGGTACACCCATGGTCACCGATCTCAGTACTAACCCGGCATGCCATAGAGTAACTTTGTCATGGCGCCCAACAATGTAACCACTAGGCTAAACTGCAGAAGACAGACAGACAGACATACGAACAATGCTCGACAGACCCTGAACGACGGATGCAATCAACAGTGCACCGGCTGCAATGTCAGTCATAGATGGCTGATTGCTGGCGGGTGAGTTAGCGGGACAGCTTCCGTTAACAGCAGCACTACCGACGCCCATCGGCCGCGCTCCGCCAACACCAGTCGACGGAATAAACGGTGGCCTGGTACCAGGATGAGTAGTTGCCGACGTGGGACCAGCTGATGGCGCCGGCAATGCAAGCACCTGCAAATACACAAACACTGACAGTTCTAATCACCACCTCCAGCATGAATCAGGATTAACTTGTTGACCCTCGAACTGCCTTTGACATTTCAACATCCACGCAGGGTGCATTTTTATGTTTCCCCCAACAACGTTACACCAAGTCTTCACTGGATATTCCTGCTGTCCAGTTCAATCCATATCTCTCTTCCACACATTCTCTGTTCTCCCCCTTCGACAGCCAGTTGACGCTGTCTGCACAAGGCCGCCGTGTGTCACAGTCACTACTACCAGCTACGGCAGCTCCGACCGCTCGTCAGATCGATGTCATCTGACACCATCAAGACGCTGGTCCAGCCGTTCATTTCACGTCGCCTGGACTACTGCAACTCAGCAGCTGTGGAGACAGATGTTTTGCTGCTGCAGGTCCAAAACTGTAGACAGTCTTCCAGCTCATCTCAGACAAACTGACATTAACTTTGAACAGTTTAAGCGGCTGCCAAAGACATTTCTGTTCAGGTGTTGAGATCGCGGCGCATTGTGGCTAGATGTTAAAATTGCACATCTCAACCTACACCTACTCACTTACTTACTTAACAGAAACACATACAGTGTACGAATGTGAATAGTAGAGTACTCGCCCTGGACTGATGTTGATGAATCTGAGGTCGTGCGGCCGTCATACTGCCGCTAGCTGCAGTGCCGGCGGACGGTGGCCGTGGACCTTGACCGAGCTCTGCCATCAACGACATGTACTGCAAACACACCGACAACAAGCTCAACCTTTTACCAAAACAACTAAACACGATCAGCATAGGTCTGCACCGTCTTTTTCATCACATATGAGATGCAGCAATTATTCTACTAGCAGCAGCATTACTTCTGCAGCTGGTTTACCGAGTGACGATGCCTCTAGACACTGCAGACAGACACGGTTTAGGTGTCTACAATACTGGCTGAACTATGCCTGGCCGCCGAGACACCACAAAAATTGTGTTATGTATACAACTGGTGCTTTAGTTAATAATTAAAGTTGTAGTGAGGTTAAGAGTTAGCCCTAGGGTTATGGTCAGAGTTAGGACAGTACACGAACTATGAGATGCAGCCCTGTGTATGCAATGTTGGCTGAACACAGTTGGCTGCCATGTCTCAAATGCTTGCAGTCTGTTTAACTGGCCAAATTTCCTAATTTTCACCGGGTCATCTAAGATGTGTTGTGGATGGACAGATGAGTCAGTATCAAGGCAGGGATACATTAAAGTAGCAGGTACAGTGATGCAGACTGGAGAAGAATCTGTCAGTAATACATGGCTGCATGTGTTATCATCACCTCCTCATCGAGCTTGGCCTTCTGAAACGGAACCCCAGGCTGCTGCTGCTGCGGCTGCTGTTGCTGCTGATTGGCCAGTTCTAGCAGGCTTTCTCCAGGTCTACAATCAACCATACACAGCACACCTCACGTTACTAACAACAGCTGTACTAACAACCACACAATGCATGCAACTGCTGGCAATTAATCAGCCAAGACAACAGATGGAGTTGTCTTCAGCTGAATGGATGCAACTAATCAGCTGGCTAGAGCTCAAGCTACAACATCGAGCTCTCCGTATGCCTTCATCGGATTGCAGAAAATCTGTCAACGGATCGATGCAATGACATTGCCAAAACAGACCACGAACGAACATGACATTTAACCTTTTGACTCAAAACGTAGTCCACTCTATGTAGTCCCAAGATGCGCAACTGACAAAAGTATGGTAAATTAATATCCATTAATGCATACCATAGATTTCAGGCAAACAGCATACACAGAGAAATTGTGGACACAGGCAGAGAACATGAAAACAGTGTCGGACAGGGATGTGCAAGAGACCTTTTGAGCCGAGACTGAGACGAGACCCGAGACGCATGTCTCTGAGACCGAGACGTTGGGAATTTTGTCCGAGACGAGACGTTTTCAATCCGAGACGAGACCGAGACGTTGAGGATTTTGTCCGAGACGAGACGTTAGTACGTCTCGAGACCGTCACGTCGAGACCGAGACCACATCCCTGGTCTCGGATTCACAAAAATCAGAGAAACTAGAAACAGAAGATGAGCAGAGACCAGTAAGCTAAACAAACTCATCAACTTACAACCTTTATTATGGCACTTAAGTTGTTTCAGGTTGGGCTTTCAGTAATTCATGTAGCTTATCCGTAACAGTTTCGACATGCGAGTCTACTCAGAGATAGAAGCAGCAACCGACCGTTTCTGTTTGCAGTCGCGAGCGATGTGTCCTGCCCCACCACACATGTGACACAGGATCTTGTTGGTCACGATCGACTCAGCTTCACGTAGGTCACGCAGACGACTACAACAACAGTCGGAGCACTATGTGGTGGTGTTATGCTGCTATATGCTGGACATATGATGACAGGATGTGAGTTTGACTCCCGGCCGGTTTGCTATCATTTGGATGGGTGAATGTCTGCGAACAGGTGAACCATCTCGACAATTAACCAATGCCAAGGTCAACTCAGCCTTCCATCCCTCTGGGGTAAGTAAATCGAGTAGCAGCCTGCTTGGCTGGGGTTAAGGCGGGGCACATTCACCTGTGTCGGGTGGTAGGTAACACTGTGTGATCCCATACCCCATAGCTCTGTGATGGGTTACCATAAAGATCTATAGATGACCTTTAACCTTTATAACAGCAACTACCGGAGCATCACAACAACAACTGGAGTTTACATTCAGAGCAGATTCGGATGTGATATCCGAGAAAGTGGCCAGAAGACTGGGACTCAGCCAATGTGAAGGAAAGTTACATCATAAACATCAGAAGAAAGAGATGAGAAAGTATAGATTTTCACGTACTTAATTGTGTCCGAGTCTCGTAGTGTTCCATTAATGACAGCCAATTCTCTCAGCTGTTCGCGCATCCAGTCGTTGTCTTCGTCCGGAATATTTATTGCGTCGTCAATGATCTTCTTTATCTGTACACCGCAGAGACACTCAGTGCACCATTGCCTTCACAGTCGTCATCATATCGCCATAACCATCAACATCATCATCACTATCATCAGTAACTGCCAACTCAGCTACTTTTGAGTCGGTCTCAAGTTTCTAGCTATCAAACTCCATCATTGCCCAGTACTTTTACCCTCAGAATGCCGTCTCCTGTACCCCACCAAGGTCTGCCACCTTGTCGTGGTGGTGGGGCTTATGCACCAATAACCTGGACGATTATTTAATCTGAAGGAGAGGAGCTAACCAAGCGCAGACCGCCTGATAGGAACAACCATACTACACGTCACCAGTCCCAGGTGGCTGGTGATTTGTTTGGCTTCACAGCCGATCACTGTGACCTTCTGGTTACATCAGGGCTGCGCATTGGGCCGAACTGATACGGCCTCAGCGCTGGGCAGGTGTAACAACTTGCCCACCCCGAAGGTAAGGTAAGGTAAGGTAAGGCCATCCTGTTGTCTGAAGAAAACTACTAGAACCATTCAAATGCATACGTTCTCCTAATATGACATTAAGACAAAGTAACAAAATACTAAACGTAACAAAATACTGAAACTGGCCGCATTACCCGATCGACGCCTTTTTTAACATTTTCTTCGACATCCGAAGTAATATAAGCATGCAGAGGTTCATCAGCTCCAGGCAGGGGCTTGCCATCCTTTGTGCCGATACGACCTTCCTTTACCGAACCTTTTCCACGTATTACAATACTAGTGCCAGTCTACACACAATAACAACACAATTGACAGGTGGGACGCCAACAGAGCATCAACTATACGAGTCCGATTTCATAACATTATGCCTGAAAGTGTCACAGTGACTCAAAATGTTCTACTGCTGCTTGTAACAAGATGCAAGCTGTATTCGTGAAGAGGTTATGTTGACAGTCATTGCAAGGTAAAGGGAGTGCATTAGGTAAACTTTGAAAAAACAATGTCTCAGCTGTATTCCTAAAAAATTCTGGTCCAGAAAAATCATATTAAACACTTAATACAGTTACGCTGATACCAGCTACCCCCACCATCCACAGAATCCTACAATTATGATGCAACATGTACATTTCTCCACAACAGATACACTATCAAAACATACGACCAAGTTACAGTGATAAAAAGGAAACAAAAAACTAAAAAAAACAGCTAAAAAGTATGTATCACCAGCATATGAGACTAAAAGCATACGTGAGATTCAACAGTGTGCATGTATCATCATTTTCACCACATCATCAGTGTAGGAAAATGAAACGAATGCAATGCATAATGCATATAGGGCATGCAAAAAGACAAAAATGACACAACATATCTAAAATAAATAACTACGTACATCCTTCTCAATCTTACGAAGGCTGTTTCCACGAGGACCAATGATCATTCCAATGAAGCCAATCTCTGGATGGTTGTCTTGTGGAATATAAACACGTTCATTGAACCGGATCACGGGAGCCCTGTCACAAGCACAGCATGATGACAACAGGCCCAAAGCAACAGTCCTGCAGCCTGATTTTGGAAACTTCTTAGGAATTTTTGTAAAACCTTCGTAATATATTCATATCTTCCTCCAAAGTCAACAAGTTACAATGTCGTAAGCTTTTCGTACAAATTTCCTATGTTAGTTTTCAAAGCCTGACATACGATTTCGTAGCCTGCAGCCAATTGCAACACGTTGTCACTGGGCCTGGTGGTGCACACCGCTGCATGCTGATCGTCTGCTTCCGCCGTTGCCAGTGGTTACCAATGTAAACAATGGCAAATTAACTCATTTTGTGGCGATTTCGATGCCTAAAAGTGCCGGAAACGAAGTTAATACTTATTATGGCACTATATGGAAATTATATACAAATGAAAAATAGAAATAATTACTGCATGCGTGACTGCATGTTTGATGGTATCATAAGTCGGCTAATGAGCTACCGTCCGGTTTTCGTAACTTTTACATGATTGTTTCCTACGTTTTTCTGACAATTTTCCAAAATCGCATTTTTCTGCACAACATTTTTGTATGCCTGATTTCTTTGTAACATTTTCGTAGGTTCCTCTTACGAACTTTTCAAAATTAGGCCCCAGCACTACAGCTCAACTTCTAATGACATGCCCTCATGATCGCACACATCAAGACAAAACACTTAATGCTGACACAACAAAACAATGGTGCTCAATTTTAGGTGACAGGATTCTGAATTACATCACACTAAGTTAAGTATTCATGAAATATGATAAATTTAAAATGTCAAAATCCTGTCCAACAATCAAACACTTCATAAGCTAATAGCCTAATATGCATGATTTTTGTGTCCAATGTATCATCACTAGTCAAATTCATCCATCAGTGGTTAAACCCATTAATTACAAACATGTAAATATGACATCAGCATGACATCACCGGTAGCAATGAATATTTAACTTTTGCGCTGCAGGAATACATAATTCTTTCTAAACATTCCCTGAAAATTTTGCAAAAATCTATACATTTTCCACGAAGATATAGAAGAAAACGTGAGTGGGTATTTTTTTTCTGAGCACAGCGTAGTGCCATGGACTTTAATCACAAAACTACTATTAGCTCACCATCAACATCTGAAGTTCTGAAATGCAGGTTAATATACTCACCTAGGCGCAGATCAAAGTACAGATTCAATATCAACAGCTCACCGGTAGTCATGCGGAGGTCTGAACTGCGGGTTCAACAAGAGCATTTTCTGCACAAGTCGATGTCTCTCACCCTCGAGCTTCTTGCGTGTCCTTACTTCACGTGTGTTGGTCCTTTTACCCTCATGGTTGTAGACTGGTTCAGGTGAAGGTGACCTACACGACATCAGATCACCGATATCATACATCACCCAGCCAATGCCAGTAACACTCACAGAACACACTATGATTCAATCAAACAACTTATGACACCGCCTTCAATACACCTCCACTGTCAAATAAATTCACTATCAACCCGATGTCAGTAAGATGACTGTCAACTGTGACGGTGGTCCTTATACTGCACAGTTACTAAATAAATAAGTAAAATGTAGGTTTATACAGTGGATATATACTGCTTAAAAAACCTTTAATGTGCTGTAAGTTCTTTTACACAAATCACACCAATCAGTAGCCACTTGTCTGACTGTAAACTACACGTAAGTCTAGCAAACAACATGATTCATGAGCTGTTAACATGGCATTAAAATGCCTTCTGCTGCATGCATAATGCGTGTTTGTGTAAAATATACACAATTACAGAAAGGTCCTCTTCATACATTGCATACGAACAGTAGCAACAATCCATCAATGCCGAGTGACAAACCTTTCTCCAATCGGTGGAATGCCGAATTCTCCAGTCTGCAAGCGCCTGGTTATCTCCTCAATCTGCAGTTGGACTGAAATACAGAAATACACCTTCCACAGCATCAGCATCAGCCAACCAGTACTTGCCACACTATTCTATGCCCAGGAGGCACCAACAGTTACTGATCCGGTGCAATTGTTTCATATAAAAACTCTTTTATTAACTAGTGCTTGTTTATGCTTTCATTACTGTACTGTCCTTGAGTTAGCATTTGTCCTAATTCCAATAAATAACTGTTACTGTTACTATTGCAATGAACAAGCTAAGACAAAGTTACTCCTTTAAAATGCTAGAATATGACTTATCGTAAGCATTTATCTGCAGCCAGTCCAGGTTAGGACAGACCCCAAAAATAAATATTAGTAGTTAATCCGGCAGCACGTTTTACAGACTGGAAGCCTTCCTATCATGCAACCAACAGCATCAAAGCACTGAAGGATAAACAATAATTCTGTTCATGCAGTGTCAATAATGTGCCATTGTTATAGCAACAGCAAGACCAGCGACTCACCCAAGTACTGTTCTTCTTGTTCTTTGGTGAGTCCTGATGGGATCACTGTTGGCAGGCCAGACAATACCGTCTCTTTTTCTAACTCATCAGAATCGGCCCAACGACTCTTTGCACCCCAGCGTCGTTTGCACTTCTTCTTCGTTGTAGAATCTGAACTATCTTCACCAGCTTCATCCACTGAAACATTACAGACAAACATCATCAGCTTCACATACAACATCACTATGCCCAAAATAACAAACAACTGAAACAAATCCGCAGGCAACACAATGTCACAATGGGTAATGCTGTAATTAAGGTATAATTTTACTACTTTAACCCTTTCCCTAACCCCATTACTAATCCTAACCCCATCCCTAATCCTAATCCTAAACCTAACGCTAACCCCAGCTCTAATCCTGCCGCAACATCCGCAGATCCACTTTTTACCAGAGCCCTTAGCGATCTGATAATTGTCATTAAAAATTAATATGTTCAGATCATCGATACGAACACATAATTATCGCAACACGATTTGGTTAAACAGTCAGTAATTAGCGCCTCTATCCGCTACGTTGGATCCTGCGAATATTCCATCGGCGTTTGTAACATCTGATACCTGTAAGAAGCTTATCACGAAGCAGTGTAGAGCTCTGTGGCAAACCAGATGGCTGAGGGCAAACACTGGGAAGGCAACATTTGATATTATACCGCAAGTGGGTTTCAAACTCAGTTTTCCAAGAGACAGGTGCTGTGCAATAAGTTATGTAAGACTACTTCTTGATGATTCCTTGTTGAAGTCTCATCAGCACAGGATAGTTGTCGAAGTGTCCAAAAGTTGTGATTGTGGATTTGGAGTGGAGGACATTGAACATTTTCTTCTGCAGTGTCCACTCTATGAGGA
>Ga0209052_1000723_pt1 | contig 10987 bp, 6 predicted proteins | sample WorMetHEROISLAND_2_FD_187409 | JGI IMG/M metagenome (GOLD analysis project Ga0209052, IMG submission 187409) | Marine gutless worms symbiont microbial communities from Max Planck institute for Marine Microbiology, Germany - Olavius sp. 4 HERON... | ecosystem: Host-associated > Annelida >...
GTGCTTCTTTTTGTAAATATATCCCATAAAATCCAGAAGTACGGCCGGACCAATCATTATCTACTTCCGCCGGGCCTGCTGAATACAGAAAGTGCACTACTAAGAAGTTTGCTAACATTTGTATCTTATCTTCAACACTTTTACACGAGGGAAATTATATGTGGTACTCAGCTTTCATGTGATACAGTAGTGCAGAACAATGCCAGTCTAACCAGAACCTGACACAGAATGTTTCAATGGCATGAACGTTTGTGATGTAGAACAGCAGAACATGTACACAATGGAAACAGGATGCAAATAACTACACTCACTGAAATATGCCATAAAGTCCAAGAACACTATAGTAAGTTGTATAGCCAATGTAGGACAGCAAAACTGCTGCACAAATATAGACGACATCAGTCACTGCAAGTCACAATAACCAAGACAGAGGACATGGCAAGCAAAAAGGTTGCAACATCAGAAAATGCCTATGGTATTCTGATAACAAGGAGCATCTGGATTCCTGGGCAAACATGTTACAAAGGTTACCTGATACAAACGATACTTGCAGGTCAAATATAACAGATGATGTTCAATGACTTGAAACATGTTTAGAACAAGACGTTAAGATGTCAAAGGTTGTTACAGTACATCTGGTCAGAAAGTCCCAAACAAGCAACTAATGCTCGTGGTATCGATGCAGCAAAGAAGAACCAATTATCACAACTATTTCCCGACTAGATACGATTACACTCGAGTTCATATTTCATACTCAGTGTCCGGCACTCTATCAGAACTTAACCGACTACATTACAGCTTAATATCAACACAACTGAAAGTTAACGGCAAAGATGATGAAAGCCACTACACACACGACACGAGTCCAGCACAAGTTCTTCAAAGCAGCTGAACTGTTCAGCGACACACTACCATTCACAATATACAATGTAACACAATCATGCTGTTTTGGACCAGAGATGCACGGCATCATGAGTTGCTGCAATGTTACCGTGACTCACGGTCAAACTTACGGAGTGTGGCAGCATGTCAAAGATGATATCCAGCTGATCAGACACCCAGACACCTTACACCTCATCATCACTTGTCATTTTTGAATTTACGGAAGTGCACTGTTATGTTTACGTCCAAACGGCATACAAGAAAAATGCACGAATGTACGGCAAGCAGTACAAGCAAAATCACACCAGCGCTAGATGGCAAACTACAGAAGCAGGAGAAAACATGCACCACACCACGGCACACAACACCACACGCGCACAAGTATCAGCAACAGCAGAGCAGCAATGACAGTCAATGAACTGCAAAAAAATACAACCACAGCTAGTGTATACATGTACAATGTATGCCTCTACATCATTAGCAGCAATGCAGTTATTATGACTAAGTGTAGAAGGTGCAATTATAGTCAGGCCTATAGGATGATGTGGACTACAACAAGGCCTAAAGATACAACTGAATCATGTACATAAAACTATATACAGGCAGGTACAGGGCACATGGTAAATATAAACAAACAAGAAGAAACTGTCAATGAAAGCCGGCACGTCATAGATGAATGGAAGTTAGGTACAGAGGCCTAGTAAGTGAGACATGCAGAGTGAACAGGCTGGCTGCTGAGACGGTAACTATCCACGGCTGATACAGACAACATGCCAGCAACTAAGCACATCAACAACAGCGAGCAGATGATGATGACAGAGACGACTGAACTTGTTCTATGGTGCTCAAGCAACGATGTAGAGGACACGCAAACACAGCATCGGCACATTCAAACGCAATGACAACGTCATCGAAGTAACGACAAAACTGGCAGCGCATCTTGCAGAGAGAGATGGCTTGCTCGTCAACGGATCATGCACGCACTGCGCACGCTAGTCAAACTTCGTCTCAAACTGATGCTTCGAGAAGTCTGATGCTGCCTCACGCCCAACTTCACTCGCTGCAACAGAAAACATCAGCTAACTAATGACAACACGCTCTCTACACTACAAACACTCATTTGCCATAGAAATAACAAAATTGCATTGCACAATGCCGACTTGTGCCACAATGTGTGATGCTCTGCATGATAATCAGAGCATATATGAACAGCCGATGAACTCAAACAAACAAAAGACCCATGAGTAACATTCAGCACATGCCCAATCACTGACAGATGGTACAAACCTGATAGGAAACAGAAATCAGCTTTTAAAATGACAGTTTAGACTTTTGAAGAGTAGAGAAAAATCAGCTTGAGTACAGTAGCCAATAAAGAAGTTCTTTTAACACAGAGCAAAAGAAGACAGAAGCACTCTTGATAGAGTTCAGCAGGGCAAACAACAACGTACAAGTACCAGGATAAAAAATTCTTCGAATGTAGCCAATATCGTAAACATGACTTGTGTAAAAATCATAGGAGAGAAGATATGGATAACTGCGTTATGACACAGTGGGATGATGGGTGACTGCTCTGTACAGTGGTATCGTTTGCTAGGTACAACTTCGTTTTGGTTTCAGCCTGTAGTATGTATCGTATTTGTTCATCAACACAAAAGCAACAACTAGGAAAAGCTGACAAAACAACCTTCACTGAGAGCTGTCTTTGCAGCACCAGCAGCCTTGCCCAGAGTTTCATCGATCTTCTTCTGGTGCTTCAGAATGAAAGGACGAATCACCTTGTTGTACATTGTAACTGATCCATTTGATGGGATTGGCGCAAAGCAGTAGACCAGGAACACACACTAACACATACAGTAATACCTATCTTAACATTTGATAACTACAAAATCTTAACTGGCTGCCAGATTACAGATGATAAAACTTTATCATCAGCTGTAACAGTCACGCGCCTTCAATCAGTATTATCATAACTTCAAACACAAAAGAAGCATAAGCATGTCTTCAACGCTGATATTACTAAACACACATCAGCACTCAGCCACGGGTCAACACATTATGAAGCTGACTCCCTGACCTATGAGCTAAAAATTGGCACACCGATTATTCTGGCTCTGAACAATCTTCACGAAAAAATTTGGTTTTTCTATGCATTTCTGTTTTCGTGACAGAAGCGCATACAGAATAGATAGATGGACAGACAAGACAACTAGAGAGAGACACACACATACCAGACACATTTTGTCTTTTGATCGCAAAACTTAAACAGTTCATCTCCTACATAAACTAACAACATAAACTAACAAGGAAAGTTTGGCAAAAATATGACAATGTATACCACAGATATTGCAGCAATGACATCACAAACACTGCCCACACTGCCTAATGGTGGTGGAGTCATAAAAATTCTGAGGACAGCAAAATAAACCAGCCGAGTATTACAACATGGCTGTCCCATAATAAGTACCTTGAAGAACCAGTAGAGAGGAATCCAGAAGAGGAAGATATCGGCAAAGAACTCCATCAGATGAAACACGCTGTAGACCACCCAGTAAGTCAACCACTTGGTGTCATCATCCTTCTGCTTCGTCTCAATCGCCTTGATGCTACATCACATCAGCCATCCACTCTACTCAAAACTACAGCGGTGCCGACCTATTATATGGACATCCACCCAGCTGTTGACATACAGCACCTTCTTATTTTGAATTTCAACTAAACCACTTTTACACAGATAGCACTGCGATACGCTCTTCACCTGGGCTTGCCGCGACGGGTAATAAACTACCCATATAATTTTTTACTCTCCAATGGGTACCCAGATAATAAAATAGTTAATTTAATTAATTTGCTGCATTTAATACAGCCTAAATCATAGCCGTATTCGAATGTGTACATATAGATAGACGAATAGATAGGTAGATAGACAGACAGACAGAGACATGACAGATAGATGCATAACTTTCTGCAGTCGTAAAATAACAGAAAACTGTTACATGGCAGCATAGTAAATAATAAAGTCCATCACAGTTGGTCTGAGTGATTAAGTAATTATATAATTTTATGCAGAATTTATCTGCTTAACAGAGCAGATGTGCAATAATGAACAGAATTATTTTTGTAGCATTTTGTTTAATGTTTAAAATTTGCATTGATCGACAACGATGACAATGGATGACAGACGTAACAAATGACTTATATTTCCTAATTAGCAACAATTAGTCTCCATGTCCAACAGTTGAACTCTTGTCGCCACTCGCCATATAACCTACTTCAAACATAAACATAATCCTCTTCCTCTAGTCAAGCGGATTCCAGCATAGTCTGCATCACCAATGTTAAACAGCTAATTAATTTCAACAAATATTCGTTGCATTAAAACGGCTAGAATTATTTGACACAAGAAGCAGTGCCATACTTATTTACTTAATAACTACCCGACGGGTACCCAATAAGCTACCCAGTCGGGTACCCAGGTAATGAATTACCCAATAACAGCAGCCCTATCTGTACCTAGTGTGAATGTTTACCTACGACTCACAGCACTGTGAGCTGCAGATATAAGACTAGGCCTACGCGAGATATGCCCTATCGTCCAGAGGTTTTTGATGTGTGGTGACCTTGATGTTTAACCTTTTGAGCTGAACATTGGCACATCAGTTGCTCTTAACTTGGAAAACGTTCATGCTGATTCTATTTTCTCCACGAGACCACAACTTTTTGTTTCAAGTTAAGAGATGATACGGGACAGACGGATGGAGAGACAAATGGACAAGAACCATAATGCAACCTATTAGGATGGCTGCACAAGAAGCCTAAAACAGAGATAATTACTGCAATGATGTGCGTACTGGCAGAAAACACTTTAGCGATGACATGCAAGCACCACTGACATCGTCACTGGAAAACCACAGCTCTTCACTGCAGTATAAGCAAGCAAGTAAACCACTCCAAAAGTCTCTCTGTTCTTGTGAAATCCAGTCTATCCTTCCGAGAACTGTATCAATGTACGAAAAACAAAGTTACATGGACTACAAACCAATAAAAGTATCACTATCGCAGCTGCACTAATGAAATTTATATAAAGGACGATTTTGCATCTGTTAGTGATTACACTTTTTTTCTTTTTACACACTAGGAACTTCTACTAACTAGAAACATTCACTACTAAATGAGTTTTCCAGTCACAGCTAACAAAAGTACTCACGAGCTGTATGCTGGATAAAGAAATCCAATGAAATTGCACAGAAAATCAGCTCCATAGCCAACCATCAAATAGAGGGCAGTAAAAGCCATGAGGCCTACAAATTAACATAAAACATTACAGCATTAACAGTAAAAAAAACTCAAATAAACCATTACAGAAAAACAAGTAACAGGTGTCTAAAAACCTATGATATAAAGTGTTTTATTTCCACAACCACTAAGAAATTTGATGCCAAAATTGTTATAACTCTGACACCGATACTGTGTAGTTTTCATTCCTAAACATTGCATTTGCAGACACCCGTGATGTGTCAGAGACTCAGAGGCGTTATTGTGCAGCAGTGTACTCTCTGCAGCATGCACTAAGGTCGGGGGTCTGTCAGTGCATGATAAAATCCGAGTACACAACGAGTCCCAGGAATTGAAATTCTCATATCGAGAAATGTAATTCTTAAAAATTAAAATCACTAATAAATTTAAAAATAAAATTTTATCGCCAATATATCAAAACCAAAAAAAACACTTTGAACTTGGCAGCATACAGCAGGTAGATTACAGCACTCTCCAGATCTCTTAATTGGATTTTAAAAAAGAGGACCCAAAGGTAAGGTAATGAAGATACTCGGAAGCAGGCCTCTTGTTTCCAGTCAATACACAATGTCCGATAAAATTTACGTATCACTTCCGGCAGCAAGTGGGTCAGCTCTGTAGTCGTAAACAAAATCATACATCATCCAGTACTTATCTAATCTCGTCTTAAAACTATTGATAGACTCAGCAGAGATAGCAGTATTTGGCAAACTATTCCATATAGCTACTACTCTATTTGTAGTGTTGTTACGGTTTCATACTGGCTAATGCCGGTCAGTTTCGGTTCGGTTTTGAGCTAAAAAACGCGATTTCAGTTTCGGTTTTCTACACCCGTGCAACTCTGCATCACTAGCGTCCCGGCCACAAACACCGCTTCATTAAGTGACACTAACACTGACACTAATTAGTTAGTCACCGATGGTCCTCACACACGGGGTGCAGGGCTGCCGGCGATCTCACCTTTGATCCCAACAATAACACCCGCCGGCGAGACAAGTGGGCGAGACGACTTGCAGTCTGCAGCTACTGTTAGCGGTCAAGACACCAGAGCTGCTCCATTTCAAAACCGAACCGTCAATACAAGAGGTATAAAACTGCGGTTTCAGTTCGGTTCGGTTTTGCAAAAAAAATGTGGTTTCGGTACCGGTTTTGATAACCGTAACAACACTATCTATTTCAGAAAATTTTTTTGTACTTCATGCTCACATCTAAGAGGCACTAATTTATGCACATTTCCTCGTTTCAAGAGCAGACTACACATTAGATCGTAAATACCATTTCACACTACAATTTGCATCATATTTACCCGTTATAAATTTCAATCATATTCCCACGTATTCGTTTGCATACTCTACATGAAGTCATGCAATTGTTTTATACAAGCTGAATAAACAGTGTGCAGTAGCACCATTAACATTTTTTTAGACAATTGTCTAATTCCCAAGCATGTTGGGAATTAGACAATTAGACACCCCCAACATCATATGTGCTTTTGAGACTTTTTCACTGATATGGTATCTCAAATAATAAATATTAATCAAAAAGCACTCCTAAGTCTGTAAATTTATCTACTTTTACCAGTGTGGCATAATTCATTTTATATGTAGAACTGTCATTGTCACACTGCCCTTTTTTCCCAAACAGACATAGTTTTGCATTTTTTTTTGTTAACTTATCTTGACTAACCATTTCTCTGCCCATTCCACAAATTTCTAGAGGAAGAAACGATTTCAAGGGGATGTGACGGGAAGACGCTGGAGGGAAGAGAACGGGTAAGGTTAAAGACGAGCGGCAGAATGTGCTTGGAAATCTCACACTTTACAGTCTGGCTAACTTGACAGCTCAGGGAGTAGTCACGTAGCGATCAGACCCGAGCCTGCCACATACTACGCATAAGCACAAGACGCAACAGCCCTGCTATGACTAACCAAGTACTATGTGCAATCGCTTCACTCCGGCTTTCGCTTCTATCTTCGCCAACAACTGCGTGCAGCAATTGTCTTCCTGGAGTGCAGTGTCTAGCTTCGCTTTCCAATCCTCCATATTTTGCTTCATTGCCTGCGCCATATTTCTATCGACAAATTCACTATAAAATCAACTTTATAACAACAAATACTATGTGCATATAATATGCAAATTATCTGCACCGCTCTCCTAATTGGATATTAATAGGTCACGTGTACGAGTATTCTAATTGCAAATAGGTCAAAATGCCTGGACTCGTAACATGCCGAATTCGGAACTACCTGCACTTGCTTGGAATGATCACGAGTCACGACGGCCGAAATCTTGATCGATGGTGAATTATAAGGTAACACGTCAAGGAAGTTTTGAAAACCTCGGTTTTTCGAACCAATGTTCCAGCTCTGGGCCACGCAAGTAGTTTGTTACGCCTGGCAAACGTCTTTTTTTCTTCGTATTGAGATACGGGACACAGGCAGCTTGCCGGAGACAACATCCTGTTAGAATCATCCTTCATCTACGTCAGAGAACCGATGGCAGTTTGCCAGTGCGTGTCGACTGTCGACATCCGAAAACGATCGACAACGCCTGTCAGCTGTGGGCAACGACAGCCGCCATCAAGTGGTGCCCCTGATTAACAAATGGCTGTCAAACACCACGAGGCAGAGACGGAAACCCCATGCTCATCTGCATCTACTATGAGAACCACTGGGAATTTCTCATCTTTTCTTTGCGTTTGCCCTCCCGTATTGGCACTGCCAGACGGGCTCGACCCCGCTCATCAGGACAACAGAACTGATATACCTATCTTGTGTTCATACGATAGTGTTTTATGCTGATACCAGCTAGTTGTTCTTTTTTGTACTTTCTCAAATAAGTATTGCTAATGTTGGTGACCATACTGGGTGGGCCTATATCCCATCTGACTTCTGACTAGGCCTAAACAAATTAATTTGTTGTTTCCGGAAACATGGCCAAAAATAGGATCGGTAGGTCGGAAATATTTAGTCTGACAATGGTGCTAAATTACGCTAACTAACAGTATGTTCACACGTTCTTATCTTCCTTGCCTTCTATTTGCTTTTTATTTTATCTTTGACATAAGTTTTGTTATTTTAGTGGAAAGATGATCCGGACATGACACATATGATGAGGAAGCAGCCAGTCCGGAATTTAAATTGAACCCGAAAAATTTCAGCCCCAATATGAAGTCCATAAAATTTTTAGGGTCGGAGGATAAAAACTATAGGTCAGTCGGCTTTATGGGAATAAAAAAAAAATTTAGGCCCTACGGACTGTTAGAGCACTGCAAATGCTACTTCGTCTGTTTTTTACATAAAAAAATATTATTAACTTTCAAATAGGAGTAGGCGGAATAGGCCCACTGAATACGCCCTTAATTGGTAGCAATTAATTAACAGTCTGATGTGACGTGTGACGATCTCTACAAATTTACTATTTGGTGTGACAGTGTAGAAAACAGAAATATTAAAAATCAGTCCATATGTCATACTGATATACAAATGTATATACAAGAGTATGGTGTCTACATTTCGTAGACTGCTGGTGTACAATTGAAGTATTATTCATTTTATTTGAATCACACAACATGGCCCATACAAGAAGGCACACTGAGAGGGGCGTGGAGCCAGTGCATATGCACCGGGGCCCAGAGGTCCCCGGGGGCCCATTGCGGCTGTCAGAAACATATTTGGCCCAAAACAATGTACATTTTTATTTTAAGTAATGTGTGTGTGTCATTAGTTGCAAGGACAATCAACTTTAATTACGTTTTTTTTATTTTAAAAACAGATGAAAAGTGTTTTCCACTACTGTTAAAAGCAACCCAAGGGGCACAATATAAACCTCACACCATCACTATTTTTTTTCTCTTGGCGAGACTGCATACAAACAGACAAAGACAGACAAGACACAAAACATATAAGTGATTAATAACTACCGACACTAAATTCAGAGAACTCCAGTGATACTGTTATGGCAACCTAGCCACAACCAAAGTAAAGGTCAACTGACAGTTGTGATTTGATACGTCATTTTCAACGTCCTGCATTTTCAGTTGCCCCCAAATTTTGAACCCCGGACGGAGGCCAAAGTGGGTACCTCGGTCGGGTATGTTAGGAATCCTGATCAGGGGCGTCAATCCAACTTTATTTTGAGGGGGCAACATTTTATCGGAAGGTAACTGACAGACTTGCACACAAGAGTCCCTAAGGCCCAAGGAGCCAAACACCGAGGCTGAAGGCCGACAGCGGGGGTGGGGTTCTTAGAGAGAAGACAGCGAGCGCTTTTCCACCAGCTATGGGGTCTAGGGAAGCGCTGTAAGCTCCCCCAGCAGTGGGGCCACAAACGCATTCTGGGCATAGAAAATGGCTAAAACTGTGACTGGGGAAAAATATACTCTCGCCGTGGTATTTTTACTGGAGGGGCTATCACACCCTCGCCTCCCAGGATCAACGCCACTGACCCTGATCCTTAACCCACATACATTCCTAGAACGTCTCCCTCGTTCATCCTCTGAATGAAATGTCATTTTTTTAAATTTTGCCAAAAAAATGGGGTGAGTCAATTTTGGGGGTGGAATTCCAAGAAGCGACTATCAGACCCCGATTTTTTCACGTTTTAAGAATTACTTTGGATGCTATCCACACGCAAACTCTGCAAACAAACTCGTTCAATTCCATTGAGAACCCAGGGTCAATGTAAAAAAATGAAAAAGAAAAAAATCCCACAAAATAGGGGAATGGCCTAGGTTGACCAGTTTCTCAATTTAAGCTCGCTGTCAGGCTCAGACATCTGTTGGCAAATGCCATAAACCCCGTAGGGAGAGATATATGCGTTCAAAAACAATTAAACTTTGCCCATAAATTCGCCAAAAATGGGGGTCTTCAGACCCAAATTTTGTACTTTGGAAACCTACTATCAATGTCTATAAGAGCTGAAAGTTTTCCTGTTCTAGGTTCAAAAACAAAGAAACTGATATTATACAAAAAACAGCTCAAGCTGTCAGTAGATAGTGACTCTAAAATTCAAGATAGAGTTACGTTATCAACTGGATAGTCCCCCGCACGTGTGACAGAAAACTTTACGTTATACACTTCTGGAATTATGGCTCTTAATGTCTCATGCAACACGACAGCCGTCAGTCCCCAGATTTTATAAGATTGTCTAAGAAAAACAGGAGTTGTATAGTCCCCAAAATTATCATGAAATCGGGTATATGCAATGTTGTTCCCATCAGCCACCTTTTCCAAACTCGCCGTAAAAACATCATCAACCTAAAAATAAAACAAACATTTAACATATACAGCGGTGGGAAACCAATATACAAATGATGTAATTTAAAATGTATCTTACAAATTACAATAAACTTGAATGTTAAAACAGTAACCAATAAGCTATATATATATTCATCAAATTACATCCTTTATTGACAACCTTCCCCATATCTATGACAACTTACTGTTCGTCACCGTGACATCGCAGCCAACAGTTGCTCCGAACAAGGCAACAACAGTTGCCGAAAAACATCAACAAACAAGTCAATAAAGGCTATAATTTGATGAATTTATATAGTCTATTATAAACATATCTATAAAATTCTACAACACATGTTACAGCTGAAAACTGATAACTGTGCACCAATTACTTTGCACACTGTGTCAGTTGTTCTCTGGAAATAAATCATGCTATCAATAGGACGGGTACTGCACCTATATTGGTGAAAGGGAGTTATAACCCTTCCACGGAGCCAGAGACACTGATCTCAATTTTACCAGCACCACAGTTCTGCACCTGAACATCTATGCACTATGCACTCAGCACTGCC
>Ga0209052_1000724_pt1 | contig 10982 bp, 7 predicted proteins | sample WorMetHEROISLAND_2_FD_187409 | JGI IMG/M metagenome (GOLD analysis project Ga0209052, IMG submission 187409) | Marine gutless worms symbiont microbial communities from Max Planck institute for Marine Microbiology, Germany - Olavius sp. 4 HERON... | ecosystem: Host-associated > Annelida >...
TGTTTTTTACTGTATTTTAGCTTGCTTGTGTGTAGGCCTAACCTTGCTTGTATTATTGTATAATGTGTTTCTGCCACTGGCGAATAAAGGTGCTCATAAATCTGCTTCTTCTTTATACATGCATTTTTAACTCTGGCGCTGTTCTTAGACTGCTGTTTTGTGCTGTTCGTAGTATTGTTACATATTTTTGCATTTTGACAGAGTGCTTCTCAAACAAGCTCTTGATAAGCATCTGCTACAAGATGAAAATTTTAAATGTGAAGTCTGTTGCAGCAGTAAATACATTTTTTTGTTTGTAGTTGAATGTGTTTTTTTTGCATTTAGATTGTTGTGTAAAGGATAATTTTGTAATTTCTAGACCTTAGTATTGTTGCATAGTTAAATGTTCTTCATTTTCTTGTTTTTCATAACAGGATTAAAAAAAAATTGCAGCATACTTTGCCCAAACATTTCTAAATCCAGACAGTTTACTTCAGGCTGTATCTCCTGTCATGTTAATGTCACTGCTTTGTTGAATACTAACTCTAAAGCCTGACAACCTTACCTTTTGATATTGTCGCACCAACAAAGTACATTCGGCCATACGGCTTACTTTGTCAAAAATGTTGGCCTGGAACTTGTTGCTGGACAATTTGTGACCTGTCATACTGTAACTATGCAGTAGTGCAGTACTTAAGGTTATTGCTTTAGACAGCATATTTGCCGTATTACCATTGTACTCAGTGCTCAGTGGTATAGGGATGCATTAAATTGTCTATATTAATTCGTTATTGACATTGACTTATGATATATATTAGATGTAAGACTAAGTAGTATTACGTTATGCATTCCTACAGAGTACATCTTTAAAGCTTTATTGTTCTTCTTCTTGACAGAATTTGTAAACGACACATTCTGTGTTATTCTAGTTTTATGCTGGTTTGTTCGTTGTGTTAATTTTAGCTCATGAGGATGAGACACCAGATGATGACTTCCATGCGCCGCTGTACAAACCCGTGGATATACGTGGTATAACTGTCCGCATGAAGTGGTGTAGTACATGTCAGCTCTATCGGCCACCGCGGTGCTCCCACTGCAGTGTTTGTGATGGCTGCATCGAGGTTTCAGCCTTTCATTTCTACCTAGTACAGCCGATGTACGACGGCCGTTCAATAAGTAGTGAGAATCAGTGTATCAGATTAGGATTTATTTTCACAATCCATGTATCAGTAAAATGTACAGTCTCTGCATACGTACGTAAGTCTATGAACACATGAGTTTGTTGTGGATGTGACGCCATCGTAATTTATGACGTCATAGACCATCAAATGGAAACGATTTGCAGCATGTTATTGTATGCAAACAGCCTTGAATCATGCATTGATTTTTCATGCATACCGGACACCACAAAGATAGGATTTCAGATTTTGAAACAGACACTAGTTACTGGGGGTCAGGTCATTACTGTATGCAAGGTGACGTTATTGTACTCAGCCAGTCATGGACGTAGACGTGTCATCTTGCTGTAGCACATGTGTATTATGGCTAAGTCGTTAATCAATTTTTTCACGGAATTGCATATGAATTTTACAGATTTATATCAAGAACTTACTCCCATAAGCATTCGTGGAGGAACTGTTGTGTCTTCGTGGTCATTTTAATTGTGTGTACTCTCAGATTGCTTTAAATATCTACATTTTGTCCATTTATTTGAACATTTCTGGTTGCAGCATACTCCCATGCCATCTCTGTAATTTGATAGAAACACACAGAAACAGAAACATTTTTTATGTAAACCCTAAACAGTCCTAGTGACTGCTATCATGTACCTTTAAACAAACTAACAACTCACAGCATGTTTCTCGAATAGTTTCTTATGAAACTCAGTTTTTTTTCGGACGTAGTGATTAGTCAACATTGCGGAAGTGTGTTTGCTGTTTTTGCAGACATTTGATCACCACTGTCCCTGGGTGAATAATTGCGTCGGTCGACGGAATTATCGCTTTTTCTTTCAGTTCCTGGTTTCACTGACAGTTCACATGTGGAGTATATTTGCGTTGAGTCTCGTCTATGTTCTGGACAACCAGACAAACCTGCGTACTCCCAGCAACATCGTGTCGTAAGTGTCGATGGTACTGCTTTGAAAAACGATAATAGCGGCACAAGCAAACGTAGCTCGGTGGGAACGTGATATGTGGCCTCTCGTCTCATTCATTCCTGCTGATGTGTGCATCGTGTGAGTTTGACATGGCTGTATTGCGAAATCCACAGGGGCAGTACTGGCAGCCAATCCGCGACCCCTTCGAACTGACCTCTCCCAGCATGCATTGCGCAGAATATCAGAAACAAGTAAAGACCATTTCATGGACGCAGGCTATAAATAGCAGACGATTCGATTTCGATCCACTTTAGAGTAAAATGATGCGATATTTTTTGTAGTATAATTTGTAAATAATTGGTAAATATTAACTTGCTATGCCTAAACTTTGTTGCATATGTAAAGATTATATGCAGAATCCGGCGAATTTTTCAACGAAACGGATATTTCATAAGTACGCGTGACCTCTCCTGGCCGGCATGCATTGCGCGGGTAATTTCGTTCTGGAATTTTCTAGCAGACGACAAGTTGGGCGGCGCGTGCATGCGTCAACGTGAGAATAGGCAAGTTTGTGCTAGGAAATTCCAGAACGAAATTACCCATGCAATGCATGCTGGGCAGGAGAGGTCAGTTTGAAGGGGTCACCTTTCGCAATGCTGAGAGTGGCCAGCCCTGCATCTAGCTTATTTATATATAGATCTGTGGCGAAATCTGAAGTTCGTGACGATGTGAAATGTTCACCACCGATTTTAGTTTTTGCACCAGGATGTGTCAATTGACAGTGGGTATAATTCTTAATGACTCGCATCTGTCCGTTGGCATGTAGGTTTGCTAAAAATCCCACATGTGAAGTATAATTAAACTAAAAAAAAATCCAAATTCCTCACAGTAGCATTTTGATGAGAAGAAAGCAGAAAGCTGATGCCCTGTTCTCTAAGTGGTAGCTGAGCTTCTTGTATACCTCCACTTGTATGTTGATTCTTGTGTCACGTCACTTTTTGTCGGGTTAGTTACTGTGAACGTTGCATTGGTGGAATTGATAATGAAGGAAAAAAATGCAGTAATTAAAATGAAGCTAGAGAAGAGTTGTATTGTAGTGGGAATATTGTGCTGTACTTTCAGAATGTGTATTATGGTGATAATTGGCCTGCTGTGTATTCCAATCGTTGGCCTGACTGGCTTTCATATTGTTCTGGTTTCGCGCGGCCGCACCACAAACGAACAGGTTTGAATGTCTTTGAATATGCTCCTAGGTTGATACTGTAACTACTAACTAATAAATTATAAATTCATCAAATTACAACCTTTTATTAGATTTGTTGACATTTCGGCAACAGAGCAAAACAAGTCAGCGGTCACAGACCATGCCATTTCTCTCAACCACATCATAGATTGGGACCGGGCCAAGGTGATCGACAGAGAAAGCAACAGAATGGACCGGTGGATCAGAGAAGCGATACACACCAGGAAAGAACAGGATAAGTCGATGAACCGAGACGAGGGGTTTTACCAACTTCCACACATCTATGACTACTTACTGTCTGCCGTGGCGACACCTGGTGGTGGACAGTCATTCTGATGAAGACAGCAGTTGTTGCCGAAACGTCAATTTGATGAATTTATAATTTATTAGAACAGGTTTGAAGCTTGGCCGTGTGTTGGTGATTAAAGAAACACTCACGGCACAAGGACGGTGTGAACGACCTCTGCCAAGGCTGTCAGACACGTGAGAGAGTTTGATGCAGTTGGCTGAATGTATGTCCTCCATATGTATGGACCCAGTATGACCACGATCACAGCCACAATCTAATCTAACCACTTGGTCTTTGGGTCATGCCCCATTGCACTGAGAAATCCATTAGAATCCATTCATAACTTTTCAAGTACGCTAATATAGTAGGCAGACAAACAGATGGTGAAAACGTTATGTCCTTCTTTTGGTGGAGGTTATTAGCTGTTGTGATACTTGAACGGCTGTTAATTTACCTGAATGGTATTTAGCAGCAAGCAATGACAGACTGCCGTATTGTTGCTGTGAGCACAACACCATTTATCATACATAACTGCATATGCAGTGCATATTGCTATGCTACTGATGCACTAGTCTTGCCAAGCTATTCAATTTTTGTATCAATATTTTTGTCATTCGTATCTTCATTTATATCTAAAATACAGGTAATCTTCATGAAGAGTCTGGCATCCATTCTTCATTATGGGTGGTCAGCAGCAAACAGTTCTCTTGTGCAAACTTAACGTGTGACAACCATTTTTGGCTTGAAACAATCTATCTGTGATATTGAGATGGCATTAGCAATTAATCTTGCAACTAAACTTTTCTGTGAATTTGTATTTTATACCGTATTTAACATCGATTGTATTTTCATCTGATGTACTGTAGAAAACTAATCTTCAGTTTAAAATTCTTATTTGGCTGATTGGTTGGTTTATTTGGCATCGGTAAAAGTTGCTATAAGTGAGTTGCTTTAGTAAGTAGATGTGTTTTACGGATTTCTGGTTTGTGTATCTTCAAAACGATATATTTTTACGCTTTTCATTTATTAGTGATAATCGTAGCTACTCACCGGTACCATTAATGTAAGTATTAGACCACAGTAAGCTGTGTTGAGTTGGTTGTTGTGATTCTGCTAATTTCATGTGCAGGTAACTGGTAAGGTACGTGGTGGTAACAATCCATTCAATCTTGGATGCTGGATGAATTGCAGATATACTTTGTGCAGCCCGATGTGGCCAAGGTATTACTGTTATTGTTACTGTGTTGCTATTGTGTATGATTATTGTTATTGATATTTAAAAATACACCGGTGTGATTTTTTAAACATTTTTCTCACACCCATCATTCTGATGTTTCTAACTGATGATGTGAGAAGAAGATTGAAAGCGTTTCCTTAATGACATCTTATTTACTACATTTGTGATTTTTAGTTGCAGTCTTATTTGGAGAATAGTTGCTTTTGATGGAGAATATGTACTGTTGTTTTAGGTTGACTGGTCGAGGACAGAAGACATATATGATCAATGTTGATACAGCGAGGATTGCGTACAAGGCCAATGACAGTAATGTGAAGATATACCTGGAGGCCGACAGCGGCGTTCACAAGAGCAGTCATGAGTTTGATCGGGTCAGTTCAATCAGGTGTAGACCATTCCTGCCGTTATGTTTATATGCTGCTTTGTCCGTTGCAGAAATAGTTTCTGTGCTAATAGTTTGAGCTGTAAACCAGACATTAAAGTTGGAAGTACACTTAAGTGTTGTTGGTACTAAAAATGCTTTTTAATACCACCTCAAGTCATTCGTGGACTTTGTCCTGCTTACGTGCATAATATTCGAGTTTTGTGGACAACGAGAATACCAGTAATTTTGGTTATGTGTGATTCTTAATGCTGCTAATGACAGTCCGGGAGGATTAAATGTGGCTCGGCCAGTGACAAGTCTGTTGCCTTAATCAACAAGTCTGTAATTTATAATTGTGTAAGTATTACTCTGAATCTGTTGAATGTAGTGAGGGAATTAGTCTAAGTAGAGTACATAGAAGCAGACAGCCTTGTTCACAAGAGTAGTTTATTTTGTGCTGGTAGATTAGTTATGCATTAACACTCGGCTTTTTGTTGACACTTTTGTTGTTTGAAATTAATTATTGTTTTATGTGACTAATGCATTTTGAGTTATTAGCTGGTCGTTATTGTATATTTTATGTGATAGGCCACATTGTGGTTTTTTTATCTGTATGTATCATTCTATCTCTGTATGTGTAGGCCTATGTATATATGTACCGGTTTTGCTTCTTGTATTTGTCCAGCATTTTAACACATATTTGACATTAACGCAGTGCAGATGGGAATTAGTTTTTACTTGGCAGCACTGATTGTGTTGTCTGTGGGATGGATTTTGTGTGGTAAACGTTGATGTGGTAGCACTGAGTGTTTGGTTGCTGGTGTCTCTTCAGACTGATTTCATGGATACCCCGACTGCTTTGCAGCTTTTTTCTGTGTTTCAGTTTTTTCTAGTTTTCAGTTATCGTTATTTCCTTCCATTTTAGTTTTTCCGTCTTAGGTCTCTTATCTCTCCCATAACCATCTGTTTCTTGATTTTTATTTTTACTTTTTTAGTTCCATAACTTCATTTAAAACATTTTTATTTTTCTTTTAGTTCATGTGCTAGATTAAACTGGCAGTTGCCTGTCAGTTTTCCAGTGCAAATCATCTACCGTATCGTATCATCTGTGGCTGATTGCAGCTACTGAACGTGGACGGTGACGACGACGCAATATTCCGCAGTCAGACTCTGGAGTGTGAGCTGCGGCCGCCCAAGTCCGACTCGTACTTCAACCTGTACGACGACGAGCAGGACGTGCCGCTCGGTGGCAGTGCGCACTCGCTGCGTAACCTGCTGGCGTCGACCAGCAGCACCGGCGGCGGCCGGGAGTCTCCCTCGGAACGACGACTGGCGCCCGATGCCATGTACTCGCCCGTCGGTCACGCTACGACGCAGTACCATTCCGATGTACGCGGCAACAACGACGACGACGACGCCGCGTACTTCGTACAGAAGCCGACCGTCGCCGAAGTCCCGCAGCCTCGTGTTTCCGATGCGGCTGTTCTGCCCAGTGATGCCAAGTATCCGACCACCCAGGCGCTGGCGCCGGACGACTTCGGAGCCGGCGTGCTACACGTCGGCGGCGGAAGACGGCCCGGTCGAGTTTCTCCGACGAAAACGAAAGATGCGGCGGCGCCCGTGCAGACTGCAGCATTGCCGGTCGACGAGAGCGACGTGTTGGCAGTTGGTGACGCGAACATCAGCAGTAATGTCCGGCGGCCGATGTCGTTCGTCAAAGCGCTCGAGCTGTCCGATCGGCTTGAAGAAACGCAGCGGAAGCGATACGGCGCCGGACAGCTGCACGACGTTCCCGTCCCGGAGGTGGACGAAGAAGCCGAGGATTCCGACGTCGTTGAAAAGGACAGTAAACGGAAGTTTGGCTCATCGTACGAGATTGCCGTTTGATATTTTTCATCATGTCGGCATTCATCAGCTGGCATGTCGCGTTCAGCATCTCCACGAACAGACTTTAGGAAACACATATGACTGTATAGTGTATAGAGATAATGCTATTTTGATAATTATGTTTTGTGATTTGTTAGTGATGTGAAGTCTGCCTGCCCTATCTGTCTATCAAACGGCAGCAGTAGTGTCCTGGCTAATCTCATAGTGCCATCTAGCATTTATTTCACCTTCGATTGTATGCAGTGTGCTTATCCGTTTGTTTCGTGCTACTAAACTGTGTTTCAAAAAACGTCACCCTTTTTCTTTTTGTGATATCTTTGTCAGATTTCATCTGATTCTGCCAATTTTTGGCAGAAACATACCCAGGAAATTTGAAATAAAAACATGTACACGCCCAGTTTATATCTTGTTCTACATGTTCGTACTGTACCTTGTAAAAACTAGTGACACATCAGAATGCACACTGCGACGTCGGCCGCTTTCCATTCGTTTTGTCATTGATTTGCAACTTTTTTAAAAGCTGTTTAATCCAACTTTTGACATTTCAACCGTTAGCAGAAAATTCACAAATTAAATTCCCCCCCCCCAAAAAAAAAAAATGTACAAATTTTCTATCAAAATGCGAACTTCAGCAATGCCTGATTGCTGCATGATCTCGTCTGGTCTGCATCAGCATGTCATCGACGAGGCAATCGACCACGTGGCGTGGACGGCTGCGTGCCTGTGTGAGAACTGATTGACGAGACTTCAAGCACTTGCTCCGATAATATGAACGTTACCTGATGCGACAGTTAGACTTTTCTGTGGAGACTTCATATTTGACGCTGTAGGCTACTGTAGTACTGTATGCCGTAAAAATCGTTGCTAGATTTTACACGGTATAGTACGAACATATGTGTGGTTTACCTGTGCATTTGTGTTTGTTCCAAATTTCCTCGAGTATGTTTCTGCCAAGAATTGGCGTCTGACATCTGGCTACGTTATAACAAATATAAAAAAACGTGACGTTTTTTCCGAGACACAGTGTAGATTAGTTATGTATTACTACTCAGCTTTTCATTGACGGACCAGTTTTCCGTGGATAATCTTTTCTATGTATGGTTAACGTTTGGAAAGCGTTCCTCCTACGTTAGTGTTTCATATTGATTCCATTGTCATGCTGTGCGCTAAGCCTTGCAAAAACAGTGATAAAAATTACATAGGCAGTTAACATTTTGCACCAAGTTTTATGTTTTGGGCACACAAGATGTGGAAAATGATTTGGTTGTGTTTTATTTTGGATTGGTTTTAAGCGAGGCTGTGGGATATTGTGTGTCCGTTGTTATTCCCTTGGCATTATCATTGCACAATCGTGGCAGTGTGACGTACGTGATCTCCCATTTTCTTTTTTTGCGGATGTTATGTTTATCGTCTTAGCTCTAGCTGCCAACTGCCATGTTACTGTCTGCTCCTGTGATATTACTCAAGAGGTTATCTAGTTATCTGATGTGACCATTTGACTTCTATGTCGAGACTTCTTGTTTGACACTGAGGCCTACTGTATGCCGTAAAAATAGTTGCCAGATTTTACATGGTACAGTATGATCATATGAAACGAAATGTGGTTGCTGTGCATCTGTGTTTGTACCAAATTTCCTGGAGTACGTTTCTGCCAAAAATTGGCAAAATTGGATGGCATCTGATTAAGTTATGACAGGTATAAAAAGGGTGACGTTTTTTTCTGAGACACAGTGTAGTTCAGTCAACTCTTGCCAGCTTTTGTTAACAGTTCTGTGTTTGATCGATCTGGGCCTATATACAGGGAGCCTCGATTGAACTGGCCTTGCTCAGATGACAGGATACATCAATTGAAATGTATTGGAGAATAGAAGAGTTCTAATTGGGTTGAACTGTCGATCAGCCGGGAAAACTATTATTATTATTATTATCATTACAATTATTTTCTCTTAATGTAGTCAAAACCGGTGGCGTATCCCGTTTATGAAACACTAAATTTTACAGTTCTTATCGTTATTTGACGAACCAGTGCATTCAGTATTTGTACAGGTATGTGTGTTCTTTGATTAACGGAAATACAGGTAATGATGGTGAGGTGATCAGGGTAGGAATTGTCGTGTAACGTAGTCGTGTGCTGTGGTTGATGCTGCAGTACCGTGAATCTCTTGAGCTGTCGTGTTCTCTGCAGAAGTTGTACTGTTGCTGGCTGGCATTACTTTACAGCATTTTACTCTGAGAGGTTTAGAGTTTAAGTTCTAAAATAATGATCTCGTCTGTTAGTTCACGCCGTTAGTGCTGCTGTAATTTGCGTGTGATGCCCGTCACATGGCGCAAAGTTTCTCGGCATCTTTGCTTCTCTTCTCAAGCTCGGTATTACCAATATTTACATGAGTTGACTTGCAATTTGCTGTTTATGACTGACCAGTTTATGACGACCAGTTTATGACTGACCTGGCACAGTTGGCATGCTGTTGAGAGATTTGATGGCAACTTGGCACGCACGCACGCTGATGCATTGGTCAGTAAGTGCATCACATAGCTTAAACAATCGTTGCTTATAGGTTCAGCAAATTAAACAGTAGTGGCATCCCTACACATCTGTGACAGTTTTTTCTATATAGGTTATAATCAAAAATGGCTGTACGTTGCAGAGCAAAAAAGTATTGGTACACATGTACTCGTCTTTGTGTAAAGTGGTAAAAAATAAGATAAAATCTTAACTGATCAGAAGTAGCTCTGCGATGGGTTTCCTATGGAGAGCTATATACGAGTCGTACAACCTTTGTGCTTTAGAGAAGATTAGTTGCTCGATTGTTTATTTCAATTTCCGACTTCTTTGTGCACTATCGACGTGTTTCATACTTACTCTAGGTGATTCAGTTTTTGCGTGCAATTTTATATACTTGTATTTATATCTGTGTATCATGTAGCAGGCCATTTGTGTTAAGTTGCACGATGATAGAAGTCTGTACAGTTTTGTCATGCCTGTGAGTGACGTTCGTCTCTCTGTGCTATATGTCTGTTTCCGTGTTCCTGCGTTGAGTGGTTACACGCTGAAGACACGCCGACAGAATACGGTGGGCTCAATGCTACTCTGTCTGGTACTTGTACTTTTGTCTACAGGCTGCACGCCGATCCTGGAAAGTCCCGGTGTTTAAAATTCGTATTTTCCAGGCCGGGAAAGGCACGGAAAGTAAACCAAATTGTTGCTGCATTTTGGACCCGTGTACATGTTTTCGGCATTGTCGTTGTCTACTGTCAGACACTTTGATCTGTTGTTCAATATAATTATGAACTGTGTTACATATTCAGTGTTAAGTGCCACATGTTTTGTGCTTTCATTTATTGATATAGTAAACATGTATGAAAATCTTGTTTGACTTGTTCGATATCCACTCCATTAAACTGTCCGGGAAAGACATGAAAATGGACGTAAAAGGTCGTGGAAAGTCATGGAAAAGCACTTGCACTGTTCCGTGTGCACCATGTGTGTACTTTATTGCACCCTGTGTGTGTTTTTACCGCTACATGCTTTAGCAATGTAGCGGTCATGGGATCGCTTGACGTCCGTCCGTCTGTCCGTCCGTCCGTCTGTCCGTAACGTTGGTGATTCCTGATCACATACGTCGAGCTAGGTGGAATTTTATTACACGGTTAATTAGCCCAATGCCTTCGCTCGCCGCACGCAAAATTTCAGCGATCTAGTGCAAAGGGAACATTTTCAAATTTGGGCTTGAACAGAGGTGGGGTAGGGAAAATTTGCGATTTTCAACCGATAAGTCGTCCTATCTCAGAAACGGTGAGAGATAGAGCTAAGGTTACTATTGATGACTAATAGGAAGTCGCATAAGCCCTTTCAGATGACACGAAAATCATCGACCTCCGATG
>Ga0209052_1000725_pt1 | contig 10981 bp, 10 predicted proteins | sample WorMetHEROISLAND_2_FD_187409 | JGI IMG/M metagenome (GOLD analysis project Ga0209052, IMG submission 187409) | Marine gutless worms symbiont microbial communities from Max Planck institute for Marine Microbiology, Germany - Olavius sp. 4 HERON... | ecosystem: Host-associated > Annelida >...
CATGTACATATTGCTGTTTATTTGTACCCGTATGGGTGACTAAATGACTGTTGCTGTTATTCATACCTGTGTATTATGAACAGACATGTGGTGTGTATGCAGTATGTTTCCGTGTTGCACAAGCAGTTTGTGTGGTGCTCATATTGGGTTGGTCTCGGCATTCTGTCATCCGTCGGCCTTGGCACTGGCCTCCACACATTCATTCTCTACCTGGTATTATGCCTTGCATTTGCTGTACATTAGCATCTGATATATTTCTGATAAGTTCTGTTCAGCTGCTTAGGACTTGCTGTTTCACTGGTGGCATTTAATGCAGTGATCCAATACGCGATAAATTTATATAGAGCAGAGGCACAAAAAAGTTTCTAATTTGCTGTGGTGTCTGAGTTAGTAAAGAGCAAACAGTAACAGGGAAGTTTTTAAAATAGCGTTTAAAAGTGTTGTTAGAGAGAGTCAGCTCCCACAGATTGTCAGGTAATGTACTACAGACATTGGACACAGGACACGTCTGTTTCAGTTTGTAATAAGGCACGTTTGTATTAGATTTATTTGTCATAGGCTGACTACATGTATGGATAAGCTGGAATGCCTGGAAATGTGAGGAATTGCTGGACAAAATCTGTTCAAATCTTGTATGAGAATATTAATGTTGCATTTCACGCAATCCAGATTTTAGTGCAATATACACATGTAACAGTTTACATAGTACTTTTTTGTTCTACTGTTTATTATGTCATTATCAGGCATTATAATGTCGATGTGGGTAACCACAGCATAGAGAAGAGTTTCACGATGCATTCTGGGAAATGTCGGTGAATTTCAGTCCAGCCTGGAGTGGTAAAGTTGATTGTATCGTGATATGTTGAATGTTGATGTTGTGCAGGGACCTCACATTGCAGCCGTCACACTTGCTGCCTTTGAGTGTATGTCCGTCAATTTCCCAGAACCACCTTACCCTGATGAGTAAGTTCATTGCACGTTTCTTGCCTTCTGTTATATTTCGTCTTGTTGTTAATGTACTTATTCCACGGTTGCATCCTACTACCTGTCTCCAGCATTGTGTCTGCAGTGGTATAGTAGGTTGATGATTCCATGGGTACACTCAAGCGTGACCAAGTGAATGACAGTGTTGGCTACATGACTGACCATCGGTGTCCATTCATATAATGCTCACTTATCCCACTCCAGACCATGGTCTAACATACACTTAGCTTTGTATTCATCTGTAGCAGATATTGTGGGACATCAGTGACAGGGTCTTGGTCGAATATTTACTTTTTTGTTGTAGTGCACACTGCACAAACTTTGGCCCACATCTGGCCTGCAAAGGGTTGTCATTCGGCCTGTAACATACAATGTTAAAGCGTCAAAAGCATGAACTACTTTCTGGCTTGCTGTTATGTGAAAATAATAAGCGAGGTTGTTATGTGTATATGTCACTTTTACGGGTATGTATTTGTCCCATAAATGTGTATATATCACTTCCATGGGTATGTATTTGTCCCATAAAAATTTAGAAGCCTGATTTCCGCATAAATAAATTATTCTGCTGCTAAAACTCGCTCAGTTGTCTGACCTGGCCCGAAGTAGCTTAAGACTACGTTTGGTCACTTTGGTGGTCCTCAGTTGAAAAAGTGTGCGTGCCACTGCTTTACTGTTTTTGCCAGTGTTTCCAGAACATCTGAAGTAGTGATTTTTACGTCACTGTTGTCGTCTTTGTGGTTACAGTTATTTTTGTCTGTAGGTGAGGAAACTCATGCAGTAGTGAATTAATTTTCATCCTGATTCATATTTGCATGATAGTTTTACGTGCAGTTAAAATAGTAGAATTTTATACGCACATCGAAGTTGTTAAATGCACTGATGTTGCAGTATTATTTGTCCCGACACAGAAGAGCCGTCGATGAGTTTGTGGACAATTATGAGCAAGGTTCGACTGGAAGCATTCATGTGGGTAGGTGCATTGCGAAACGTCCATACAATGTGATAGAATGGTCTGCTGTCAGATGCAAGTGAAGTTGATAGGATGGTCATCTGTTTGAGTTCTACTATTGTATAGCTGTCTCCATTCTTGATAGGTGAGGGATATAATGGCATAATGGTTAGGACTTTGGACTAGAGATCAAGAGATCAAGGTCAACTCGGCTTTCCATCCATCTGGGGTAGGTAAATCGGAGGTCCATTCACCTGTTTCAGGTGGCAGGTATCACTTGTTTGATCCCATACGGCAGGTAATGCTCCGTTGCTCTGAGATGGGTTACCGTTAGGAGCTATGGACAATCTTTAACCTGTAGGTCTATATATAGGGCCTAGGCCTGCCTTGTTTGTTGAACATGCCTTGTGTCTACGATGCAGTGTAATAGAATGGTATTTAATTGTGTGTTGTTAGGGCGCTGGTACAGCTATTGGAGAGCTGCCGCCGTACTTCATGGCACGAGCTGCTCGGCTGTCCGGTGACATCGATGAGGAGGAGCGGGAACTAGAAGAGTTGATGCAGGAGCAGCACAATGCTGAACATCTGGTCTGCACAGTGCTCGATTTAACTCAGTGACTACTGTAAATTACTTTTATTCATGGTGACCACCTAGAAATTTGACAGCAGTCAGTGAATTGTCAGGGAAAAGTCGTGTCAGGGTAACTGTTGCTTATTGACTGTGTTTGGGGCACTGCCACTTTTAGTGGCATAATATTGTCGATGGTGTCTTACTGGCATTGTACTGGCATTAAGTGTGTATTTCATTATTATACAATTAATATGCGTGATGTGGATATTCGGAACAATGTTAGCAGTGCCATGAAGTGTACGGGAAATGTCTGTGAATTTCACCATGCTGATGAATAGTCACCCTGTATGAGTAGGATTGATGTTAATTTGTGATGAAATGTTCGTACTATAAAAGGCATATTGTCATATTTAGCACGTTGATTAAAATTTCCTTGTCTGATAGAAACCCTAGAAAGAATTATACGGAAATTTGATGCTTGCTTGTAATGCTTGTGAGTAGATTTGTATTTGGGCAGTAATTAATGTGGATGTACTGTACGTTGTTGTCAGGGTCTGTTGGATCGAGGCAAGATCTTTGTTCATAATCTCGTCCAGAAGGTCGGCTTCTTTGGCATTCTTCTCTGTGCCTCGGTAAGTTTTATCACTTGTGATTCTAGTATTTTTTATTATGTGTGTTATTCAGTTTATTATTAATCGAAACATGTTGATGCAGCACCTTAGTTGTGAATATAACTAAATGTTGAGCAGACTGACAGTGGTTCATAGTATGGTCAGTTTCTGACTGTAGTTGAGTTTGATGTGGATTCGTTTTGTTGACATGTCGTTGTTAATAAAAAGTTTGTTTAATCGGTAATAAAAATAGTTTCCGTTAATAGAACTAGCTTTAATAGTCTCCAATGCATTTTTAATTAAAAAGTTTGTGCTGATCAGTGATCAATAAGCAGTGACGGTGGTGATGGCTGGCAGTTAATTTTGTCAATGAATCTGATACTAAAGTGTATAGGTGTAGTAATACTGTTATTAATCGGTAATAAAAATAGTTTCCGTTAATAGAACTAGCTTTAATAGTCTCCAATGCATTTTTAATTAAAAAGTTCGTGCTGATCAGTGATCAATAAGCAGTGATGGTGGTGATGGCTGGCAGTTAATTTTGTCAATGAATCTGATACTAAAGTGTATGGGTGTAGTAATACTGTTAGTAATGATAATATGTACGTAAAGTAAACTCCTTTCAAACCGTAAGGCCTAGAAGGCATTGCTAATCTGCATTTCATTACACTCCGAGACCAATCAGACCATGGATGGCTAGTGTATCGTGAGGTGTGCCTGTTAGTCCCAGCTTTCACTGGTTCTTATTGTGCCTGCCCACCTAGTTATGGCCACTGGCCAGGCTGACTTGACCTGGGAATAATAATACATAAATTTCATTTAGCATAACATAAACTTAAAAAAAAACTACAAGGCCACAATATAGTACAGAAAAATTAGTCCCACAGAGTTTCTGGGGCCTGTGCATTGTCATGGAACAAACTGGAGTTAGTTGTTGTTATGTGAAAACAGTGAAGGCTTAACGTTTCCAGCTGATTGAATGCAATGTCTGCTTGGTTTCAGATTCCAAACCCGCTGTTTGATCTCGCTGGCATCACGTGTGGACATTTTCTAGTTCCTTTTGGTACATTCTTTGGTGCAACGCTGATTGGCAAAGCCGTCATCAAGATGCACATCCAGGTCTGGTCATTCTTGCTATCGTCGTTTCTTTACAGGGCGTCAGTATAGCTTACAATGCAGATGCCCTGTCTTAGCTATATGGCAGAGGTGTCCATCTGTCTGTGTGTCTGGATGTCACACTGCTGTATTGTGTCAAAACGATGCAAGCTACGATCATGAAATCTTCACTTTCAGCTCCGTAAAAAAACTCACGTTAACTTCATACTAGTGCTACTACCAGTGCTTTAGGTGACAGGTAGGGCATTAGGCCAGTAAATTTGTGCTCCAGCACTCTGCAGAAGTGTTTCTTTGGACTGTGCAGCATAAGGTTTGGTAACTGATTAGACCGATTTGAACAAAAGCCACTATTAGTTGTTAGTGTGTTGGCAGTACTAGATGCAGTGGCTGCAATGATGATTGATTGATTGATTATGGTGATTATGATGATCGCTAATGAGCCATCATTTTCCTTTATCGATCACAAAGGACAAAATATAAATTTGGTCTTTATCTTTTATGTAACATTACCATAGTCTTGTCGTTTATGTATTGCTGGGTTGTCTTGTTCGTGGCTCATCTGCTGCTTTCTGTTATGTTTTGCTGCACAGAAAGTGTTTGTCGTTTTCATCTTCAGCGAACGTCATGTTGAACAAGTTGTCAAACTCATCAGGTTGTTGCTGTAACGTATTCCTAATGCATAATGTTTTGTGATTGGTTGCTATGCCATGTCCAAATTAAAAGGGTATCTCTGGTTTTGACGACATGATGCCCACCTAGTGCCATTATCAGACAAATATCTTTTCATTATGCCTCCACCATTGTTTCTTGTTTCTCAGTTCGTGTGTTCATGCATCTGTCTGTCTATCTTATGGCTTTGATGATATCTATGGCATGCATTGATGCATATTCACCAGTCTTCTGTCAGAGTGCATCGCAAAACAAAATGGAATGATTGGGTTTGGTTTTTGAAGGCAGAAGATCACATTGATATCTGTCAAATTCTGACCACCTGAATGTTAATACTGAGATGAAATAATTACATGCCTTTTTATTTGGACACTTCATACACTGTGGTCACTCAACATAGCTCACTGTGAATGAAAACTCGCCGAGGAATGCTTGGTTCGCTACATCCAAATGAAACTTTTGTTGTCTATTATTTTCTTTCTATTAGTTTGCACTTTCAATGTCTGCTTATTCTGCAGTCACTGCTGAACTTGGCGGTTTAGTTAACAGAAAATAAACCACAACCGGTGGCGTCGCGGCAGGGATAATTGCCCCCCCCCCTCCTAAATTTTGTACTGTCCAAAAATTTTCCTTTTGTTTGAAACTTATGATCCAAAAATGCGAAATTTATGCCGAAAACCCCCATTTTGGAGAAATTAGGGACAAAATTGAAATTTTGAGCACCCATAATCTCCTCTGTCACAAATTTGCTGCTGTCTGTTGGAAAATTGCAGCTTCCTGCCCAGCCTACTTTTTTAACCCACGACCCCACTGACCGCAGCATTTTGTACTGCATTTGCCATCTTCACAGACTTATAATTGATTGCCATGTGTTGTGTATTTTGTCGCAGGCGCATTCCACACTTCGGTCCGTCTCTACAGGCGCCGTTTGAAGAATATTTGAGAGCACAGAAGGCAAAGTTACATCACAAGCAGGGAGTTGGTCAAGCAAGTGTAAGTTGTAATTTTTCTCGTGCTTTTTGTAATATTGTTTGGTTACTGTTTTAGTGGTCGGTTTAGGTAAACCTGGATTGGATGCGGTTAGGTTTTTTGATTGTGTTAACACAGTCCTTTAACGTATTTGTCAGTAAACCTCTCGCTGATTTTTAGCCAATGCTACGATGTGTGGTCCATGTGTCATTTGTCATCTGTCTGTAACGTATGTATGTGCTGTGGCTAAATGATTCATAGTAGAGGGTCGATGGTACTGTTGGGTAGCGCGTTGGTAGATTCATGTAGGCTGTCAATAGTAACCATGTGAGTATGGTTGTCTATCCTAGTGACAGGTGGGCTCGTTGTTTTTTGTCGTACAAGCATCGGAGAATGTTGTCTTGTAGGAGACGAGCTGGTTGTCATGGCTGTTTGAGAAGGTCGTGATGGTGATGGTCGTCTACTTCGTCATTTCCATCATTCACTCGATGGCACAGAGCTACCACAAATACCTCACAACAGCTAAGCCTCGTTCTCCGTCGGCTTCAGGCTCTAAGACTCAAGTCATTAAACAGTCCAGCAATCAGTCCGAGTGACCAATAGCTTGCTTTCTTGCTCAGCAGGTGCTTGATACGTCCAAATCTACAGGCCTCCCACTCGTCCTGAGATTCGAAGCTCAGATTTATCCTGAAATCATGCAAAATCAAAAGAAAATTAAACTATTCACCCAGTCGAAATAATGACAGATATGAAGGTTTGTCATATTTGCCTCGGGTTACAGCAATATCAGTTTTTGTTTGCTTTTGTTGTACTTACTGGATCAACTAATTGTTGATAAATGTCCTGAATTTTGAGGGTTACTGTTGTCCTGAAAGAAGGTTACGTAGAGTGGGAGGCTTTAGTTTACTTGTGCCATGTTTCTGCTCACAGTTGCCATAATGTAGTGTAAAAAATGAGGTATTTTTGGTGAAACCATGCGAGTACAATACTGTGTGGGCAATTTACATTGTCTGAAAGTACACGGTCTAAAAACAGATAGCGGATGAGTTTTTTAAGGAGTCAAGAAAAGCTTCGAGTCTTCCCGATAAACCCGAAGGTGTGGATATGTTGAAAATCCAAAATGTTACGTATGGGTGCGGAAATGCTCACGGACACATCCAGGTTTCCTTGCATTGTTTTTCACCGATGTATTCTCCAGTGCATCGGAAGGGTTGCCAACTGGCATTTTGAAATGCCAAATAAGTCAAGTTTGGCCCTTAAAAGGAACTTGGCTGTAAAAATTTTAGTTTGGCAGTTTGACACTTTTTTGCATTATTCTTTGAATTTGGCAATAACACCCAATTTTGGCATCAGCTTGGCATTAATTTGGCAGTAATGAGTGAATTTATCGTGGATGGTATTGTTGAAATTTTGGCATTTTTGTCAGTGAAAAACATTACATTTTGAATTTTCAGCCAAATAACAACAGCAACTTTGTGCACCGGCAGAATTCATCGGTGAATAAAATGACACGTGGTTTCAGAAGCTGTATAATGAAGTGGTTTGGCAGTCTGTGTGATGCTGGGCAGAATTGTGGTGTTGATGTTCAGGCTGCTGTACTTAGCCTGGGAATGTATTGCATTTATCACTTTGTGATGCAACCAGCCAAGTCACTCGTTCATTTTCTATGCTTAGCTGTAGTTTAACTTGACTACTGTTTTATGATGGCTCAGCAAGTTATCTCTTGGGTCTCATGCGTCATTTTGGTGTATGTGTTTTTGACATGCTAGACTGCTGGGGAATTTCTGGTCATTCTGTGGCATCTGTGTCCCAATATTATAGGCACATGGTGATGGCATATATCAGTTGTCACATACGAGATTGAAAACGCTTCCTGGCATGAACCTGGTGCGAATTCACAAAAGTTCTACAGTAAAACTTATGAAAAGCTTCAGACAAAAAAAAATCACGTTTAAGAAAAATATGCAATTTACAAAAAAAATGTAATGAAACTTACACTCAAGTTATGATTAACTTATGCATGACTGAAATCATGGGAAATTTCTTAGGAAGTTTTGTAGATTTCCTGACTCCTGCAAGCATTGCTTCAGCATTCTTACGGATATAATGCCATACACTGCATTTTGCCACTATTTGTATCAGTCGTAATTGTATTATTAATTAAGTGTATGTTGTCGTTCAAACAAGGTGATGGTTTGGAGAGTTTTTCTCGGTGTGTTAATTCTCTGTCGTACTGTCACTGGCATTTATTGAGGTGCTGTCATGACAGTTTTGATATCGTCATTGTGAATATTGTGATTTTTGTTGTCATTCTCCTTGTACATATGAAACCACGCGTCTGCTAGCGCAGCATGGGACCTCATCCACCATTCCTCCATCTTTTGTTGCTTGTATCAGTCCCATAATTCCGTGGTGACCACGTCTCCGAAAACTTGCTAACTCCAGAATTTGACAGCTGCTGTCCCCAAAAACTCGGGGAATTCAGCAGAACAACCAGCGTCAGGGATTTTAAAGTGGCCTAAGTAATAAAAACTACTGCTAGGTCCACTAGACACAGGTAGAATTGAGTCCAGTCCAGAAGTCGTGGAATTGTCAGGAAATCTAGTGTAATACTGCTGTAAGGTGGCTTGCTAGCATAACGGTTGTGAGTCTTCAACTCCTTGTCAGGTCGCTATCGAGTGGTTACTACTTGGATGGGTAAACCATCTTGGTATATAACCGATCACCAAGGTTAACTCAGCCTTCCATCCCTCCAGGGTAGCTAAATTAAGTACCAGCCTGCTTGGCTGGGGTTAAGGTGGGGCACGCTCACCTGTGTTGGTGGCAGGTAACACTGCATGATCCCATATGACAGATGATGCTCTGTAGCTCTACGATAGATTTCCATAAAGAGCTATACACAACCTGTAACCTTGGTAACATGGGTAACTGTAACGTGGGGAGAGAAGATGGTTCTGGAGATGGGGTCAGTCTGTTTCATGCGCCTGACTTCCCTGATTGTCGATTATTTTCAATGTTCATACAGTTACAATTGTTCATTCTATGCCTATTCGTTTTTTTTGCTGTTTTTATTCTGTATTCCATCGATGCTGTGTGGTTTGACAGCAGGGACATGCAGCCTGTAAAAACCTGATACAGCAGTCTCAAGAGATTCTCTCTTGGTAACCTGGGGCCACATTCTCAAAACTTCTTGGGAAATCTAAAGTCATCTAAGAAGATCTTAGGAAGGTTTCAACAAGCCCCTGGTCTGACCTGGCGTACAACTTGAAAGTCGACTGGCTAAAGAGAAACCAAAAATGGTGGTAGTCGTAGTAATAATACCTGTCTTTTTGCATTAGTTTGCTGTGTGTTTTGCCTGAAATTTTTGGATTTATGCATACGGAGATTCAGTTGTGATGGAACAAGGCATTTTGGTTTGCTAGACTGTGGAACTGGGCTTTCATTTCTTGACAGAAATGCTGAGAAATCTGCTGTAAATTTGGACTTACGTATTACATGTGGCAAGTTTGTCGTGTAATTCGTCCTGGTATTAGTCGGGTATTAGTTGTTTCGAGCATGATATATAGTGCAGATGTCTTGTACCAGAACATGGTGATCTGTTGCAATTTTTTGGTGTATACCTGTCTCTATACGCAGTACAATGACAGTCATTTTGATTTGACCACTGCCATTTCTATAGCAGATTTTATGTGATTAGATAAACACTGTGTTTCAATAAAAAGCACCCCTTTTCTCTCTTTCACAACTGGGTCGAATGACAATAAATTTACAACGTAGCAGTTGTGACGTGCAAGCTTTTTGTCACGACACGTTTTATGACGTCACCGTTACGTCATGACTAGCAAAGAATATTTAACTAACAGCCACATTTTGTTCAAATATTTTGAATTAGTAGTCTTTCAGCTGCAGCTGCTGGAAATTTTGTGTAACTTAATATATTGTCATTCGACTGTGTTATGAAAGAAAGAAAAAGGTTTTTTCTTCATACACCTTGTAGGTCATTTACATGTTAAGTCGTGATTTCGCAAAGTCAAACGTCGAACATTGTTTAACTTCCTAGTTGTTTTGATTTTTCTGAGTTACTGGCTAGTTATGGTACGTTTTATTTAGTATTGTTGCACAGTTGGATCTGAGAAGGTATGTGCAAGGATTAGACATGCCAAAGCTGTCTCTCAAATTTACCCGAAAGTGTGTTTGGATTTCGAAGAAATAAAAGTAGGATAAGATAAATTAATTGTGTTAACCACCTGCTGAAAATTGTCATTGTAACTGTTACCTTCGTTGCATATACTGTCTGTATCCCGCATAATGTGTATAATTTTAGGGGATTTTATGGTATTAATGTCTGCATATGGATGTTCGTCGATTGGTCGAATATAGTTTTGTTTATTGTTGTTGTCAAGTAAGTTGAAACCATGCGACCATTCCGATGCCTTTTGCGTTTGTAGATTTTCTACGTCTGTGTTTTGATAGTAATATTATTCTGCAATGGCTAACTATTCCAGCCCATTGTTACGCTGGCTCCGTCATGCCACGGGTTATTGATTGATTGTTCGACTTTTCAGTAGCGTAGAAAAAAAACTAGATATTTATGACATTATTTCTCAGACAGTCACATCAATTTGACAAACGTGACAATTATGAATCAGTTGTTTATTCGTTACCACTGCCAACCACAATACGTCGTTGACTGTTGGTGCGAATTACTCACAATGTTATGGATACATAGTCACAAAATTGTTGTGAGTGCTCGGCTGTGAGTCGAGAGCACGGTGATTAGAATAAGGTCGATTTATTGGTGAATTTGTTGTGTTTTCGTTTTTACGCGCCACAGCTGTACCGGCAGGTACTGCTGAGGCGCATATTAGCTATGGCGATTCTGTCTGTCTGTCTGTCCGTCCGTCACAACCCGGTACCGAACCAAGCCCAGGTGATATAGAGACTTCGGGTCTTCACCATATGGTAGCCTGGAGAATCTAGTTTCCTATGAGGTAATTTGGTGCCACTGGGTGAGGAGATTCCCCTCGAACGAGGGCATCAAAGAGGGGTACCCCCCTTAGAAATCGTTATTTTACCACTATTGGCTCATCTAGCGTGAAAACGGTTGCAGAT
>Ga0209052_1000726_pt1 | contig 10976 bp, 6 predicted proteins | sample WorMetHEROISLAND_2_FD_187409 | JGI IMG/M metagenome (GOLD analysis project Ga0209052, IMG submission 187409) | Marine gutless worms symbiont microbial communities from Max Planck institute for Marine Microbiology, Germany - Olavius sp. 4 HERON... | ecosystem: Host-associated > Annelida >...
AGTTTTTCTTTTAGTTCATGTGCTAGATTAAACTGGCAGCTTGCCTGTCAGTTTTTCAGTGCAAATAATGTATCGTATCGTATCGTATCGTATCGTATATGCAAATTTATACATATACATGTAATTTCTCATTTCCGGCGAATAGCCTAGCCCGCACTAATAAATATTCATGAGCAGCACTACGGCAATACGCCCATCTGGTGCGGAGGGCCCAGGCTGACAAGATTGATATTGGCGTTCTGCTTGTCGAAAGCCAAGTCGATGGAAGATCATAAAATTGAGGTAATATTTCGTTCTAATGTCGCCGATTTTGTAGAAATATTGTCAGACTGTCCGCTGGCGATATGTTACACATTTTGTCGTCGGAATTTTTCATTTAATTTGCGAATGACTTGAATGTCATCGCTTTTTATGGGCACTGCAGCCTTGGCCGTTGGCTAGCCGAAGTAGCCGTGTGACTTACGAGTGGCTGCGATGACTACGCCTCGCTACGAGTCACTGGCCAGCTTTTCTTTTGTTTCTAATATACTTCCAATAAACTTTATTTCATCTTCAAAGTGATTATTTTTATCTTCAACCTGTACTAAGCTAACAGTGTTATGACTGTACTGGTGCTGATAATGTCTTTCACAACAATGCAAAACGTATTTTATTCATAACAGTAAAACGCTATTAAAATGTGAATTTTCATGGCATGTGTATAAATTAATGTTAGAAAAATTGTATTGAATGTCTCTTATTATTAATGTACTATTTCTGTTTATTTTATGAACAGTAAAATGATTTTTTGTCATTTAAAGTAATGAAAATTTTGTCATGCATTGTTTTATATTCTGAAGTAATTTACAAGCAAATCAGTCTTAAAGTTATTTAATTCTATGTCAGTGTACTAACCGTACTTTAACCATTAATCAGTTGATTATGGGTTTAATTATTTTCTATGTGTCTTGTTTTAAATAGATTTCTTAAAGATTGAAGGCACATTTTTTAACTGATGATATTTTTAAATTGAGAGCTACAAAGACTATTCATATCTGTGTTTCTTTTTAACTCAATATTATAATAATGTGACAAGACAGATTGTGTATGAAGCCAGTGGGAGTGCAAATTTTACGAATTTGCAATTACTTTTATGCCGTGTATGCTGATATTGTAAAGCTTGTGATGTGTTGTTTTGTTAGTTTGTCGGAGAGCCTTGTGGTCAACATGGCCCATACACATTTTACCGAGCTGTTCGGTGTCGAACCGATGAACGTTCTGTAACATTTCGTCTTGGTCGGTTCTTCCGAGTTCAGATTGTGTCATGCAACGGTGTAAAAAATGGATCGTTGTCTGCGGTTGGGGAACTTCAACTGTTGTGGTTGGACCGCAACCATGAAGGACAGAACCTTGCCAGTGTACGTCTGTATATACTGCCAGAAGACTGCCCCTTGGGAAGACAGTCCGCGCATGGACAGGTAGGCCTATATGCAATTTAACCTGTTTCTAAAAATGTTAGCAGCCCACTCTCATTTTTTGCTTCCCACAAATACAATCGATATCAGTTTGCTTACTTTATGGTGTTCGTTATGACATTATGATGTATATTTATATCAGATTATGTTTCTTTTATACATATATATAGATATATATTATATTATGTTTCTTATGCTGGCAACTGTCAGTTGTGTGTTAGTGCATTTTTCAAACTGATTCTGCATGAAACAGTTATTGAATGTCTTTTATGCATTTCTGCACGTAAACCTAGAGATCGCGGAAAATAAAAGGACAAAGAGTTTTCTAATTGGCTGATATGTGACTAACATTATTTAAGCTTTCATAATTATCAACGCACTTATTCGGCTGGTATGCAGCTGGCAGCCATCTTATTCCTATTTTAAACATTTTATTCAAAACCAACGTGAGGTGAAGTATATTTATGAGAGCCTTGTGTCTAAATCTTTTATCAGAGAAAGAATGCTTATTCAACAGTTATTGAATGTGGTGATTGTCTGTGCATAATTTTCTCGAGTATTATGAAATTATGCCAAAATTGCTGGTATATATACATATAGATAGAAAGCAGTGATGACAGTCTGTATATATTTACGCTGATGAATATCAATTTAGTGTGCATTTGTGAAGCAATTTTACGCAGATAGGTTAAATACAGTGGCTTGTGTGATTAGTAGCTGGGGTTCGTTAGTTGGTTGGGCAGCCTGCCGCTCAAAGACATTTGCTAGGCGTGCTATTCGGTGCAACTGCAATGGGTCTGGTCATTCCCAGACGCAGCTCACACCGGCTTCTGTCCTGTTCTATAATTGCTGCCTCTCCCGTGCCGTCCCTGGCGTATTGTTTTTACAGTGGGTGGGTGGGCTGTAGCGCAATGTGTGGCAGGCAATGCAATGAGGGACTGGGGGGGGGTAGTATAGGGGTGATGTGGGCCGTTGGCTGGTCGTGTTAGATTGAAGCTGGGCCAGCAGTTAGGCCTACCTCACCCGCAGCCTTGGTCTTTGTGTTCCATGCCAGCCATGTTATGTGGCCGCATCTGTGCGCCAGTGTGATTGCCGTTGGCGATAACGAAAACTGTCAATCAATCAACCGATCTGAAGTTTTGATATTCAGCTGACACACTGCAACCGAGTAAAACTATATGTAAAAATAAAATGACGACAGTAAAATGCAATAGTCATGCCAGTAGGTGTCTTTGAACAGTGATGAGTTAAAAAGTTGCAACGGAAGATAACGAATTCGTTAACGATAACTAGAAAAATAATGAATGCTAAAACGAGAAAATGGCAATGCTTGAAAACAGAAACGACAAATCCAAACCAAAAACGAAAAAAAAATCATAACAAAAAACGCTACAGTTGTATGACGTGGATGACATGTGGGAAGGCTGTACAAAGCTGAACTGAATGTCAGTGCTGTTCAGTACATTCCTGTCACTTGTTCACGCCTCAATGTGCTGATTTGACTGACGATTAGGCACATTTTGTGCTGCCACAGAGTCAATGCTGCATTTGGTTTTTTTTTGTTTTTAAAACTAAACTAGAACAGAATTATAACAACGAAAAGTGAAAGAAAAAATGGTTTAAAACTAGAACTGAAGAATAAAATCCTGAACGAAAATGACACTGCTGCGTGGGGTGGCCGGCCGGCTGGCTGACAGAGAGGAGCATTACCCATCAGCGTCCTCCTGTCCCAATCCTTCCTGCTTGTCACTGTATCACCGGCGACGTATTTAACAACTACGGCGAGCAGACGTGGGAAAAAGATCAACATTGATCTGCACTGGTCTGTCTGTATGCAAATCGGGCTGATGTTTGAAAGAAAATAATTTATTTTCTGTCATCAGCCATAATGTAATCAGCATGTTCAGGATGTTCTGTCAGATTTCATTTGACGTAGTCCCCATAGACATTTGAATGAAGTCGAATTGTCCGGTACTGTCTTGGCCGATATCTGAAATGAATTTTTAATTATTAGTGTATGAAATTAGCAGATACAAATTGCTGTCACTGTAACATCTGGTTTCTATAAAGTGATTATTATTGTTATTATTATTATACCTATATATAAAGTTTTTTATGAATGCTCTAACTGTAACTTCAGACTAATTCCGTGGTTATAAAATGTATGTGTGTGTTGCGTCTTGCATGACTTCCGCGGCTGTTGCAGGTTCCTTAAAACGCATTTTTCTGAATAATCGTTGGAGCCTGCTGAACTTTTTACATGGCGGAATGCCGTTTTTGCCATTCAACGAACTGTATGTTATGGGTAAGGGTATTTTGGGCGTGAAGGGTAAGACAAGATAAAAATGCTTTCAGCAGGAGGTCAGGGCGAATATCTTGTCGTCATTTTGGGGCAGTAAATCACTGAGTCAGAAACACCCTTGCTCAGTTGACGTGCTGTACATAAGTCAGCGTTGCATATGTCAGGCGCACTGGCTGTCACTCAGTTGCCTTTCTCACAGTCACTGACTGAGATATTCTGCTACATGTGCTGCTGTCGTCGCATGCTGTGCTTTACTTCTCTCTGTTATTTGCAGCACTGTGTTCGCATCTATTCTGTTATGAGTTACGTGCACGCTGCTGCTTTTTCATTTTGTGCTTTTTTGTTTTATACGCTACGTATTGATTATTCCATAAAGACCAGCAAGAAGGTGTTGATAGAAACTATGATAGCTAAGGTTCTAAGCTGGGCCAAGGCTGGTCGGCACTGTAACTGGTGTACTTTGTGTGGTCCTATGTCTGCAGAAAGATACAGTTGACAATAACAGTTGTTGATTTTTTGCTTTCATGTTAGAAGTTAATGCTCTGATGAGATAATGTTAGCTGATATTGGTTGAATTGCAGTTATTCACAGTAGATACCTTTTGTGCTGTTATTTATGTTTAATCTGTATTCTGCTAATCAGTCAACCAGTCTTTATTTACCTCAAGAGATCGTGAATAGAAAAAGTATTAAGTCAGATGGCATGGACATAAAGTTTTAACTGGCGGTGAAAACATAATTTAATGCGACAACGAAGTCGTAAAAATAATACACTACTGTTTCTGTAATCATTTACGCTGTAGTTTTGTAATCATAAAAAACGGTGCTGGGTGCTGAAGCGGTTTAAGTTCTTTTTTATTTTGGCGTGCTAGTTATGTGTACAGAAACTAGGCCTATTTTCGCACGCAGACATTACGTAGCATAGGCGCAATACGATTGGCAATTGTATGACTTTTAGTGGTGAATTAATAGGGCATGCGTGCGTGTTACATTGTTGCCACTACTGCTGGGCTTATATGCGTGTTTGACTGGGTTGGTCAACGCGAGAGAGAGAGAGAGAGAGAGAGCAGCGAGGTCTAATTTACGGCGATGGTTAAGTGAGCGGCTGCGTGTGTGCGGCGTATTTGCCACGGCGTTCAGTGCATGTAGTGTCAAGCAGCGTGTACTTGGTTAGTTGCTGTGAGCCCTGGCTCTGAACGTCTTGGTTAGCCACGTGCTCAGACATGTAAAAAAGTAAAAAAATAAAAGTGAAGTTAGGTTATGTTATAGTGCGCTCTAAAGCTCAGCTTAAAGCTTAGCTTAATCTAGCGCACTTAACCACCATAACCACTTAACTGTCACAGCCGACAGTACTGACTTTTCAAATTTACGCAGTTTTAAACGCGGACTCAATTCATCGTTTTCAGCAAGACACTCTGCTGTTTATTACTTTTAGATTGTTTTACACTGCGACGCACTGTTGTTTTTATATTAGTATTTCACTGTTTTATGACATGTTAGTGGCTTCGGCCCTTTGTCTTTTAATAATAATGATAATAAAATTATAGAGGACACCGTCAAACCCTCTTACCTGTCCGAGAAATTAATCTCAAACTCAAAGCATGCGCGCCAGTAATCCTGAAACAATTTATTCTGCCGGGTCTGGGGATTGAACCCCAGAACGAGGCTGATAACCGTTTCGGGCTCAGCGTGCACTGTGCCAATGAGCCACAAAGGCAAGCCAAGCCAGAATGTACAGTGAAATGAAATTTTCCTACAATAGAACGAGTTATTTTGTTGAATTGCAGTTGTTTTCTTTAGATATGTGTATTTTGTGTTTGGTTTGGTGTTTATGGGTTGCCTGCATTCCTGGCGACGTAAAGATGTATGATGCGTAACGTCTGAGACCTAACCAAGGTGTCCGACTCCACGTGGCGGAATGCTAACCAATATGTCACAGAATCTGGTATAGTGACTGGCTTGGAAGTTGGAACACATAGGAGGCCTATCCACCACAGAGAGACAGACAGACTTATCACCGGCGGGCAAACAGACCCACCTTCTAGCCGCTTCAAGTTGCCCTTGTGATGGCGACACAGCGGGGACGGACTGCCCGCTTCACTACAGTACTGTGAACGTATGGGAACGGGCGCGTTGAATGAGGGAAGAGGGAGAGATGGGTGGTTGTGGAAGTTATTATATGCTAATCAGGGCTGTAGTTCTCAGGGGTTTGAGGGTTTGATCATCAAGACGAAACACGGTTTGTGAACTTGATGTGGTGAATTATATTTGTACCACAACTGACCAGTTAGAAATATGAGAAATGCAATCTGATCTTGATATTGATGAACGGCTGAAAATTGCTGAATCTAAGTAAAGAATAAGCTGCAAAGCTGTTGCTAATTCCTGTCTGTAGCTCTGTCTGTATAGCCAGTAAATGGAAGAAATCCTTTCTAGACAAGGATGTGGAATTATTATTACGCTGCATATTTTTTTCTCCCGAGTTTGTAAATAATCTGTATGGTTTACACAGCAAATCGTCTAAGTTGAAGTTTGGCTATATAAATCCCAGAAAAGTGGTCTAAATCCAAAATTAATATATGCTTTTTGGACTTCGACCACTTTTTTGTTGCTCTATTCATATATGTGTGATTTCATATTGAGGGAGAGTACATAAAATATCAGAATTGTGTCAAGAATTGAAAATTTAATGAGACATCATGTCCGAAGACTGACCATGTCTGTAGATTACTTCAGCCAAACTCAACCTATTCTTAGTTTGTGCTCTGATCTCCGATGTGCAGTGTTAGCTGTTGTTTTTGCATGAAATAAAAGCGTAATAGACCTTTGTTATGTCGTGTGGCGGACGTAGAAGTAACGAATCTTTATTGCGTTGTGCCTGCTATTGCGTGCTATTTGTGTAGTGTGTACATCCCGCATAGTCACATCGAGGCAGTGGTCGTCGTACGGTCGTAATGAGTAGAGCCTGTATGTGCAAATTCTCCAGGCAGGTCGGCTACAGTTCGGCTTTCAAGACGGTGATGTAATTTGAAATGTGGCGTACGCTCACCCGGCCGTATATTTACTCTTTATGGCCCACTGTAGTAGTAATATGTAGTTATAGTTGCCATTGTATAGTGAATAGCATGAGTTTTTTTTTCAGCTGAGGTCATTCACTAACAAATACTTTTTGTCCATACTAGGATGGCCAAAAGGTACAGGGTATGGCTAATTTTCTCTGAATTTGCGACTGTGTATGCCAAAATGATTCTACTGATGTCTGCACGTCTCTGAATTTTACACGAAGCATTATGTAACATGAAATGGTACATTGTCTTGTGCAAGAAGTTCGCCCAGTATATTCGTTCAAGAAAACTATGAAATTTTCTATTAAATCCATAAATGCTTGCTTATGCCCGTTGAGCATACAGACTGTTCTGAGCGGTGCCAGTTGAAATGCTAACTATGAACGACCAGTGCAGTATTTGCTCGTATTTTCCGTTTGCTCCGGTATTTATACACGTCACGTCTTTTCTTGCTATCATGGTATAGAGTTCGTCTGTATATAGTGCTTGAATTGTTAAATGAAATCAAATGTATGCAAAAAGATGGCATGCACAGATGCTGAATTGAAGCAGTATGCGATGATGAATCTACTCTTAAACCAGTGACAGTAAAATATATGACAGATAAAACCCATAAAATGAGGAAATAACTGTTACAGAAAGACAGAAAAAATGTCTGTATGACAGTATATGTCTCAGTATTGACGAAAGTCCTTAAATGAAGAATGAAAGAAATGGAGACTCTGTAGGTAATGAAGGCTAATTTTACTGGCCTTATATTATATTAGGCTTTGTGTATTAATATGAAATTTTTCTGTGTGTATGTTTTCTTTTCCATGATCCATATTATGCTTTCCGTTTATTTGTGACCTTTTCATAACGTGTTTATTCATCGTAATCTATTCTGTACTGTTAAATTAATTCGGCGGTATATAAGGTAGCATTTTACAACACATATTTTAAGAAATTATTGTGCGGCTGGCAGGGGCATTATTGCCATTATGGATCTGCGCTAGGTCTGGTGTTGGCATGGCTGGTGTCATTGTATTGATGTATTCAGCTGTCAGACCAATGAGACCACCCACGTAGCCGGGCATGAATTGCACTAAGCACATTTCGTGCGTCCATTTCTGTCTCCTCTGCCCGATCCTGCGAGCAAACTCGAGGGCTGTGCCGAGTACTCGATTTATTCAAGTGCGAAATTGTACTCGATTCCTATATTTATGCTTGAGTACTCGCATAGAATATTTTATTTTTTTTGCAGAAAAATAGTCGAAGTCGGTAAAAGTTACCACAATATATAGTAGTGCGTAATAAAATCGTGATTTCACCAATATAGGCAGTTTATTCAAACGACTGCAACTGTTTAAGTTACTAAGTTTGACTGTCTGCTTTTTTTCTTGAATCTGAGAGTGAGAATTTACCTGTAGTGTAGAAAATCACAAATTCTGCGTTTACAGCAGCTAACGCAAATAACAACTTTGCTTCCTTGCTTATTTGTTAAACGAGAACTCGACTATAATAGTCGTTAAGATAGTCTGGGAGTAACAAGTTACTTGGATAGCGCATCCCCTGACACGGACGCGTAATAGCTCGTCGACACTGTCTACATGTCGAGCTCTACACGCTGACACTGACAGTGTCGACGAGCTATAATGATCACACTGACGACTAGGCTGTACTTTGAGTCACGCGACTATAACTGGAAGAAACAAGAAATCTGAGCTAATGCTTATGAGACGCGCCACAGCATCAGTTTAATTTCGTACGCAGGTTGTCTTGGTCTATCTCCGGTATATTTCAGCGAAAATTCACTCTAAGTGTGCGTCGCAGCCTAAAATAGCAAAAAATACTTAAAACCCATATTTTTGGGGATTCAAGGTCGTTCAAGCCTCAAGGTCATCGATGTTGGTACCCGGGAAAGCTTGTCAGCATGCTTGTTACGATACGCAGCAAGTCTGTGTCTATCTGCAACCATTCTCGTGCTAGATTAGTCGACAGTAGCAGAAATCACACTTTTTAAAGGGGGTACCCAAATTTGAAATTTGATGCGCTCGTACGGCGGACTCCTTGAACCTAGGGGGTCATGCCTTACACCGTTGAAATCTACGTTTAATGCCGAACATTTGATACGCAGGTTGTCCTGGTCTATCTTGAATGGTTTCGGCGCAATTCACTCTTAAAATGTGCATTGCAGCCTAGAATCTCTAAAAAAATCACTAAAAACCCCTATTTTGGGGTTCAAGGTCGTTCAAGGTCATCGATGTTGGTACCACTGGAAAGAACGTCGGCAGTGCTTGTTATGATAAGCATCAAGTATGTGTCTATCTGCAACCGTTTTCACGCTAGATGAGCAAATAGTGGTAAAATAACGATTTCTAAGGTCGGGTACCCCTCTTTGATGCCCTTGTGCGAGGGGAATCTCCTCACCCAGCGGCACCAAAATTACCTCATTAGAAACTAGAGACTCTAGGCTATCACATGGTGAAGACCAGGAGTCTCTATCTCACCTGGCCTTGAATCTGTACCGGGTCGTGACAGACAGACGGACGGACAGACAGAATCGCCGTAGCTAATACGCGCTACAGCAGTACCTGCCGGTACAGCTGTGGCGTGCTATTCCATTTGCGCTTCCTTTTAACCTCTTATCGCTTATTGTTGAAAAACATCTTCTGGTAGGAAAATATTTCGATCTTTTTTTCATCAAATTGTGAAAATTTGAGGAAAAATCCAGCTGGAAATGTCATGGATGGATGACTATATAGGATCGGTGTACAGCGACAGGATAATCAAACTGCACGTGTTTGATATTAATAGATTCATTCATGCATTCATTCGTAGTCTTTATCATGCTAGATGCTGGTACTGTAGTGAAGTGCACGGCTAAGCCCTGCAGCTGGTGGCTGACTTCCTGTCGTGATGCTGATATTTATGAGACAACGTGTAACCTGCTACTACAGGATGTCGCGTAACAACCACCACATGCATAGGCGCCAAAGACATTTAGAAATCATTTTCGGTGCAACCTCACTTCTTGCCTTACCTCTGCTCCCTTCCCTTCTTTTCCTTTGCCTCAATCCTCCTCTTTCCCTACCCGGTCCACATTATCCGTCTCTTCCAGTTCTTCCCACCAGTGACCAGTCAGTCAGGGTATACGTCTACTATATGCCATGTCCATACAGTGCTGTCGTAGCCTACACAAAATGGCTTTCTTGCCTTTCGATTGAACCAGACATTGAATTTGAAGTGCAAATAAAATGATTGAAAAAATTGACCGAAAAATCGAACGACTGTCAGTACGTCGCCCCACAAGCTTTTGGGTGTGGGGTTGAAGTCGGTGGGGGGGTGGCGCCAATATGACCACGTGTAGACAGACTGTCAATAGACACGATGGTGCAGTGTTTAGTTTAAGCTACGAGATGGCGTGCGTTCAGTTCGTGTCATGACGGAAGTTGCTGTGTGGACGCGGATAGCTGGCCTGCCTGCCGGCATTCAGTGCAGGTGCGTGCAGTGCTGTGATTTAGACGAATGCAAACGACCTCGCCGAGACTGTACTGCCGTGGACACCCAGGGGTAGATACAACTAGATGTCCATAGCACAGCACTCAACGGGCTCGCGGCTGTGCTTGCGCTGACAGTCAAATAGTCAGCTTACATTTTGTCTGCGGTTTCACAGTATAATTTCAGGATTGTTCGGGACGCCACCTGGGAAGTATCTGAGGAACGTAAGCCCCCAATGAGGCCCAGGGCCAAAGCCCCCCCCCCCTCAGTAGGAGGTGGGTGACGACTGACGAAATGCCCATAAACATTTTAGGCATTTTAGGCCTAGAGATGTTCGTGTTTTAACTTAAACATAACGCACACAGTCAATGCTTGAAAACGCCAAAATGCCAGAAGTTGACTCCACGTTTTCCCGCTGTGGACTCCCTCCATACTTTGCTTTCACTCCACGTTTAAATTATGCTGTGCCTTTTCAAGATCTGATCAATCCTTACGTGTCGATATCAATCGCCTTTGGCGGGCACTTTTTCATATAACTGAATTGTTGTCAGTTTAGTTGTCGAGTTAAAAACTGTCAAAAAGCAGTTTGATTTCAGTCGTTGAGTCGTGGGATGGTATTAATCATGGCTTAGCATATGCTAAGGCTTTTCAGTTGAAAGGCCAAAGCCGTTTATAC
>Ga0209052_1000727_pt1 | contig 10971 bp, 6 predicted proteins | sample WorMetHEROISLAND_2_FD_187409 | JGI IMG/M metagenome (GOLD analysis project Ga0209052, IMG submission 187409) | Marine gutless worms symbiont microbial communities from Max Planck institute for Marine Microbiology, Germany - Olavius sp. 4 HERON... | ecosystem: Host-associated > Annelida >...
TGTGGGGGGTCAAAGACTTTTTCTCCCCTCCTTGCCCCCTCAAAATCCCTTCGTCAGAATTTCCCAAAATTTTACAGGGGGCTAGCCCTTGATGTCCCCTAGAAGCCCTGAAAATTTGGTGAACGTACGTGCCATAGCTTTTTTGCTAGACATGAAAGCACATGTTGAGCATACCTGATATGATGAATGAAAAATGCTGTTATTAATCTGCTACATGGATACATGTAACTCGCACATTTTTAACAATGTTGTAGCTCAGCTTGATGACAAATATGTGATAGATGAAATTTATTGAATGAATATAAATGAGTTGTGTGGACAAGACTGGAATCAGGTGTTTATTTTCAACCAAGCTTTGCACTGTCAGATAAAATTAAAATGTGTATTGCATGAGTCCAGACTGCACAATAATGACACTGAACAGACTTGGGACAGAATGGAATATATAATGTAGGCCTCCCAAGAGTTTGCATGGTACATGCAGGTTGCAAATGCAATTCGTGCAAACATTAACACAAACTAACTTGGATTTGTCTTTATGTGGACTTCAAATACAGCAGACTGCTGTTTGTTGCTAAGTTAACACCATCAGCTGGGCAGTTTGGACAAAGATAATATTCTGGAACAAAATTTCACACTAAAGTTGTGATTTGAGCAAACCAAAAATGCACATTTGGGCAACACATTTGTTTGCTATAGTTTGTATGTTACATTACAGCTGTTTGACAATTGTTACAAGTCTCTATTACCCAGGCGCCACAGAATTCTTGGACAATTTCTGATATTTCCATGACTGTTTGCAATACTCCTTCCCTTGGTACATTGCTCAGATGCATAATGCAATGCAACAGCCACAGTATAACAAGTGATCGAAGTCATTCGATAAGAGACAAAATCGCTGGGTGCATGAGTGTGGGAGATGACAGACCAGTTGAGACCAGGCTACAAAGAAATGGGTAGCTATAGGGGAAATCGCTTGCACTAGAGCAATTTCACCTAAAGATCAAATCAAAAGTCAGTCATCCAAACTACACTGTATTAGGTTGCTACTGAACACTCAAATAAAAATTGCTGCCAACAGAAATAAAATGCAAAATGACCAATAAGCGCCAGCCAGTTTGCAGTGAAGCGATGCCACAGTAACATTTCCATGTTATAGAGAGATGAAGCAGTGTATGTAATTGTATGTTAATCACTGTATTAAACTTTGTATTCAGTAGTCAGTAAAACAGAGTCGAACTACTTTTCAACAAGTCTAGATGTCCTATTCATTACAGAAGGAACCACGGCTACATCAAGTTGCCCCAATTTTGCCCTAACACATTCTTAACGGTGCTTAATTGCTTTGGGGCATGTCTAAAAGACTTAACTACAGTGTCTGTATGAATGCAGCCCACAGTTTTCACTTGCAACAAATTGCAGGCCTTAATGCAGCCCTGAAAAGACAAGAGGAATGACATCCAGTTCTTAAAGGTAAAAAATTCTACTAGCCATAACTAGAAGACTGTTCTATAAATTACTACAAGCAACAAATTAGACCCCTAAGCCGTGCTATGCTTGTAGTGCAATGAGTTGGTATAGTTTTGGAACATGTTCACGTAACACAGATATTTGTTTTGTTAGCACACCCTATGTTTAGTTTTACTTTTTTAAGTTTGTCCTTTAACGACAATGAAGAGGAGCAATGCTAGACACCTGAAATTTCTGAAGTTACTCTGTTACCGTGCACCCAAATGGTATAGCAGTAGCACCATCATTGTGATTACTCAAAAATTTTCACAACAATGTATAACTGAAACGTCATCATAAGAGTGTGCAGTTTTAAGATCTAACAAGTCTCAAGCTATACTACCTAAGTGTGAATGATTTGCATTGTGAATTTTGCTTCAAATGGCCAAAAATTCTTAAATAAGCCATCTTTAGCTGGCTAGCCAGCTGCTTTTTGTGACATGCAAGACAGCTGATTTAAGCCGAATTTTGCCAGCTAGCCAGTGGTGAAACCTCTTAGGCCAACAGACTTTGATGCCAGCCATTGGCTTAGGGGTCTACAACAAATACAGTAACATTCTAATTGTCCCCTGACAATGACATAAATCGCAATTACATGCTACTGAAAAAATACCTGTAAGACGTATGATCTCAGATGAGATACTGTAAAACACTATATTTTAGCTGCATCTTAATTTGGTGAATTTGGAGTCTAGAAATTTCGCTGCATTTTAATTTGGCGTTTTGCCATGGTCTACTTTGAAAGGTAAAGTTTTGAGTGACTACTGTAGCCACATGAACAGAATTGTCTACTAGTATTTACTGTCTGCACTAGTAGGCTAATTCAGTCAATGTTTGCACATTTGCTGATTTAGTCGTAGTAGTAAAGAGGCCTACTAGTAGTTTTGGCAATCCGAAATTTCGCGGGTATTTATTTTCGCGATTTTAGGCTATTCGTGAATTTCGCGAAAATTAGATGCGCGCGAATAATTAGTGTTTTACAGTAACTAAAACAAATTATGCACTACTTCTCAGCACAACTACTTACTACAGCCAATAGTCACTGGACAAAGTATATGTTAGAAATACAGCAGCGAATCTCCTCTGCTGCAACTGTGGCATTCAGGCTACGTTCACACAGACACGAGTCCGAGTTTCCAATCACGACTCATACACGAGTGGAGCGTTCGCGGTCACTTGTACGAGCGTGTCTATTGACGATCTCCAGTGAAATCGTATCAAGTGAATGCTTTGCGAAAAATAACAATATTCTACTACATCGTTAATAATTTTACTAATCGTGCACCCCTAATAATCAATTTAACAATGACATAATTTATGACGTCAAATAGGCATCATGGCCTGATTATTTTAAATTAATACAAATTTTGTGTTGTTCATTTCATATGGGTTGGATAAAGAAAGACCTGCAAAGAAACTGCTCGTATAAGTGAAATTCACAGGTAACACGTACTTGTACAGAACTGGTGTCAATGTGAATGACCGCAACTGAAATACATGCAAACTCGTGTTTCTTGGAACCCGTATAATACGGCGTATATAGGTACTCAGACTCGCACTCGTGTCTATGTGAACGTAGCCTAACTCGAGGATAGGATGTGGTTCGCTAAGCAAGAGTCAAGTTAGGCGGATGCTGGTCCATCGCAAGACATCCGGTGATTAGTGACGCAGCACAGTCACAGTACACAGCATTCAATTAGTCCTTCTTCTCTGCATCGCCACTTCCAGACTTCTGACCACCTTTGTCCTTTGGTGGTTTTGACGGAGTTGGCACGACATAGATGGTTGTGCTGTTAGTGAAACGAGCAATCAACGCATTGACAGCCAGCAGTGCTATCACCGGTCCATGATAGCTCAGGTTAGCGGCAATGTTGAACACGTACACACCAGCCACGGTGACGGCAAGCGCCAGTACTCCAAGCTGCACAATGTCAAACACATCAGGAGCAGCATAAAAACACCTGTGTGTGATAAATGTCAAGTTGAATGGTGACTTGTTATGCAGTCAGTACACAGCAATAAATCCTTTTTCGTTGCTTCACCACTTCCAGATTTCTGACCATCTTTGTCCTTCGGTGGACAAGACGGCTACATTAACATGCCCAATCTTGTACCAACACACACTTAAAGGTGCTTAGTGCTTGGCATAGATGGTTGTGCAATCCGTGAAACGAGCAATTAGAGCAGTGCTATCACTAGTCCACGGACCATATTAGGAGTAATGCTGAAGAACACACCAGCTACAGCAACAGGACAGTACATGTCAAATGCATCAACAGTAAACACTTGTGCATGCAAAAATTCAAGGTAAAACAGCTGCTTTCTGCCCCATCAAGAACAAATTATGTTACACATGCTGCAAATGGAAAAAAAATGGCAACTATGCAATGACAGGTAAGGTAAAAGGAGAACAGAACAGGTCATTTGGGTGCTCACCTTTTGGGTGCGAGGACACTTGCATCCTGCCATTTGGGTGCCAAGTCATGACACCACTGTTACTAGGGTTTGAAAATTCCGTGTAAGATTGGCTGGCATAAATTTATGGGAAATTTACCTGAGCAATTAGTCGGAAAACAATGTTCTGCTTATAACTCAAGCTTCGTCAATTGTCGATGACGACAATGAGGACGACTAAGTAAGTGCAGTAGGAACTATTATAACAGAGCCAATAAAAATCGTAATAGTTAATTTGCAAACTTACTTACAATTACAGTTGTAACCCCATTAATACGCTACATGTAATTAATTTCAATAAGGTGCAAGTGACATAGCATGGCGCCCAAACGGTGAAGTAAGTAAGTAAAACGTGAATTTATAGAGCACATAAAGTTAAAATTAACCTCTAATGCGCTAATTAACCTCTAACGAGCACCCAAATGTCACAAACCCAAAGGAAAAATCCCCAACCAGCCTTCATCTCTCACAGCCTTGTGACTTTCTGGTGTGGTGCTCTCTGTACATCTTGGTCTTAAACTGGCAATCAGCCTGTACCCAGATAGACCATATCTTTTCCATGTGGTGATGCTTTACTCAAAAAACAACCACAGTATAGGCGCCTGAGAAAGGGCGTGACAGCCATGTAACATTAAGATGTTTACTCACGGTCAGTCGCACAGTAAACAAGGTCAGTTTGTCACGAGAATGAAGAAATCCCGGAGCCTGCAGTGAGAGAATGGCTTCACCAATCAGCGATGCACCCTTAGAGCGCATCATGTGCACTCCAACTTCACTCACTGGTGCAGCCGGTAACTGTCACAGCAAGCACAGAACAGACGTAAAATACTGAACACAGCAGGCAGGCTGCTGCAACAGGCATAACATACTGACTGACGTAAGGCTGTGATGCTTCCGTGGCTTGACTAAGATAAGAAAGAGGTATATAATTTTTCTCACAGCATTACAATATCAGAGGATTTGTCTAATAATCAGTACACATTCTCAAAATTGGAATAAAGCAAACAGCTAAAATAGTAACAGTACTAATAGTTTAATGACATTATGCCAGCCACAGATGTATACGCTGTAAAATGAACAATACAATCAGGAAGTAAAAACACACCCAAATTTATTTTCAAAAACTTTATGCAGAAGTCAAATACCTTGCAATGACATGATACTAGCAAACAAATGACAATGCCATGTCCTGTCTAGGACTGTTTAACACAAAGTTCTTTTCCAATAAGTAAGTGTGGTAGACAATTTTTTTTTTATAAAATATGATTCAGGATTGACTTGTACCATTTTTGTTCCAAAAACTGTCAACATATCTTTATTGTTGCCACAGTTAAATGGCAAACCAACTGGCACATTACTCCACTGCTAGTAATAATAATAATAATAGTATGTCATTAGCCAGCACCACGAGTGTTGTCTCATTGTGAGTTGCTTTTTTAGATTGTTTTTTTTTAATTTTGTTATTTGATTATGTAATAGTTTTGTTATTTTGTGTCCAACAATGGGTGGCCAGCATTCATGGGAATCTACCCTTCTGGCCACCCTCAATGTTATCAAGTAATTGTTGTTATTATGTATTTGTCATTACTCTCTCTCTCTCTCCACCTGCAAAGTTTGCATCCAACAACTGTTTGCCTGCGAGCAGCAGAGCACCTGGCACATCCATTGCTGAACGTCGGCGATAATCAGAAAACCAAACCGAACCACAACCGAAGTTTTTCCTCTAAAACCGATCGAAAACAAACAACCACAGAAACCGCAACAACACTAGGCGGCAGGTAATGCCAGTTTCAACTGTATGCTAGAGAGAACAGAGATGTCATTATCCTGGCCTAGAAAGTCCCTAGTCGCTGCTCGATGACAACTGCCAATTAGTCAACTCAGTTCACACCTGACACAAATACACATGACACAACAGCATCGGACATGACAGACAAACAAGTAATCATGAACACAAAGCAGTCTTACCATCAAGGTGAATAGCTGTCTAGGGAATGCCAGAAGTATGATGGCCAGAATAAGGATAAGCCAGGCATCGACACGCAGATGGTTGTTGAGCCGTATGTTGTGCTGGGGATACGTGTTGAAGTCAGCACTGCGCAGAAGGTGGACCAGATTTCCAAGCATCCACAAGAACGTCGGCAACCCGTGCAGCAGCAGATACTGCACAGACAGACAACAAACAAGTGCTCGAAGTTATTCTATAAGAGGCGAAATCACTGATCGGTGCTGCCCCCTGGTGAATCATAAGTAGGCAAGTGCAAGATTACGCAGGTGGGTTCAACCCCCAAAATTTCCCCTTCCATTGGGGGTCAGGGCACCCTAACTAACACAATGTGTTACTGGACCCCTCAAGTGTACCTGCCAAATGGCATGTAAATCCATTAAGCGGTGTAAGCATGGTGCACGAATGTGACAGATGACAGATCATGCTATGGAGAAATATGGCACAATAGACAATACTGTAAAACACTAATTATTTGCGCGCATCTAATTTTCGCGAAATTCGCGAATAGCCCAAAATCGCGAAATTAAATACCCGTGACATTTCGGATTGCCCATCACTAAGCTTTTCAGCTGCATATCAAAACCATTGATATATACTACTACCACTAAATCAGCAAATCTGCAAACATTCACTGAATTAGCCTTCTAGTGCAGACAGTAAATACTAGTAGACAATTCTGTTCATATGACTACAGTAGTCACTTAAAACTTTACCTTTCAAAGTAGACCATGGCAAAACGCCGAATTAAAATGCAGCGAAATTTCTAGACTCCAAATTCGCCAAATTAAGATGCAGCTAAAATATAGTGTTTTGCAGTATCACTTGCGTTGCACAGCTATTTTGCATAACGATACATCATTCTTTTAACAAATTTATGACCGATGTTTGACGTTACCAAGTCATTATAAAAATGCAAACTGTAAGTGGCAGCTGCTCTCACAGCAGTAAAGTGGTTGGGGCTATGCATGTGCAGAGACTCAGACTACCTGAATGTGTGACTGAAGCATTTCATTCTCAGTCTAGTCAAAAATCAGTAAGCTTGTGTCAGGCTGAAAACTTGTACACATATTACAATATGCAATGTCATTGTCTGTGTCCCCTTCAGACTGTGACGAGTGGTAAACCTCAGATTAGAAAAAGCATACGGAATGGATGCTACTTTCACAGCCATACTGATAAAAAGGTATGCACTATGCAGGTCGACGCTCGCATCTGTTGATGACCTAATTGTGGTAGATAAATGCACACAGCTTGGCTGGCTGGGCAGAGACTCTAGTGCTATTTTTCAGAAATAGTATGGCTAAGCTGGGCCAGTAATAAATACTTCCATTTTTGCATTTTTGGACAGTATAAAAGTTCATAAATGCCAATAAGTGTCATCAAAAATTAACACACAAGACTAACTGCAATACCTGCTCTTCCCAAACAGAGGAAATTTGACCGTCAGCCTTAGCCTTGCCCGACATGAAGTAGGTGAACAACAGTGCCATTACATCTAGGCTTGATGACTGAAACCAGACATACAAGTGTGTTTAATATACCAATATATAATCTGCCTGACATAACACATCACATACAGCAAAAACAGTAATAGTACCAGGACAATGGACATCAGTGTCCAGCATCAGCTGAGCAACCAGAAAGTGCAAGAGGGTTTACAGGCACTGTCATTTATCCTTGTCTGTCTGTAGGAATTGTAAAAGAAATAAAGTTGTAGAGAAATCCTGGATCCAGATAATGACTTGGATAGCCACCAAAAATTGGGTTATTTGGGTCATGCCAAAAATTACATGGACAGCAGACGTGATTACTGACTGATGAAAATGGCAGTGTGCATGATTACGACAGGCAGCATGCAGCAACAATGGGAAAACAAAAATCAAACAATGACAATTAATTTATTAATGGGCATGGTGTTAAATGTTTATTTAAAATTATAATAAAGAGCTTGCAAACTCATGGACAGAAGATAGAGACAATTATTAAGGTAGAAACTTACGACAACGTAGGACATAAGCAGTGTGATATGAACAGTAGCATCACGCGTGTTGTGCAGTAAGAACCATGAGAGGCTTGCGCTGACTTGTGCTGTCCCATATGATCTTGCCAGCAGCAGAGTGTATCTGTCCGGTTCCTCAGCAGCCTTACACATTGCAAAAAAATACAAACCCATCAGTCATATTTTAGCAATATGCAAATATAAATGCAATGTTGTATATGAATAGCAGTGGCAATGTGACATCAGACATTATGAGACAATATACCGGACCACTACTTGAAAAAAATAGTTCAAACCTAACCACCCGTTTGTAACTTAGTACTTAGGCTACACTACTGCCAGAAAAAGACTGCAGTATTCTCTACATAACTTCAAATATATTCCCATAATATTTGTCAAGAACTATCCTAAGACTTCATTTATTAGAATATTAGAAAATTTATTCTATATACTAGGCTAGCATATTATTATTATTATTAGGGTTAGAATGATACTGACCAAGCTACCCAAGGGCTAGTGTTGTTACGGTTATCGAAAGTGGGGAGATCTGAACTGCGGTTTTTTTAGCAAAACCAAGCGCAACCAAAACCCCAGGTTTATGCACCTCTCTCGATGGTTCTGAATAGGCTTAGACTGATACCAGAATTTACCGATACTTTTGGCCTGCCCCGATGCCGAGTACCGATACCAATACCAGACATGATGTAACGCGCCGACACGAACGCATGCTACAAAGCCTGTGTAGGCCTGTGTTAGATTTCTGTGTATGTGTGTGTAGTGCATAATGCATATTGTACAACATGAATAGCAGCAGGCAGATAAGTGGTGTTAATATAAAATATATCTACGGCCCCTATGTCTATATCTGGTCCAACAGTTTAACATGTCACTCAAAATGCACTGCGTGCACCACAGCACGCAGCGTGTCTGCTGCTGCAGGCTGATCGGTCGCCGGCCGCTGCTCGCCAGCGTTCTACAGCAGTGTCGTCATCTCGTCTAGAAATTGTCTATTCACTAATCTATTTGAAGTTCTCACGGATAAACAGCAGCATCTCCGCTCTAGCGCCAGCTGCGTGCACTGGTCACTGTACACGTTGCCCGCTGCACTAAACAGCCTCTCACTCGCCACAGATGTGGCGGGTGCTGACAAGTATCGCTGGCCAACTTCCGCCGTGTGTGGGCATTGCAGTGTGCTCCGCCTCCCCACCACGCTAATGGACAGTGTCGCTAGTGGCACGTTGGTCTGCCCGAGATACTGTGCCACTTCATTATCGGCCGTTTGACCGCTGGCGGCGTCAGCATGGTGCACTGGCGCCGAGTTGCTCAGCCAGCAACTCCAAGGGAGAAACGTCCAGACATGGTCTCTTTGCAACAGGCTGTTCTGAACTTGTTATTGACTATGGTGTATAATGACTGACAAGCGAGAGTTCTATTCATTGTGGGCGTGGGGGCCGCATCTATACAGAAACAACGCAGTGGCTGCTGCTTCTAATCCTGTCAGCAAATACCGCCGTACGTCGTGCCGCTTCATTGGAGGGGGGTCTGTAGTAGTCCAGCGTGCCACTGCGATCTAGGCCTATACGCCAGCTTGTCATGCCGACTGCTCAAAGGCGCCGAGGTGTTGCTTCATTTTCTGTTTGTGCGGAGTCATCTTTCATTACACAGCCGTCAGGCGTTGGCGGTATTGGCTTCAGTATCGGCAATACCGATACCGCTGGTATCGACCGATACCGCTGGTATCGACCGATACCGGATACCGAGTACTGGTATCAGTCTAAGCCTAGTTTTGAAGCACGGCAGTCGTATCTACAGTTTGATGCATTCGCCTTGAATGCTAATACGATTTCAGGAAGTGGTCGGCAAATATCAAAACTGAGATCACCCGCGTCACTGTGCCACATGTGTCGGTGGAGAGGGTGAGGCTTGGAACAATTGAATGAAGAAGAGTGGGAAGGTAGGGGTGGTCACGACGACCGGACCGTCGGCGAGTAACTAATTACAGTTAATGGAGCGGCATTTACAGCAGTGATGTGGCAGCAGCGGCTGAGATGACGAGACCAGTTACATAATATTTATTGCAACATCGGCGAACGATGGCGGATATATTATACATGTCCATGGATGGTCGTGGTGGCAGAGAGCACAGTTACGTCATCCACACAGCCATGTCAGTCCAGACCTTCGTACAGCTGGGTGTAGACAGTAGACATCGGTCATTGGGTCGAATCACTGACGGTTGCACGCCAAGCACAGGCACGGCCACAGTCTGTGGGTCAGTCGCATGCCGTCCATCTATCCATGCCTCAACGAATCCTGTGTCGTTAGTTGGCCGCTGTGAGTCCTGTCGCCTGGTGAGCTGATCGCTCAGCAATGCTCTGTCACCCACCCGTGGAGTTCGCATGCAGCAGCGGAATGCTCAGCATGTCCCGTTTCCGTCACTCGACGTCAGTAATGGCCAGAAACCGAACAAAACCGAAACTGTTTTCCTCTAAAACTGGTAACTGGAACTTTCGTACCAAGGAACTTTCATTCCCAGGAACGAAAGTTCCATACGTGGAACTTTCGTTCCCTGGAACTTTCGTTCCCATGACTGATATTCAAGGGGAACTTTTGTTCCAAAACATTGGCTATTATTGTTTGGTTATGATATTAAAGGGAAACTCAAACTCGTAGCGTATACTCAACGTGTAGCTTCACACATGCTCAGCAGGGGTCACAAGTTTGTAGGCCTAAACATTTGCTGCCGTCGTCAAAGCACGCTTTGCTTATAGGCCTAGTGAAACTAGATGGAGCAGGAATCGAAGCAGCTGGAATCAAAGGACGCCGGCACGCGGCGCCGTTGATAATTGTCCATAACAGGTAAGTTTCGCTGTACTTACATATCATAGGTGTAGGCCTACGCCTTAGCAAGTAAACAATCAAATTGCAACGCCTACGTAAGATAATATGCCTACGTAAAATACGTAAGATACTTGTACAAAAACTATTACTGAAAATGTTT
>Ga0209052_1000728_pt1 | contig 10962 bp, 9 predicted proteins | sample WorMetHEROISLAND_2_FD_187409 | JGI IMG/M metagenome (GOLD analysis project Ga0209052, IMG submission 187409) | Marine gutless worms symbiont microbial communities from Max Planck institute for Marine Microbiology, Germany - Olavius sp. 4 HERON... | ecosystem: Host-associated > Annelida >...
ATTTTGGGGGTTCAAGGTCGTTCAAGGTCATCGACGTTGGTACCCCCGGAAAGCTCGTCAGCAGTGGTTGTTATGATAAGCAGCAAGTCTGTGTCTATCTGCAACCATTCTCCTGCTAAACTAGTCGACAGTAGCAGAAATCGCACGTTTTCAAGGGGGTACCCAAATTTGATGCGCTCGTACGGAGGACTCCTTGAACCTAGGGGGTCAAACCTTACGCAGTTGAAATCTACGTTTAATGCCGAACATTTTATATGCAGGTTGTTCTGGTCTATCTTGAATGGTTTCGGCGCAATTCAGTCTTAAAATGTGTATTGCAGCCCAAAATCGCTAAAAAATCACGAAAACCCCTATTTTGGGGGTTCAAGGTCGTTCAAGGTCATCCATGTTGGTACCACTGGAAAGCTCGTCGGCAGTGCTTGTTATGATACGCAGCATTCAAGGTGCTGCTTTGTTGGTACCCCCGATTAGTCGACAGTAGCAGAAATCGCACGTCTTCAAGGGGGTACCAAAATTTGATGCGTTGGCACGGAGGCCTCCTTGAACCTACGGGGGTCAGATCATCTCAGGTCTCTTATCTCTCCCATAACCGTCTGTTATTGTTTTATTTTTTACTTTTTTAGTTCCATTTAAAACATTTTTAGTTTTTTTCAGTTCATGTGGTAGATTAAACTGGCAGCTTGCCTGTCAGTTTTCCAGTGCAAATCACACTATCGTATCGTACCGTAATAACTAGGCTCCAAAGGATTTCGTTTTTGACGAAAAACTGGCCGTCGTGACTAAAATATTGATTTTTGACGAAATTCGGTATTTGTGGCAAAAATTTTGACGAAATTTGCATCTTTTATGACCGAAAATGGCATTTTTGGCGGCTAGATCTGGTGGAGATCTAGAGAAAGCATTAAGTCATAAGTTTAACCATGTGACATTCTAGAATATAAATATTAATGATCTGCCAACTCACAGTGTGATTCCAAGCAAAAAGAGCAACTGTTCAAGATACCCAATATTCAGCAGTCACCTGTTTTTTCTCGAGAAAAGTAAAGCCAAAAGCCTTGAACTGTTTTGGCAAGACTTCAATTCGGGATTTGTGGCAAAATTTTTGACGAAATGCCCACGTTCTGATGAAGGAAAAATGGCACTTTTGGCGGCAATATCATTTGGAGCCTAGTAATAACTACTATCAAGCTGAGATACTGAAACAAGGTTCGTTCATTAAACACCAAATACTGCTGCGATTTCTTTAGCTAATGAACGTTAGTTTAGTTGTCATTGTCACGTTCAAGACGCGCGAGTTATTTTTGACACAAAGTTTGGAACACTCTTTAGTCTTTTTACGTACCAGACAGAAACAGATATAAGGGGCAGCGTTGTTGACTTCTTGAATGCAGCATAGTGTATGATAAATGTATGCCTCAAAGTTACGCTTGTTCACGTTGCTTTGAGCTATAATGAGTGAAAAATACCGAATCACAGGCCCCCAGCCAAAGGGGACTCATGGGTTCAATACCCCTCCATGAGGCGGAACCAGATGCCATTTTCAAGCAAAAAATGCGTTTACGGCCAGAGCTTCGCCTAGCACGCTGACTGCACTCACCAGATCCTGTAGCTGGATAATACTTGGGCGTTAAAGTCTGGTTTGAATGGCTTGAGTTCGAAAACTGATACGGTCACATCACTACACTTTTCATAATTTAACCTAACCGTTACTCTCAAAGTTATGTATGTTAATCACGTACTCTGTTGGTTTGGGCAATAATAAAAAGATTACTGAGAAAACTAGGGAGATACGTCGAATCACTAGACTTCTCATGAATCGAACCTGACAGTTACTCTCAAGACCTACAACAGGAAGCACCAAAAAAGCAGACAAACGAATAAGAATAAAACGCATATTTATTATTCGTACAGCGACAACAAGTCCATCGGGCTGCAGCAACGACTGCACAGTAATGTTTACGCCAGCACGGCGTGCGTGACGTCATAGCAGGTGCTTGCTCGGGTCATGTCTATTCATCGGCAGCGGCACCGGCCTTCGTAGCGCGCGTGTAGATCATCTGTGCATGATGCTTCTCTACCAACCGAATCAATCCTGCACCAACACGCATACAACAATCAGTCGATCAATCCGCGATTGTCAAAGTGGCCTAAGTAATACAAACTACTGCTTGGTCCAGTAGAGAGAGGTTAGGTGAAGTCCAGTCCGGGGAATAATCAGAAAAGGATATGGTGAGTTTAAAGTCGCTGGCAGAAAATGGATAACAATGCGGCTGAAGTCACGTCGTATGGCTCGACTGGTCCGTGGCCCGACAACCGGAAAACCCGGTTGGTTGGCGACGGTTGTCAACTTAACCGACGGCACTGCAAGCTGGCGACATAGAGTAATTGCGGTGCGAGTCCGTGCAAGACTGTAGACGAGAACGGCAATCTTGCATTGAACTCAATCCTTGTGATATTACAACTCAACGATGGCGATAATAGTTACATTCCAAAAAAGCAGACGTCGTCTAAGAAATCAGAATGCTCCTCAGATCAGAACGTCAACATAATCGAAATCTGACATATGCTTGTCTGTCTTACAACGATCATCATTGAGCATGCTGAACTGTTAAAAAGTCCCCAGACTGTCACTGCAGAAAATTGACACGTGTTAATTTTAACGGTCAGTCGTACGGGGTCGACGATGGTACCGTCGGATAGGGCAAACATTCCGCTATTTGTTTGGTCACAATTTGCTGTAAAAAAAACTGACTGGAATTGAGTCCCCGATCTTCCGTTTCTGTGGGGACAGAGGCCCGACTGACACAAAGTTACTTGGGAACTCAGAAGTGTCATTCCAAATGGCATCTGATTTCGCCAGACTATAGCAGGGTGCACCCTGCACACAGATCAATGGACATAGGACAGGCCACACTACTGAAGTCCGCCGGTTTAGCCGCTCCCCAAATAAACCGCTGCGAATCGTTCTGACGGGCGGGATGTCCTGCTGTACCTCAGCCCAAAGCAACATAGCAGTAGCACTGAGTACGCAAAATCACAGTCACATGGACAAACGACCGTGGCATATCTTTGAAACAGACTGCACCTTAGGCCTGAAAAAAAAATAAATTTGTTGTTTACGGAAACATGGCCAGAAAAAGTAGGTTAAGTAGATGGCATTTTTAGGCCGACAATGGTGGTAAAACAGCTAAACTACGCTAACTAATAGCATATTCACACATTCTGCTCTTTGTTGCCTTCTATTTTCATTTTACATGTACTTTAACGTGTTGTTATTTTGGTGGAAAGACGACCCGGACATGATTCATGATGAGAAAGCAGCTGGAACTCGCGCTGACTACGAGTCTATGATGAAAACTGAACACCACAAACCCGAAAAATTTCGGCCCCAATATAAAGTCCATAAAATTTTTAAGGTCAGGGGCAAAAACTAGGGTCGGTCGGGTTTCCGGAAACAAAAAATTGTTTTTAGGCCTTACTGCTGCAGACTGCATGCTTAGACTACGACCTGTAAAGGGGATGCGAGACGATCGACAAAGCTGGCCAACTTTTACTGGGGTGGTTTAGTTTCAAGAAAATCAGCAGATTAATTCGTCGAACCATGAAACACGGCCGATTTTATCGTCTGCAACTCTGTACGATATCAGCTAGCTTCACAGATACACAACAGCAGAATGCAGATCGCAAAATGATACTTCCATTATGTTTTCTCTGCATCTGAGGAACGTAAAATCAACATCGTAGAGTAACAAACAAAATAAATAACTGAAATAAATATTCATCTCCAACTGTAAACAATCATCACGGTGACCGATATCCAAAAAGTTGGCCTATTTTTATAGTCGAGAATAGAACGTGTTCTGTGTTGGACGATTTTATGGTCCGATTTTTGCATGGCATGATAGATTTTGTTGGCAAACAAAACTGGACAATTTATAGATAATCTGACATCCCCTTAACATGCCACAAGTGCTAAACCAGTCCCAGAATGCTGCTCAGATCAGTTGTTCAACACGTCAGACATCTGACATATGCTTGTCCAATGCGATTCTGTGATCATCATTGAGCACTCGGACACCAACCATCTCACTTGTTCAGGGTTAAAAAAACCGTTTTTTAAAAGCCCAACCCAGTGGGTATTATTGGGTTTTTTTGGACAAGCAGGAAAAAATAGGTAAAACAATACAAAAACTCAGTAACTGAAAGCCTTAAATGCTTTAAAAACAATAAAATATTGCATTACTAGTGGCATATAAAGTATAAACTAAAATTAGGTAAAAGCTTTAAAAGCAATAAAATATTGCATTAATAGTGGCATATAAAGTATAAACAAAAATTAGGTTAAAGTAGAAATGTGGGTTTTTTAGATGGGTGTACCAAAAAAAACCAGTGGGTTTTTTTGGTACATACCCGGGTGTCTGAACCCTGCACTTCATGTTTCAAGCGTATTTTTAAGAAATATAACAGCACAAGAAAAAAGTGTTAGATTTAAGTTAGTTCGAATAACGCGTTTAGAGAAAGTTCACAAACAAACCACCACAAACTAGCCTATGGCACTACACTGCTTATGAAACACAATTGAAAATTATGATACAGTGCTTTCGCCTGACAAATAAAAATAACTAAACACAATGGGTGACTGAACGCCAAAGTCTGTACTTAGACCAGAGTTCAACCAAACTTTGGCCTAAGTATGTACTTAGACCTTACAGTTTTTGGCTAAAGTATGTACTTGTACCGAGTACCGGACTTTCGCTCAGCGAGATTTAAGTCAGAAAGTGAAGTCACCCGTTGTGTTGTCTGTATCTTTGGACAGGAATTCCCAGATCCATATCGCGATCCGGACAGCCATCAAAATCTAATCGCTTGGTCCTTGGGCTACCCCATCCAAAATTTTCTTATCAAAAATCTAGTCAACAATACAGCAGGCAGAAAGCCAAGCAGACATACGAGACATCACAGCCTCCTTCCTTTAGTGGAGTTAACATCAGTAACAACATCAGCTTTACTCCACTCGCACAAGTTTCATATAATGTTCATCTTCACTGAGCATATCCCACTTGACGTTAGAATGAAGGAAAGGATAAGGTCATTTGCAGGCCTGGGCACACAAAATTTTTTATTTTCAGGACAGAAAAAAATTGAAATTTCAGGACATCGGAGTCACAAAAAACGCGATTTTTTGTCATTTCGGGCGCATATAACTTTGTAACGTTTAGAGCTGGCTAAAATAACTATACGGCGACATGAAGTAGTTTACCGGCTTTCCAGTGAGCGTAAAATGATTGACCCTGAATGACCTCTACATGCCACTTTAATGCTAAAGTCTGGGACAACGCTGCTTTCTTTATGTCCTGTGTTACTTACTCATAAGTAAAATAAGTAAAATGATGTGTTTTTAAAAACATTGTGAAAATGCGTGAAAATTTCAGGATATATGTACAAATTTCAGGACCTAACTCCAATTTCAGGACATTACAGGACAAATTTCAAAATTTCAGGACAACGCCCAGGCCTGCATTTGTTTATGTTAAATATTGCAGATGTCGTCAGAAATCAGAATGCTCGTCAGATAAAGATGTCAACAGTACAAAAGTCTGACATATGCTTGTCTTTCTGCTGATCATCATCGAGCAAACTGATCTAATCTCACTGCAAGTTTACAATTGACTCACAAATCTTAACTACTCATATACGACACTACTCCAAGCTGTTAACAGCCCACTATTAGTTACGCGTGAAAAAATTCCTGTGCTTCCCATTGCCATCTGTCCAAAATTTTTTATTGGACTTCCAAAAATAGAGGTGCGGTTTTTCGTTTGCAATGTTTTATTGAAAAAACTGCCCACATTAATCTGTTATGCTGCAATACTTATACTTCAGCTCTCATGGGTACTATTCAATGCGTCATCTTCCTTCTCAATGAGTAGTTGTGTAATATCACCAAGCGTATCTGTATCTTCGGACTCCATGACACTATGTAAATCTTGTACTATTATTATTATCACACGGCAGGTCATAAGCAAAAATTCATAAAAAATACTCCCCCACCCTCGGTCACTACTGTTTCGCCAGACACAACCGGAAGCACTACAATGTGCTCTGCACCTCACTAACCCTTAGTCTGGAGTTCTTTCAGAGCCGCACGAGCCAGCGAGCCACGGATCTTTAGTCGCTCCGACACGACGGCTGGAGTGATCAGCTTGTAGCTGGGCACCTCCTTGTACAACTTGTCGTACGTGGCCTGGTCAAACAGCACCAGGTTGTTGAGCTTGTCACGCACTTTGCCCTTGGACCACTTCTGCTCGGCAACAGATCAACAGAAATACATCCGTATGTTATCGTTTCATACTGGCTAAGGGCGGTCGGTTTTGGTTCAGTTTTGAGCTAAAAACCGTGATTTCGGTTTTATAAGGGTAGGCCTATAGGCCCTTATCCTGGGCGGGCGGCATCGGCTACAATAAAGCAACAACGGCACACCACCCAGTGAAGCAACCGACGCGGCATCCATCTCACAGTAGGCCTAATTCTCAACGACCAGTAATTACTCATCCGCTCAAGTCATTTTCAAAGGCGGCATGTAGGTGCTCCAAAGCCTGCTGAGTAGGAATACCGAGTAGGCCCATGGATTAAACATTTGATTAAGTAACTAGAGTCGCCTGTGCAACTCTGCATCACTAGCGTCCCGGCCACAAACACCGCTTCATTGAGTGACACTAACACTGACACTCCAGCCGCTCAATCACAGTCTGAACTCAGCCTGGCGACTCGTTCAGGACCGAGAACGATAGAAGCAACTTGTGGAAACGGCTACGCTCCAGTCAGCGCATGCCCACGATGATGATGATGATGATAACACCTGCCGGCGAGACGAGTGGGCGAGATGACTTGCATGCTGCAGCCTACCGTTAACGTTCAAGACAACAGAGCTGCTCCATTTCAAAACCGAACCATCAATACAGATTACAGAGGCATAAAACCGCGGTTTCGGTTTGGTTTCTGCAAAAAACGCGGTTTCGGTACCGGTTTCGATAACCGTAACACTATACATCCACTGATACACATCAACTCACTCTTAGCTGGGGCAGATGTTCACAGGGGTCCCAGTGGGAAGCAGTGAAATTTCAGGACAAAGCATTTAGTAAATTTCAGGACATGTTAACGTCTCAAAATGTAGAAAATCGTTACGTTTTATGTACCACAAATTAGTCATAAACATCCAAAAGAAGCCACTGCAACTACCAAGGCTATGCTACACTAGAAACCATGATTGTCACAGTCTCAGAGAAACAAAACATAAAACTGGATCCACATACAAAGTAAACAGATAAGCAATGCTGCAAGCAAAACATAAAACTGTCACTGGGCACGGATAACAATGGTCAATATCAGAAAATTTGTACTAAATGACTGAGATTTCAAGACAATTTCAGGACTGCTGGGACCCCTGATGTTCAGCTTCACAACAAATGCCAACAACAGCCTGCTCAGACGACCGACTGTTAGGTTCTGTTATGCACAATATCCTGCCAGATACTAGTGGGTTCTGCCATTACGGCTCTAATATCATCCAGGCAGGATTCAGCAACTCCAAAACTTCATCATTGCAGACTGTGCTGTGTGCATTGTTTAAACATTTTAATCATGTCTAATGATAATTCCAGTGCACCAATGTGATACTGATATTTCACACTTGTGGAACTGAAATGTGCAGTATGGAGCTGCAGGGAGTAAACAGTGTGGCAACATTGAAATTAGGGTCAGCGATAGTTACAAAAAAAAGTTAGAAATCATTAATGTCAATCAAAAACGAAACAAGGCTACACTTTCACTTAGCAACTTAATGAGTTGTTAGCCATTGTGAAAATCTGTTAATCTTAAGCAAGCAGGTTCCTGCTTGAAACGGCATACTCGTATACACAATTGGGCAATTCACTAGTGTATGTACCAGCAACAATATTATTTAGCGCACTATTGTAACCGCAGCAGTCGACATTCATTAGACTAGCAAAGTATCCTAAATTCAGCCAGAAACTGCCTCTGCTGTGACAAAGTACAAAGGATCAATCTGCCATGGTGAATCTAAAGTTCAGTAGCCCAGAAGAACCTCCAGATCTGTAAATATTTCTTTTCCACGCAACACAAGACAAAACATTCACCGGACTGCAACCACAAATAGCAGGGGCAGGCTACAGAACTGTAAACATCGACAGTAATTACTCAAACATTAACAAATGCAAATATTCAATAAGACAATACTTAAAGAAATGCAACTATATGACTACAGACACGTGCAGGTACAAAGCATCAGAAATGAGCCACACTGAACTGGACTCAGATTTCAGTTTAGTTTCGTTGCACGGACTGTACAAAGTGAACCAGGCAACTGAACTGCAATATGTCGATGCAGTTCAGTTCAGTTGCCTTCGTCGGACTGTACAATGCGAACAAACTGACAGTTCACTTCGTGAAGTGTACAAAGCAAGTTCACTTCAGCTCAACTCACTTGGTTACTGGTCAATTTGCGGACAAACCAACTCGCGGACTAAAAGTCAACACACGAACGCAACTGAAAAAAGACATTAATCAGTCGCATCCGCGAGTTGACTAGTAGTCCGTGAGTTGACCAGTCCGCGAATTAACTAATGACTAGCGTTGGTTTGTCCGTGAATTGACCGGTTACCACTCATTTCGTTCGCTCTGTATGCACTTTGAAATGACACGCTGCAGTTGCAAAAGCACAACAGAACAGACTAGCAGCGGTGGTTGAAATACCTTCTTCTTTGCCTTGCCTCCACTGGATGCACCACCGCCCGTGTCCTTCTTCTTAGCCGGGGCTGAAGTCTTACCCTTCGTCTGTTGCTGCTTCGGCGGCTAAATACACAAAAAAAACAATAACCTTACTCAACTCATACAACATTCATGTAATGATTGTGTCAACTTTCACTGTATGAATTGCACTAAAACTAAAGGAAGGAAAAATGCGGGTCTGTTATATTCTAAAACAGCTGCAGAAGTAGTCCCCGGAGTCAGTCGTTAAACAGATAGCGACTGATTTAGCAATTTAAGTCGACTAGCCGTTAGCTTAGCACAGAAATCAGAATGCCGCTCAGACCAGGATGTCAACATAATTAGTCTGACATATGCTTGTCCTTTTACAATGATCATCACTGAGCAAACTGATACAATATTATCAGATTCTTGTGAAAATTGGAATTCTTTACCAGAGAATATTGTTGGCGCTACATCACTAAATATTTTAAAAATTAAACTTGATCGCCACTTGCGGGAAAATTGGGGGCTGAAATAAGTTTTCAATAAAACTTTAAGCCCTGTCTGGCCACCACGAGCATTAGTCATCTGATGGTGGCATCTGGTAAATACTCACTCCCTGGGAATGTGGATTCTTGCCAAAGTGCTGTTACATGGAGAGTTGAGCAGACTTCTCTGGGTGTAAGCATCGGCGAAGAATCCTTCTCAGATCTGGACTACGCGGACGATGTTACCCTGCTTGAGGAAATGCTGGAGACTCTGGTGGCAGGACTGCTGGTACTACAGGATGAAGCTGTACCCCTAGGCTTGCGGATAAACTGGGCAAAAACGAAGATCCAGCACGCCGACCCAGTCGACGGTCCAGGTGGCAGTAGAGAATGTCAACTTGGTGGAAGAGTTCATCTAACTCGGGTCGCTGATCTCACACGATGGAGCAAGTGAGGCCAAAATTCTGCGATGCATTGGGATCTCAAGGGATTGCTTCTCCCTCCTTGAGAAGAACATCTGGAGGTTTCATATACTCACAGACACTAAGGTGCACCTATACAGGACCTACATCCTTCCAGTCCTGCTCAATAGGTGTGAGACATGGACCAGCAACAAGACCCTGTCAAAGCACCTCGATGCCTTCGATGCATGGTGTCTGCGGATAACTCCACAGATTCCATACACCAGGCACACTACAAATGATACAGTCAGGAGCATCACGGGCTGCTTGCCAGTCTCTGAAAAGATCAAGTCGTTCCGACTGAGGTTCTTCGGGCACCTGGCTCGATCAGCTCCAGAGGAGGACCATCACCGAGTCATCGCCGCCGCGCTGCGACCACCTGGTGAGACCTGTTGGTCGTCCAAGATCCACCTGGCTGAGAGCGATTGCCGAGGACGTTCAGACCCAGAACGTTGGGGTCCACACGGCATGGAGGAAGGCAAAGGACCGGGATGCTTGACATTAAGTCGTCAGTACGGCAACGCTGTGCTAGGAGTTCGCCACCAATAAAAAGCTGTTACATCAGCTAGACTACAAATAAAAGCGTGATTACTATCTTTGAAATGACTGCTGAATAGCATAAGGCCTGAGAAGTAAAGTAAATTTTTAAATTTCAGGACTGAAATACGCTATTATATATAAATAATTTATTTTCAGCAACTAACAAAACCAATCTTGCCGAGTCTTACACATGGTGCGCATGTGTTACTGAGTTTATTTTAGTCAAACTAATTACAAATAACGTGTTCAAACAAACTTAGTGGCACTAATTACTGCCACACTACTTCAAAAGTCGCCCAAAGCGCATTAAAGTGCTAATGCTATCACAAAACTCAACTAACCATGTTTTCACTATAAAATAATAACCGGAAAGAAATTTAAGATAAACCGGAAACGCATCATCGATGATCGATATATGTCAGTGATGGGTGAAGAAGAACGGAAACGGGTTGGAGCAGCGGTTTTCAAACTTTTTTGACTACGGACCCCTATTCTCCTCAGGCATAGTTGGCGGACCCCCATACTTGTTACAGTAAAATTTACTGCAAAATACTCAAATTCATAAAGGGATGGGCAATACTCAAAAACTAGTACTCACTGCACTAGGTTCAAAATTCATGACGTAATTACACCCGCACGCGCAGCACTACTTAAGAGACATCAACAGAAAGCCTGTCGTGCCTAACCGGGGCAACACTTCC
>Ga0209052_1000729_pt1 | contig 10959 bp, 7 predicted proteins | sample WorMetHEROISLAND_2_FD_187409 | JGI IMG/M metagenome (GOLD analysis project Ga0209052, IMG submission 187409) | Marine gutless worms symbiont microbial communities from Max Planck institute for Marine Microbiology, Germany - Olavius sp. 4 HERON... | ecosystem: Host-associated > Annelida >...
TCATCCATGGGCCAAGTTTAAACAACCCGTTCCGTCAGTGGAACGCATGCTCGAAGCTGGGCATGACTGAGTGTGACAGAATTCATCAGCAGTGCATATTGCACTGTTCACCAACATTGATCAGCATTTATCCTGACACTCTGTCTTCTGTTGTGTAATAAATAATAATACTATGAACGATGCGTCACTCTGATGATGAGTTTCCTATGACTGTTTGACTAAAGTCGGTCGCCTGACTCCTCAACAGCTGAACTTGTTGTCAGTGGATCCAGACAACGCTTGACAAAATAAACAATTCTCAGCAATATCTTGATTGATTACTGATACTCACGTCCTAGAAATAATGCATGTCATTTAGGCCATGTTTAGCCCCTCTATGATGTGAATGACGATGTTGATGATGATGATATCAGATCTCTAATTTCGAGATGTTGCTGTTTCCACATTTGCAAAAATTGTTGTTTTCGTCAATTCGTTATTTGCCTGGTGCCTTAATTGCAGCCATCCATTGCCTGATGTGGGCAATGGATGGCTGCGGTGTCATTAGCTCGTGCCAGTCAGCTGCCACTTCCCAGATTGTAAAGCGCTTCTGGTCACGACTCACGAGTCTGACTCATGTAATCAGCGCTATAACAAGTACCCGACCTTCACCTTTCAGAATAACAGTGCCGTTGTTGATTTTGTTGTTCGCTTTGCACTTGACTGCGGTAACTCACTGTATTACAATTCACCAGTTGGCAGTATCCCACTTTAGTCCGAATGCTCTGTAACCTGTTGCAGTTATAGTGCCTAAATCTTTCATCTCGCGTGTTCTCATATCTCTGCTTTGGCATTAAGTGAGTGAATGCATTGAATAGAAACTCGATTTCTCTTACGCACAAAGATTATGCACATATCAAACATTACAAGTTGCTGTTGCTCATTTTGCCTCGACTTACCCTGATGTACCCAGAAGGTGTTTGGGAGTTCAAAACTTTGGGAAACTTACGGCACTTGATCCATCACTCCTTAGCTGGATTCAGTGATATAGACAAGATTTTTTTTCAAGACTTTTAGTTTTAAATACCAAGATTTTTCATGCATCATCGTGTTTCGACGTATTAATGTCAGTCAGTCGCTGATTAAGAATTTTCGTCAAAGTATATATGATTAGACGTGACAAAGTATGCAATGCATGCTACTCGATGCAAGTCGATGGTAACCATAATGACATAATTACTATATGACTCCATAACCAGTTAACTGCTGTCTAAATATTTAATAGTAATTCCTAGCAAAAACTCTAGAAATTCTCACGATGTTTTTGTCCACACCAAGACAATTTTTTGTCCGCGAGACCAATTCTCATGGATTACGCCACTGGCTGGATTGAGAGGGAGGCTCAAGAAGAAGGTAGAAAGGAAGGAAAAGCGTAGCAGAGGGAAGCGAGTTGGACCGATGAATCTCCTATTAAGGAATCCTGCTTACGCTAATGATTTTTTCACCACGTGGTAGCCATAGATATAAGCTGATACCCGGCACTTCATTCACGGACATAGACCGCGCAACCACGGGGGCAAAAGGGACACGTGCCCTTTCACTTTTTCGAGTGGGGGCACACTGGAGTGAGCCGGTCTACCTGAAGAAGAAGAAGATTTCGCATAGACAGCTAGGTCCGTTGCGCGGGAGCTCATCCCCTTTTCAGCATTTACGCACAGAAGATGATTGTCAAAAAGGTTAATGCTCAGGAGCCGGCGAGGGTTAAACCAAATTACGCTAGCATACAGCCGAAGTCCGCCAGATAACGGACTGGGTCAGTATGCCAGCAGTCCTGGGGGAACGCTCGGTCGCCGATCGTGTAGAGCCGTGTCAGAGGTACAGCCAATGCCGAGGTCGATGATGAACGCAGGCGTTGTCGACCAGGAAGTCCAGCGACAGGCTGTAGTGTCAGCCAGGTAGGCCGGCGCCAGTCCGTGGACACACTGGTACAGCAGCACGTCAAACTTCTTGCTTACAAGTATGTTATTCGCTCTATCGCAGGAAGCCAATGCAGACGGTAAAGCAGCGGAGTGATGCAGCTGATGCTCAGTGAAAAGTGGCAAAAAGTATGGCAGCGAAATGCGAATAACTAGGCCATATTTTTAGTTAGCCTACTTACCATTTCAGACTAGTGGGATGGCGTATTTAGGGCGCCTGGCGCGTGGCAACCTACCATGGGCCCCTCCCCCGTAAAACAGCACAATTTTGCTAACTATAACGTTAAAACTTATGCATCAGTTTACAAAAAGGCTTCAACTTCTGGGAACTTCGTCCCCCAGGCCCAATATGGATGGCTCACTGGCGTATAAAATCAGCTCGCTATGGTGTGCCGTCCACCTTCAAACCTTTCGCGGTCTATCCTCACGGGCACGTTGTGCATTATCGTATCATACGTGAGCTGTTGAAGAGAGGACCGTTTGGCGAACATTGAGAAGAGATCTCGTCAGCGTCATAAACCGGCTGAATCAGCAGATCACTGAGAGACATGAGCTTGTAACTCGAGAACAAAATGACTTGGCAAGTTCAGATTTGTATAGCGTACCGTGAATGAAAACAAACAAGCTCGTACCTATCCAAGTATCCATAGGCCTATATTCGTCAGAAGTCCTTTTTTTCAAAATTATTTTACTGCCAGACAGTAGGTAGTATCACAATAAAATGGTTACTAATTTACCCACCACACTTTAAAGATGTCGCTCGCTACTATATACCTTGCGAAATATTTTTTCGAAACTTGCATCGACTGAAGCACAGCAACGGGCCGTAGAGACTGCATAAGCCAAAAAGACCAGCGACAAATAACAAATTCATCGTTCAACATGCCAAATAGCACAGGCTGGTATTGCCTAATGCTCGGTGTTTGGATAAGCAACCACACAGAATCGGCTGTCAGCTTTTCTCCAAAATGAGCCGAAAAGTTGTACCATACTTAGTCCAGGGGCACGTGTCATTACCGACGACTGAATGGAGCGAGCGCAGTTACTCACCGATAGCGGCAATTATTATCTGGCCTAACGCTATATACTTATCGCATTCGCACATAGCAAATGAACAGAAAACACTATTGTTTTGCCTGTAGATCTACGTGACTACGTCTACAAACGTAAACAAATGTAAAATAATATTTTCATGCCAAAACTCTTGAAGTCGAATCAGTATGTTCTTGCTAAACGTCGTAGAAGTGCCGGGCTTAGCGCCAGCACAGCTCCACCACCAGCAGCAGCAGCAGAACTACAGTGGTGCTAGCGGTCCGGTCTATCTGTCGGCTCATTTACACCGCGTCCGTCGCTCGGCTTGGCTGCGCCTATCCGCTGCACTCGACTTATCGGCGCCGAGCACGCAGCGATAATAACGCCAGTGAACCGCTAGCGCGTCTGACTGTCTGCCTGTCTTTGATCGTTGAACGGCGACGACCGGACCATTCGTCCGTCGGCCCGACCGACCGACCGACGCACCATGCCGCACGCGTCCGATTCCCGCCGCATCGAAGAAGATCCCTTCGGCGCCACCGACGAAGTCAAAGTCTACAAAGACGAGGGCGAAGACGAGAAGCCGGAAAATCTGTCGGAAGAAAAGTTCGGACTGGTGACGGAAACTGAAGAGGTAAGCTTCAGAGTTTCGTCTGAACGTACGTGATGTGAGTTAGCTGGATATCTGTGACAGTTAGTTCGCTTTGAGATTGGAATGACCGTGAAATCCCGCTGTAGAAGGACAGTAAGGACTGCCGTGACTGCGTCGTCCTAATTTACTAGCATTATGTTGATTTCGTAGCATTTTAGAAGAGCAATCAATACATAGATAAACTTGTAGATCGAATTGTCAAATCAATGGGTGGACGGGTGGAGAGATGGACCATGGGCGCCACGGTGTTACGTCGTCAATGTTGCCAATGTGTTCGTGGTGTCTTTGATCAGAATGTGCATTCTGAAATCTGCATTGTACTGATAGACTTTTTATTTGCGTACACACGTGCATAACTTACTCATGTTATTTCTGCTGTCCTTCGTACACGAACACAATGTTGGCAAACGTAGGCCTACTATGTTCTCTGTCTGTAGACTAAACAATTAGCTTATGGACTATTACGTTGCTTTCGACAAGCTTTGAAGACATTTCAGTTAGCGCTGCTTTCGCTGTTCAATTTTAATTTCTTCAGACGACATAATGTACGATCGATTTACGTGACTTGCACTGGAACTGTTTACCATATTGTTCTGTGCTGCTCTGTCGGCCTATGCGTGTCTTCGTTACAGTTGAAAGCAGACTTTCGATTATGTTCCACGACGATCTGGTTATCTCGATTTTGCTAAGCGATCTATAAACGATAGTTTTGCTAATGCACGCAAGAAACGTGCATAATAGAAAACAAGAAATATGAGCTAAAGCTCATGAGACGCGCGACAACATCAGTTTAATTTCAGACGCAGGTTGTCTTGGTCTATCTCCAGTAATTTCGGCGCAGTTCACTCTTCAATTGTGTCGCAGCCTAAAATCGCGAAAAATTCACTAAAAACCTATTTTGGGGGTTCAAGGTCGTTTAAGGTCATCGATGTTGGTACTCCCGGAAAGGTCGTCAGCAGTGCTTGTTATGGTAAGCAGCAAGTCTGCGTCTATATGCAACCATTCTCATGCTAGATTGGACTACAGTAGCAGAAGTCGCGCGTTTTGAGGGGATACCCATATTTGATGCCCTCCTACGGAAGAGTTCTTGAACCTAGGGGGGCCGAAAATCTACGTTTAATGCTGAAAATTTCATACGCAGGTTGTCTTGGTCTATCTCCAGTGATTTCGGCGCAGTTCACTCTTGAAATATGTGTCGCAACCCAAAATCGCGAAAAAATTAAGTAAAAACCCCTATTTTTAGGTTCAAGGTCGTTCAAGGTCATCGATGTTGGCACCCCCGGATAACTCGTTAGCAGTGCTTGTTATGATAGACAGCAAGTCTGTGTCTATCTGCAACCGTTCTCACGCTAGACGAGCTAATAGTGGTAAAATAACGATTTTTTACGGGGTACCCCTCTTTGATGCCCTCGTTCGAGGGGAGTTTCCTCACCCAGCGGCACGAAATTTGCTCATGACAAACTAGAGGCTATACGCTATCATGTGGTAAAAACCGTGCGTCTCACCTGCTCTTGAATCGGTACCGGGTCGTGACAGACGGACAGACAGTCAGACATAATTACGATACGCGCTTAGCACTGCGTGTTGTCGCGCGTAAAAAAGCAGCAATACAAACGCTATCACAAAAAGACACAAAACATTACTGTGAATCCCCTGAGTGTTGTAGTTGCGAAGTAATGTTACAGGGTAAACCAACGAACGACAACATCGGGAGTCTACCGGGCGATGATGATTCTACTGCTCCCGGTTCTTCAGCCGGTTAGTTAAGTTTAATCGTTAAGTTTTCTGCACCAAGCTCAAACTTTATTAGCTAAATACTGAATCAAACTGACGTCTGTACGGACTATTGACGTCTTCACTGAACAAGCATGCCTAGTTGTAAGATTGCTACATGGAATGATCATGGAATGAATAATATAATTTTCTTGTATGCTGTTACTGTTGCATTTTTCAAATCCGCAGAAGGACGGAACTTAGGCATGTTCGAGGTTTTAGGGAAAGAGGCGCCATTTTGGACTTTAAAAATTCCGTATAAATTATCTTACCAATTTGAACGACTTTGATGGTAGGTGCGTAAGTTGCAAGGAGATTCCAGATTCGACCGGAGCCTGAATTGGATTTGCTTTCATTTTGCCACACATTGCAGTGCTGACCAAAGAACCAGAAATGCTGCAACCAGATGCGTTTTGTGAGCATACAATGCAGCAAAATGCGACTGCGGCCAGGGTTCCGCTCCGGACATCGCTGGGGGGCCTTACAGAGCTCCCCAGACCCACTAACTGCTTTTGACGGGGGCCGCTTCGCGGCGAGGAGGGGGAGGTAGGAGAAAGATAAGGGGAAGGGAGGGAAAGGAAAGGAAAGGGAAAGAGGGGAAGAAAAGGAGAGGAAGGGAAGGGGAGGTTGACTCTGGTGCGCAGTTGGAACAGTGCCGCCGATAATCTAAGGCTCTGCGGAACTGTGCAATTTTTATTTGTTTTATATGGTAAAATTGGCATTTTTATGACAAACAGTGTATGTAGGGTTTTTGCACGTTGCCTAACGTTGTGAGTTAGCCATACGATATTCTGGATATTATAACGGCCACGTGTTACACTGTTGTCTCTATCTCAGCTGTGTGACGTCCATCGTGAGAAAATTTGTGGTATTTGTATTTTAATTGTGTAGTTTTTTTTTACAGTTTAGAATGTTATTTTCGTTACTTTTTATTTGGATGGCGTTAATGTTCAGTGTGAATCTTTGATGTTTCAGTGAAACTATCTGAATACCTTCTGGCTGATCACTTTCCGTTCGGATATCCACTGATACCGCCGTATGCTTATCCAAATGGAAGTTCTGTAAGTATTTTTGATTTCAAAAATAACGTAAACACTTGTGAATGTCTCACAGATCGATGAGTGGCTCCGTATCTCAGTTGCCGATTAGTAAGTAAGTTAGTAAGTAAGTAAATCGTGAATTTATAGAGCGCATAACGTTAAAATTAACCTCTGATGCGCTTGTCACACTAGTGAGAGCTGAACAAGATTGTTTTAAAGAACTGTTTGAAGCTGTCGACATCACACGCCGGATCTCTGAGTTCATCTGGCAGTGTGTTCCAGACCGTCGGACCAGCGACCGGAAAAGCCCGACGGCCGTATGTGTGGAGTCGACAGCGAGGCACAATGAGCCGGTGTCGATTATGTATAAACCTGTTATGATCGGCGTTCGACGAATTTGACTCGGTTGATTAGCGGGCGGGCGCCGAGCGCTGACATTGACTGGCTGGCAAGTGGCGGAGCGCCGACGTGCGACGAAGCCTAGCAGGTATTGGCGATCAGCTGACATACAGTACATTGTCAACCTCCCGAGGCTATGACGCTATTCTGCAGCCAAGACAAATGACTGCGACCTCGGCAATAACTGGCGACGTCCGATAGCCGTATACACGCACGCTAATCTCTACAACACGAGTCAAAAAACAACTTCATAACTTCACCAAAATAACGACCGATTTTCTGAATCCTTGCAAATGGCACTATCCGCCCGTAAAACTTCCAGTAATGCAAATGGCGTGTCAAGTTTATCGCCGTCACCAGGATTTCTTTCTAGAATAGATTCACACTTTTGTGAGCAGGGATAGAATTTTGCGGCTTAGCATTCAGATGCATTTGACGGGACGTAGAGACGCGTGCCGTGATCTCGTGACTGATGCAACAACCAACAGGTGCCCGTGCTGCTTGCTTGCGTTCAGTTTTTACACATTTTGCGTTGCGTTATTTGGCCGCTGCTGCTGTTGGCCTCATTGCTGCAAGGTTGGCCGCGTGCTAGGCCGCGGTCTCATGGCATCCTGCCTGCGATGGTAATTGACCACCGACGGCGAACCGGAGGCGTAAAATTAGCGCTGAATTTAGCGGCCGCTTTTGATGTTTGGAGCAGCTATTTAGACAGACTTTTACGGAAAAAAACAGCTCAATTCTCTGGTCAACCGATATGCATCGTGCCGGTCGCTGGAAAAGTCGTAATGCTGGGTTTTCTCAAAATATTTGGTACTGTAATGAACGTGCAGATTCCGTGCGAAACGTCGGAAAGAAAAATATAACGTATTAAAAGATAAATGAAATAAAAATAAATCGAATAGAGTAAAATATTAAAAATGAATAATGCACGCAACTGTGAAAATATCGTTGAAATTTGAATCTGAACGTAAATGACCGCAGAGACAACTGATGAGTGGATAGAAATATAGGCTATTTGAAAGTTTACTCAGATACACTGCGCTGGATGTCGAGCTGTTGGATCTGAAATTTGAACTTTTGCGAATAGTAAGCTGTATACCGAGTGGCAGAAACTGTCGTGTCGGATCGACTGGTCGTCAGTATTGTGAGATTATTCGACGCGTTGTCGTCGTCGCTGTCTGGCTGACAGATAATGAAGTCGACGTATCGACGCTCTGTCACGCCGCTCGTTCGAGATCACCGCTCGGCTAATTAGCAGGTCTCATCGAGTGGCTTGCCGTTGCGATTACATAAATTCACATCATCATCGTCATCGTGGTCGTCGTCAAAAATACTGGCCAGCCAGTCAGTCAGTCAGTCGTTCGACGTGTGGCGCTACGTCTTTCATGTCCCCATCGTCCGCCGGCCATCCATCACGAAATTGACAACCCAGCCTCCCTCGTCCTTTCCCACCACTGCCGCGCGACGCCAACGCCTAGTTGATAAAGGCATCACACGTGCCCGTATTAATATCACTGGTGACTGGTCGCTCCGTCAGATGCGCTGTCTTTCGCTCAGCTTACAACAAGATTACGTACACGTACGTACATTATTTAACGACAATAATTATTGCTCTCAACACAATGAAACATCCAAACTGTAAGCTTATATACAACAGTAATCAATAATCGTCGAACAAGCTGTGCGCGTTACACCATTAGAGGTTGAAATCACGTTGGAATTTTTATTGAGCCTGCTGTACTGTAATTGCAGTAGACTATTAAATAGAACATTGTCACTGGTCGTAAGAAAACAATAATTAGGTAGTAGAATTACGCGGCGGGTAATTTTTTTATCCCAAATTTGGGTAGGCCTAATATATTCTCTCAAGAGGTCGCCGATGTCGGACGGAACTCAAGAAGTTATTCATTTACTTACTTTCCAAGTAACGCCGCCTATACGTCACCGTTACAGACGAGCAGACAGACAGACAACTTACGGTGGCAATACCGGGCTTTGCACGTTTGCGCTACGTGCGTCGCGCGGTAAAAGCCAGATGCATGCATATAATGACAATCTCCGTGTGCGCACTGCGCATCATAAGTATATTGCGTCTCATCCGTTCGTCCACTTGTTGTCTGACCAGTGCAATGCGTAGGCTAACACTGAACCATTCGACGTCCAGTGTCCGGTGTCTGCCCGTGAACAAGATTGCGACGTCATTTATCGTTCCATCTTCACCAAATTTAGAATACATCTTCCCCGAACACGTTGAAGATTTTTTTGGGACAGTCCCGTAAATGGGCATGGTCAAGGTCACGTGACCAAATTTGTACTTCAATATTCGCCTCTGCGAACAGTTGAGTGGGGTCCATCGTTGTTTCGTGCTTACGACACAGGCACATTGCTTAGGAACATTTTGACCTGCGCTCGTTTAGGCTACTGGCTCTACTAACACGCTGTTCAACAAGCCCACAGCAGATCGAAGTGAGTGGAGTTTAAGCTTAGCCGCTGCGCTCAGACTCAAGTCGACTCGTCGTCGAGTTGCAGCAACGCGCAGAAATAATATTTTATCAAAAGTGCACAGGTCGGTCGCGAGGAGAAGTGGAGGGGATGGGTGAGCTGAGTACATGTGATTCAGGCGTCGTCAGCATACGGCCACCAGAGGGAGCTAGACTCGCATCAAGATGTTGCCAGCACAGAGACCTAACGCATTAACGGCGTCCAGCTGACTGCTTTCTCATGCGTCACTCACTCGCATCAGCTATCATTGGCCCAACTAACGCATCCGTCTCCCCAGCCCTCCCTATAAGTGGCTTCGTTGCAAATTTTCGGTATTTAATGCGTGCGTTTAAAATCGGCGTGTATATAGGCCTAGTGGTGACGCTCTGCAGCCGACGACTAAGGCTGTCAGGCGCCACTCAAGCCTATCCAATGACCACCTTGTTGCCTCCAGCTACCACAAACGATGCCAGTTCCGCCAAATTGTCTTGCTTCGCATAATACTTTACTACTGAAAATCGACGCGATCGAATCTGGCGAAGTATATGCAGCATTAGAATTACTGCGGCCGCATATATTCCAAACGTGGAGGCGGCGTCAGTGCATTTGTGTGGATTATTCATATGCGTGTGGTCCAACGACTTAAGAACGCGTCCTCCAGTGCCGAGCGCTAGGATCAATTATCGTTCCACTGCGGCGATATATTGAAACGTTTACCGTACGACGTCGTTTTGTCGTCTGTTCTGCTTTTGTTCATCATTACACATTGCTACAGTCGCGGCGATGTTTTGCGACGATCTGTTCGAACAAATATCACAGCTTGTGATTAACCTTCCGTACAATAGTGTTCTTGTACGGTTGATTCAATAATTCATAGCGATCGAAAAATAACGCTGGCACATTTTCGGCTTTTATTTCACACGTGCGGTATGAGAACAAAATTGTCTTGCATTCTGGATGCTAATGACCGATCTTGGTAGGCCTGCTGGTAAGTGCTGGACTGTTACACTTGTACGGTAAGATACTGACATCTCTGCAGGGACAGATTTGCTCGAGTATTATTCTGACGCATGGAGATTATGAAAGGTTTGGTGCAATGAATCGATAGTAGTCTGTTACGTGACAATGACTGGATTAGAGCAAATATTTACTATACGTTATTCTACTGCAGGAGTGTCCAACATACGGCCCGCGGGCCAGAATCCGGCCCGCCAGGCATTTCTATCCGGCCCGCGAAGCCTTGGTCTGCTGAACTTCTACAGCCGCTACGTGTCACCAGACAGTTATCCCAATATGTCACAGAATGCAAGGAAGTTCACTGCTCTATTCGGAAGTACCTACTGTTGCGAACAGCTGTTTTCCAGAATGAAAAACACCAAATCGAAGTCAAGATCGCTGCTTTCAGACGAACATTTGGTAGGCTCATTGCGCATTGCAACGTCTACTGTTGCTGCAGACGTGGACTATTTGTGCAAGCAAAAACAATGTCAGATATCTCACTGATCATCAGGTTAGAGTTAGAGTAGTAGACTTACACGACTCTCTGCTGCAGTTAAATGTAGCATTAAAAGTTATTGTGTGTTATATTGTGCTATATTAGTTGCGATATTTTTAGTCCGGCCCGCGA
>Ga0209052_1000730_pt1 | contig 10957 bp, 5 predicted proteins | sample WorMetHEROISLAND_2_FD_187409 | JGI IMG/M metagenome (GOLD analysis project Ga0209052, IMG submission 187409) | Marine gutless worms symbiont microbial communities from Max Planck institute for Marine Microbiology, Germany - Olavius sp. 4 HERON... | ecosystem: Host-associated > Annelida >...
TCCTTCCCCATTCCCCCCCTTCCCCTTAGAAATAGAGACCCTTAAACCCAGCTCGAGGGTCTGGGGGAGTGCTGTAAGCTCCCCAGTGGGGTCTGGGGTGAAGCCCCAGCCAACAAACGATTTGGTGCATACTGCAGTCAAAGAGTGCAGCTCTGGTGGCAGCAGTTTTTGTTGATTTTCCTGAGAACAAATGTGCAAATTCATGTCTGAGATCCAGTTCCTCATAGGGCGGCACCCTATGAGGAGTTATTCTTCCCGGGGCACTCGCCACCATTGCCCTATGGAAGTCGGCGCCTATGATCATTGTGAGATGGTGACTAAGTGTGTTATATTATTGATTGTCGCTGATTGTGGTTGACAGTGTTGACAACTCGGTGGCATGCCTTGTTGGCTTATTGTCTGGCTCAGAGCCTAGTCTGCAGTTGGATGCTGCTTGGTGCTTAACAAACATGGCCGCTGGCACTGATGAACATGCACTGGTGGTCATAAAGCATGCGGGCGCTTATCTCGTTACGTATTTGTCAAGTGGAAATACTCCAATGCAGGTTTTTGCATCACTCTACATCACTAGGATAGTAGTAGTTCAGGCTATAACATTTGCTTGGATTTCGTATTTTTACATTTCCATCAACATCAAGCAGTTTCTTTAATGATTTTTTGAAGAAAAAAATTAAAGTAATGTGAAGTCTTACAAATCATCAGTGTTATTTTGACACATTTTTTTATTTTCTTAGTGAAAATTGCTAAACAGGAACTCTTACTGGTTTTAGAGTTTTTACGTCTGTGCTGTGAATGCATTTTAAATTTAGCCTTTATGATTTATATTTTCTCACTAACTAAAAACATGTGTGTGCATTGATTGAAGTCTCATCGTGTGATGTATACAATGTGATGATACTTACAGAGAATGTGATATCACTAATAAAATTGCATACAAAATGAAATAGAAGCATAACTGGTAGTCAGGTCATGAAAAATATTGTAACTTGTGAAAATGTAGCCATTGAGGAAATGCTGAGGGCTGCATTTTGTGGCACACCTGTGTCCAGAATGCTACACTGCGGTTACCAGACATATATAGCAGTGTAGAAGCACAAATACAGAAATTAGTGTAATCTAGTGTGCTGGTATTTCAAGGAAATGGCTAGCTATGTTGTATTAGTATGTTTAGTGTATATTTGATTATTTTAGGATCAGTGTGCATGGGCAATAGGAAATCTTGCTGGTGGTGCAGCTGCATGTCGTGAAATGCTCTGTGCTCAGGGAGCTGTTGTACCATTAGTAAACTTGTTAGAGGTATGTTTGTTTGAGAGTCGTGCACATGAGAAAACTAATGCACCAACTTTTGTATATAAACTTTTGTTGCCTATGCACCTCTGATTTGTTCACGACATGGCGCTATACAAATGTGTTTTCACTGATTGATTGATTGATTGATTGATTGATTACAAAATAAACAGCTTTTGTCCTTAGTGCTTTTTAAAAATATTTTCTGGTACTGTATAAATTTCTGCCATCGGTTTTATGGTTATTATTTGTGACAGTTACATATGTATGTATTCGAAGTTACAGTCTGTACTTGATTGAAAGGGAAATATGTATGAATCTTTTCTGTGTTTCATCTGTGCATAAGTTGCCAATGATGTAGTTATTACACCTTCATTGTTTTGATACTGTTGGCTACATGTCGATAAGTCCACCTAACCTGAATAGATCCCACTACTGAAACTCTCAAAGTTTTCCCTACACTGGATGACATGCAATTGATAAAATCAGCCAATTTTGTCGGCCAATGAAAATCTGTCATTTGTCATGCAGATTTGGCCGACTTTATTGGCCAGTTTTATCCTTCAACATAGAACATGTTTTGTTTTCACCAATAAAAAGAACGCTTTATTTTCATGGATAAAATTGGCAGCTTTTTATATACACTGGCATTTTGCGTACATTGCCATAGCATTTGTTTACAAGTGGGAGTTACATATATATTTTAGTTATTTATTTATCTAATCAATTAGATGTGCTTGTGTTAGTTATTGTTTACTATTGGTTTCGGTTCATTCGATGCAAAAAAAATGAAATAATTCAGGTATCATCTTTGTGATCTGCTGTTGTATAGGCCTATTTGCGAAGTTGATGTTGTACAGATTTTATGCGATAAAATTGGCTGTGTTTTCCAATTGTGTCAGCAATTTTTATCGGTTAACTGAAGCACGCCCACAGTATCGATCGTGTGCCATTCCCTTAACAAACCCCGGCATTCGCCGTCCTTTGGTAAATGGTAAGCTTTGAATATAGACTGCAGTGATATTGTGCCTCAGATACTAGCTGATATTGCGCACTATAAAGGATTTCCCTTACTATGTAACTTACTTTCTTACTTGCTTACATTGTTGAGTGTTGTAGTATAGACACTGTTGTGTGCAGAGTGCAGTTGCTTGCGTTGTCCAGTCAGCCGCATTTGCATTGTCAAACCTTGCTCGTGACCAGCAGACTCACAGGTTAGCAGTTACAAGTATACTATACAAGCATACGTTTGGCACATGTCCGGCCAGTGATCACGCCAGGAGGGACACCTGGCCAGGAGACACCTTCACAACCGATCCACGACGCCTCTGGAGCTACCTGGAATGGATTGGGGCGGTAAACCCCCCCCCCCGACTGGGAATGAGAGAGAGAGCATACGTTCATTGTTTCATGCATGCATGTATGTTAGTAACATTGCCTTATCTAGTCAATGTTCTGAGTGACAGAATTTGCGGTTTAGTCAGTGTGTGTTTATGTAAGTTGTCCTGTGAAACTGTAGGCTAATGGTAGACAACGGAATCATCTCTCACGTCGCCACTCACCTTGTGTTTGCTGTTGACAAACTAAATGTCACGTCAGAAGTTGCTTGGCTGACGACATACCTCGCTGCCAGGTCTGTTCTGTGAACTGTTTGACTGTGTCTGTAGTTAAGTCTATATACTGTAGTGTCTGTGTTCATTGACGGCTGGTCTTGGATAGTATACTATACCGGGTGGCCCGAAAAAAACGTCCCGAACTTTGGCATGGCATTATGCAATAAATCAGCATAAAAGCATGTATGTAATGAGCAAACATCTTCCAATATGTCGTTTTATGTGTATATAAATGAATTTTCACCTAAAATGCTTCCATATTAGCCATGATACAAGCAAAATAGTGTTGCTCGTCATAAAACAATGTTTGCAAGCAGTTCGTCATTTATGTTGTTGGTTGTACACAGGCTTCAACAGAATATCACAGTAATTCGTATCAGTCAACTGATCAGCAGAAAATGTGCTGAATAGGTCCCCCATTGTGCTTTGCCACAGCTGCTAAACGCCTTTTCTGCTGCAATATAGCTTTTCTGACTGCCTGGTCATCAACATCGACATACGTTATTTACATAATTCGTTTTTAACTCGTCTTACGTCATTCAGTGACATCATTAATGATGTCACTGAAATTTATAAGTAAGTAGTAGTACATACTGATCTACAAATGTGCCAAAGGAAATTTTGCCCCATGAAGTATACGTGCCATTATAGTTATGCAGATTTCGGGACGTTTTTGGGCCACCCGGTATATTCAGTTCATTTATTCTAATCAGAAAGCAGCCTCCAGTTCCACATTTTTAATGGGGATGCTATGTGACCTTTGCAAATTAGGTGACTGAAGGTATCGAGTGGAGTATAATGCTGTATAAAAAATTGTCACAGTGTCTAATCTATATATTATACTTTGTACTGTGAGGTAGTGATGCATCAATAGTGCTCAGTACTTGTTGTCAGACTGTAGTCCACGACTTTACAGTTTATTTTACTGACTGTGAAAATCAAATTCTGTTCATTTGCCATATTTTTTCACACACAATGGACTGAGTACGTGTAGTATTTGAGAGCGTCTAAAATGTTTTAACAGTGGGTGAAAGTGGTTTGCACTTCAGGAAAGCAGAAACTGTGATTCATGAAGAAGTGCGTGTAGTTTTTGTATTGGTATAGTTAGATTGTGCATGTGTGCATCTTTTTTTAGTTAGTATTACGTTTGTGTGCATGTGTGTGTAGGTAGCATATTATTGTATTTTGGGCTTTTTGTGTTGGTTTGCTTGATTTTGCTGGTAATTTTTGTTGTCCATACCAGTGCAAGTAATTGCCTGGAGGACCATCTCCGAAATGACCTGTAATATGTCGAGTGGGACGTTAAACCTTACTCACTCACTCACTCACTCACTCATTGTCACATTTGTACTGTTTAGTGGTGAGTACAACAGTGAGCTGCATGCTGCTGGCATTCCAAGCTTGTTAACGTCTCTTGTAACAGAACTCACAGCTCAGAATATTGACTCAGTACAGGTGGGCTGCACAGAATATTGTACCTGTAACTCAACGTTTGCATCAGGTTTTTTTCATTACTTTGAGTTTGTACATGTAGTCAGATGTTGCTGATGAAATTTCTTATCAGGCTGCCCAGTACGGTAGTAATGCTGATGTTTATTAATTTTTTATTCAACGCGAGATCTCTGAGCTGCGTTGGCCGATTGCCATGAAACTTTGTCACATGATCGGAAGTTGGTTCAGTTTTATAATCTGGGTCCCAAAACTCAGGGGGCTCCCCAAAAAAGTTTTTGGGCTAAAACGTGCAAAATTCAAGGCGATTTCGTACAAATTAGGACTTTGATCAGGAACGGATTAAGATAGTGAAAATCGGACAGCATTGTAATCAAGAACGATCCCTCCCACGTTCGGTGAAAAAAATGGTGAACTTTGGTCCACTGACAACAAAGGTGGAAAGGTGAACTCTAACCAACCCAGATCAACTTTTTTGGATGGCCATGTTTCAGCCCCTAGTAGGTGCTGCCGGCTCAAATTGTTACATATGCTAGACAGTGACTGGGGTTTACTAACACACACTCCACCGGGGATGGAGGTCCCACCAACAATTTTTAACAATGAAAATTTAAAAATTGGTCTAAAATTTAGCATATGAGCGCCAACAATTTTGGGGCCAGGGGGAATAATCTAACAAAACTTTACCACATGACTTGCCGCTAGGCAGGTATGACAATGTGGGTATAACTTTGGGGGCCCACACCCCAAAAATTTGGGAGGGCAAACGAAGTCCAAAATTTGGCTCAATTTTGGACAAATTTGGACTTCGATCGTGAATATCCAGAACAGATTGAGATATCGAAAGTGGAAAGTGGCTTTATAATCCACAATCCCGCCCACATTTGACGAAAAAAAATTGATGAACTTTGGTCTACTAACAACAGAGTTTAGTTGTCTCATTTTGACCCACCTAAAGTCAACAGTGCGCACAATTTCGGACAACTGTAGACTTTGATCGCAAATATCTCTGGAATGGATCAAGCAATTGACAAGCAAAAAATGGTGCATTTGCCAGGTGGTGTTGCTAAGAGCGGAATTTCAACGAGGATTCATAATCGTCGAGTTGAGATTAGAGTTTGGAGTTCCCGGAACTCGATGGCTGATGCATCGTCGAGTTGCGAGGCGGCCTCACGTTGGGCTCCCCCAAATTTCTAGTGGGTAATGTAAAACGTGCAGTCCTTCCGGCGCCATATAGGCCTGTAGGGCGGCTCTGATCTCCGTTTCCTTAGCCCTCAGCCAGACACCAGTTTGCACTGTGTGACAACGGATATGGGGCTAGTGCATTGCATGGGTGTGCCTGTTTGCATACCAGCTTTCGTTGGTACTCATTGCACTTACCACTGAGGCATGGCCAGACTTATTGATATATGTAGTGATATGTGATTGGTTGTCACTCAGGTAATGACGCCAGTGGTGCGTTGTATTGGAAACATTGTCTGTAGTGCATCTGATAACCAGCTCAGCTTCTTGAGTCATAACAAGAACCTGTTCCACGTATTCTCGGCACTTCTTGGTTCTCAACATCTTCATCTTCGCAAGGAGACGTTGTGGCTTCTCTCCAATATTACAGGTTTCTGTGTTTCAGTTTCTTGTTGGTTGTTTCACCGTGATTCTTGGTTACTACTTGAATGGGTGACTGTCTGCGGACAGGTGAACCATCTCGGTATATAGACGGTGATCAGGATCAACTCGGCCTTTTGTACGTCCAGGGTTGATAAATGGAGTATGAGTGGCAGCAGGAACGGCACGCAGGTTGCTTCAGCAATTCCTAAAGTTTGCTTTTGGAACCTGGATACCTTGATCTTTGTACTATATTGTATGAACACCGATAGGCACTTGTCCTGATTGTGAAATGGACAAAAAATTATTGGTTGTTGACATTTTTTGCTGTCTGTATTTTTATCCCTAGTTTATTCTTGATAGTGGTCTTAATTAGGCCGTCCGCCTGCGATAGCTAGGCGTTGCGGTCTTATGTTTTACTGCTGACGTATCTTCCTTTCTTTTTTTCTGGCTTTTTGCGGCACCATATCTCCAAGCTGCCTCGGCCGATTGCCTTGAAATTTTGACACATGATTGGACTATGTAGGTCTCAAAATGTGGGGGAGCTGACCCCAAAATGCTTTTTTACATTTAGGTGTGAAATCTCCGAGCTCCTTCGACTGGCTGCCGTGAAACTTTGCCACATGATCGGAAGTAGGTGGAGCTTGAAAGGTTAGGTCCAAATATTTGGGTGCCCCGGAAAAAATGTAGGGAGTGGCAAAAATCCAAAAATTGGTGCACAATTTAGCATATCAGGGTTAATAACTTTGGGAGAGTGGGAATAACCTCACCAAACATATCCACATGATGTGCCGCAAGATGGATGGAAATTTGGGTACACGTTTTTGGGGGCCTTCACCCTTAAAATTTCCATGTGCACAACGCGGCATGATTTTGGACTACTTTAGACTTTTATCACAAATATCTCCAGAATGGATCGAGATATCGACAAGCAGAAGACTGTTGTATGTGATATTGCAGCATTAAAGTTTGCTTGTATGATGGCAATTGAAGCTGGAGCTTTGCCGCCAATTACTGCTCTCCTTTCAGATATATTTGACATCCGCAAAGAGGTATTATTGCTCACTTGTTATATGTGTTTACCTTTTTCGACATAACTAACTGTATTTTATGATGTAGCTTTCTGTCAATTTTTAATTTCATTTTACTGTGATATCTGCCGTTAAGAAACTACTCACTCACTCACTCACTCACTGTGAGAGCTGCTCTGAATACCACTCTGACATTGCATGCTGTTAAGACAATAGTTTATGATCATTGTGTGTGTTTTCTTTTTTCAACATTACGAACTGTTATCTGGCTGTCTTGTGCGTAGCTTTTAAAAATATTTCTGTTGAACTGAGCCACTGTTCCAGTGTTCTGTGTTCTCAGCTGTTGGTTTCTAGACAATAATGCCTGTCGCTAGTTTGTAAGGAATATTTGCGAGGTGACCTGTGATTTGTCATGCTGCTGTAGGCCACTCTGTGCCTGTGTAATATTGCATCACACGGAGATGAATGCTGCAGTGAACTGTTCAGACATGATGTGTTGGTCAGTCTGATACCAATCCTGCAGTTGTCCGATGCTGAGACGGTACATATGGCACTGTGCCTAGTGGAGATGATCTTGCACACCCGTCCAGAGGCAAGTTTCTCTCTTTCTTGTTAGTAATCACCATTCTGTTCTTAGCCTGTCTCTTACATATTTACAGTGTGGGCCGAAAAAGTGACACCCCTCTGTTATTTGAGTTTTCTCTTATGCTAGATGCATTTTATTTGCAGTTTTTGTTTACTTTTGTCTGTTTACTCACGCATTATTTTCATTAAGTGACATGTTCTTCATCTGTCGATGTAAACAAGTTCTGTTTTTATGTGATTAAAATGTAATTTCGTCATGGTTGTTGGATTCCAAATAAATGAGCACATTTAAATTGTGAGTAATTAATACAAAATGTTCACGTTGTTCATACAGTATAATTATGTGGTGTTTTCCAGTTTATTTGGCATTATATTGATGCAGCTGGAAGGTGTGTCACTTTTTTGGCCCACCCAGTATTTACTTCAGAATGATTCACTTCAGTGTACTACATGCTGTTACACATAAGCCATTGCTGCAAAGAAGCTGCTGCTACCATTACTACTGCTGTCTTAGACTTTTGCTTATCCAGCCAATTTTCCATAGTTATTCCGCATTGTGTATTTCTAGCATTGCTATGATGTCGACTCTGTTGCTACTGTTTAAACTATCTTATCCTAGTTCATTCTGTTTCTGTCAATAGTTGCAATTTGTGAACTATTTCTCAGAGCTGTTTTATATAATATGATTTATATGATATATCATACAGTATGATTTATGATATATTATTAGACAGATCCTGCAAAAGTGAAGCTTTAGAAATTGTTGGAGCAGGACTTTTAAGAGCTGCAGAAATCAACAGCTAATCACGCAGTTAATCATTAAAAAAATTTTAATGATTAGCCAAATTTTAATCATTAAATTTTCGATTAAAGTCACATCACTAAGGACGCATTGTAAAGTAGATAAAATGACAATATTTGATATGTGATAAAAATCGCTTTTTGCAGCGAACGTGATTGGATAAAACAACCACTTGGGTCTAGGGCCTAGGCCCTACTAATGATAATATCAACTGTTGTTGTCTCCATGCATTTGTGACAGCTGTTAGCTGAATAAATTATAAATTTGATAAAACGTGCATTTTTCTTCCACAATAACCACAGCTAGTTTTAATCGAAATTACCGATTAATTAATAATTGATTTTTGAAAAGTTAAGCATTAAGAATTTTCTAATCGTTACCAGGTCTACTTTTTCCTTTATCGGATGCCCTTCATTTCTCTCAAGTCCACCCTGACAGCATCAAGTCTAGCCAACATCATCAGAGCAGTGTGAAAGATTGAGATGGAAGCAGGTATGATTACTGTGAACTTGTGGTGGCTTGTAGGGCACTCAGCAGTTTGAAGAGAACCGTGGTCTTGATGCTCTTGAAGTTCACGAGTACAGCAATAACGAAACTCTGCGCACAGTCACCTGCAATATCCTCGAGAACTATTTCTACAAAGACGACTGAGTTGTTATGTATTCAGTTGAAGGAGAAAATTCTTAGTTGTAAGTCCCAGGGAATCCTGGTGTAGCCGAGATGAGGTTACGCCACAGTTCAAAGCAACATGACTCCTCAATGTCCCGACTAATTGTTTGAACGTTTTCGCTGTCACCATCCTGTGAATAGAGTGTTGATTATGTTACACAGCATCTGCAGTGAAAGTTAGTTTATACCAGTGGCAGAGGGGGGCGGGGGGGGGGCAGGCGCAATTGCACACCACCCTCAGTTTTGCCATGTTGGAAAATTTTTGGCCAAAAATGCTGAATTTGGGCTGAAAATCGCCATTTTAGACAAATTTAGGGGCGTAACTGAAATTTTTAGCACCCATATTTTTGCTAGCAGAAATTTTCCAGCTGCTGTCGAAAATTGCAACTTCTTGCCCCCAACATTTTTAACCCACAACGCCACTGGTTTATACTGTGAAGAAATACGTATCATGGCACTTTAATTTCATGCATTATCATTTTCGCATGTATTACCTTTTTGTTGTTATGTTTCTTATTGTCAGTTGTTTTGCAGGCTGTGGCGGTTTGCTATTTATAAACAGCTGTCATTGATTTACAATTGATCAATAACATGTTCATGTTTACTTCTTCCAATGACAGTAAAAAAACTGTTTACTACAAATAATATACAATATAGAATTGACTGAACTACACATGTACACATTAGTCAGATAATCAATCAGCAAGGTTCCTACCAGTCAGCAAAACTGGGGGAAAAACAAGGAATTTTACCATAGTCAGGAAAAGTCAGGTAAAACCAAATATCTGCTGGAATATTCCATAAAATGTGAATGTTATTCTAAGGCTTATTTTTAGATTATACTTTCACAGAAAGTCATTTACTGCATATATATGATTTTATCTACATTTAACCGCTAGGTACGAGCTGCAGAAATTAACGATCAATCACACATCGTACTAGTCAGGAAAAGTCATGGAAAAGCGCTGCAGAAGAGACCATTTTAGCTTGCAAAATGAGCGTATTTTAAAAGTTGATTTTTTTTAGTTTCCCGTGATATAGCCCTGAGTGGTTAGTCCCAGCAATTTTCTAGTTTTTCTTTCTGTCTTTTAAATTAAAACCACACATCCATTTTAGCGTACTCATTTCAATTCTATCCAACTTCACTTTGTGCTGTCGTTGGCTAAGTCTCACTGCCACAAACCAAACAGCCTTCAGTTAATATGCGTAAATACTGTCATAAATATGTCCATGCGGATCTAAATCTTGCCTGCAGATGTCCTGGATTAAATATATAAAACACGATTATTAACAGTGAAGTGAACAAGACTGATTACATACGTGTATATGCAAGATATGCAGTAATGAAGTTAGTCACATATTCTAGCAGTGCTTATGCCTTATGTATTGTAATACTACTAAAACTGATACGAGTGATTTCTCTGTTGAATATAATGCAAAAAAATGTAGCCCTCTGCTACTTCTGCACTGAAATAAATTGCGAATAAGAGATTCAGTTGAGCATTGCTGCTGTATCTGTACTGTCGACAGCTGGCTACTGCACGCAAATGCTTGCAACCGCCGCATCAGGTTCCACTTCAATCCACTGGATGGCTTGCAGGTTTGGCGTACGTGAGCGATACGCTATGAAATGCTGATTGTTGACTGCAACCTGCAAACGGTAATAAACAGCATGAAAACATGTCAGTTACATTAGGGCAACCGTAAGCGCGTTTTTGCCTGGTTGTTCTCGCCACATTACTCAGGGGCGTTGCCACCGGTCCGGTTGGTCCGGTTTCAACCGGACCACTTTTCGGCCAATCGGAGATTCTTTTCCAAAGTGAAGTAAAGTACACACTACATACGCTGTGGTCAATTAATTCTCAGGAAAATTAGTAAAATTGGTGCCACCAGATGTCAGATTTTAAGTCTAAAATGCA
>Ga0209052_1000731_pt1 | contig 10955 bp, 12 predicted proteins | sample WorMetHEROISLAND_2_FD_187409 | JGI IMG/M metagenome (GOLD analysis project Ga0209052, IMG submission 187409) | Marine gutless worms symbiont microbial communities from Max Planck institute for Marine Microbiology, Germany - Olavius sp. 4 HERON... | ecosystem: Host-associated > Annelida >...
GAAGTAAACAGATAAGCATTAAGCAACGCTGCAAGTAAAACATTAAACTGTCACTGGGCACGGACAACAATGGTCAATATCAGGACATTTGTACTGAATGACTGAGATTTCAGGACAATTTCAAATTTCAGGATAACTACGCAATTTCATGAATTTCAAGATTTTCCGGACTGCTGGGACCCCTGAAAGAACTGTTTGAAGCTGTCGACATCACACGCTGGATCTCTGAGTTCATCTGGCTGCAGTGAGTTCCAGACCGTCGGACCAGCAACCGGAAAAGCCCGACGATCGTACGTGTGGAGTCGACAGTGAGGCACAGTGAGCCGGTGTCGGCTGATATTACTATTAAAGAACCAAACAGCCAAGTTTTCAAATATTTCTGTTTGTATGGTGTTTTGACTCATTCTATGCGACATCTTAAGCTCTTATCTAAACAAAACATAACAAGAAGCATGCAGGCCAATAACAAGAAGCACTTCAACCCTTCGATTTCCTTGTACAAAATGTTGTACAACAAAGTGTACAACAGAGCAAGTTGCACAATGCAAAGTCCACAAAAATCGAAGGCCTATAATGAAAGCATGACATATACCAGATGAATGTTTAAAACTGCCGACTACGTTCAGCTGTCTCCTTCATGTGTGCGCTACCAAGGACAAGGACAAGGCTCGGTGATAGATCGTTCGCAGTCGCCGGCCCACGAGTCTGGAACTGTTTGCCTGCTGCGCTGCAAGTGGCAGAAGACTACAAATGGCTCAAAAAGCTGCTAAAACACATTTGTTCGATTAGGCTGCAGCGCCTAGTGACTTTTTGCTTTTAGGCGCCGTGTATAAATTGACTTTATTATTATTATTATTAGTGCCAGTGATATTATATCAGCCAGCGGAGATAGAGTGACGCAGTAAGAACTAACCTTGCGAGTGATACTGAATGAGACGATGCCTCCGTTGTCAGTGATGAGGCTACGAAGCCGCTGTTTAGTCTTGAATGACGTTTCAGTTGCAAACTCCACGGCAATGTATCGTTCCGCAAACACAGCCATCTCAGCTGCTACGACGACAAATTATCAGCAGTGGTAATCCCGCCTAGAATTCAACAACAAAACACCCTCACTTTACAGATACAACATACAATTTACTCGTTTTTCTCCCATCAATGGCATGTAACTATATGCAGGCGATCAGCAACAATTAAGGCAGACTGAGTTGAGAACACAAGCCTGCCAAAATACGAGTAGACTTAGCCTAGTACTAAGTAGCCTAGTACTAAGCCGTGTTTCATAGTATATATTATGACTAGAGTAGACTGATACTGCCATCTGAATTGCGTAATATTTACCGAACAACGTCACCAGTTAAATTCGACATTTCTGCAGAAAAGATTAAAAAATAACCAGTTAAGATTCACTGACACAATCGCATATGACAACACGATAAATTTCCAAAAAATACCCTGAATCATGATCGTTTTGTTTACATTATGTTTACTTCCGCATTCCGCAACTTCCAACAATCAACTGTACTGTTTGGATGCAGGCTGGGTAAAGTTGGGTAAAAACTTTGTTGCTTTACTGTTTGTCCTCGAGGCGCCTCGATCGAGACCAAGACTGGTCTCCAATACTACATCACTGTACTAATTATATAGTAAATAACGGTATATGAGATGTCGCAGTACTGCACAAAATATATTAGTCGCTCGTGTGAATGCACCATTTTTTGCACGCCTTAACTGAGCGTGACATATGTGGCTCCCACACAGCTCGGACTTGAATCTAGTCGATTACGCTGTTTGGTGTGACCTTCAACAGATGGTCTATCAACGTCGACGATTCACGACAATCAACCAGCTGAAGCAGGCGATCGTCTCTGAGTGTGGCAAACTGTCACTCACAGCGTTTCACTGATCGCGCCATTGGTCTTAGCATTTGATGCAAATACTGCAGGATGTGACAGTTACTTTAGACAATAACTCAGACAATAAACACGTTGTTTCCTGTTGTTAATTTCTTTATATTTCTTTAAATGTGTTGTTACAAACGCCTTGTTTTCGGTTGTTGCTTTTAAGACACTGACATTTTACAAGGTAGTGTAGCGACACACTTTATGAGGTGTAAGATCTTTAGTAATAGTATTATTATAAATTTTCTTCTGATTCTTACAGTTAAATAATTTTTAAAATCGGTTAATATTTGGTTAATATTTGGCAAAGTTAAGGCGTACAAAATGGTGCCAATTTTTTTGTGAAACGTTGTAACGAGTTTGTCAACAGTTTTTTTCTATCTTGTTTTGTCTCTCTTTCGTTTCATATTGACATTTGTACACGTACTGTTTGATGCGATTTTTTGTCTGTCTGTCTGTGTGTGTCTGTGTGTGCTTTATTCTACTTTTTATATGGACTTTGTTGTCTGAATCTGAAATAAGATTGATTGATTCATTGATTCATTGACTACTTATTTATTTTCTCGCGCACCTGCCAGGCGAGCGGAAGAGTGAAGACAACACGCTAAGATGGCGTCGTATCGTATTTGTGGTGGTCGAATATCGCGCATGTCTGCAGACAGTTACAGCAGCTCAGCTACGGGTATTATACTTGTGTATATGCACCGCAAAATATGGCAAAATTGATAATCCTGTAGCCAAAATGTGCGATCTTAGAATAGCCGATATACCGTGTCCGACGCACAAAATCTGTCGGCTGCAGTTCGTCTGCTTCTTTGTAGTGCAAGGTGATAGAAAAAAATTACTGTACATTCGAAGGCTGAAGGGTAGGCACGAAACAAGAAAAAATAGCGAATAATAAAATGCCAACAGATGAGCAATAATTTCGGTTGCTGTATGTGAATAAATATTGCTCCACCACTGACGTACAGTTTCTAGTGCTGCTGTGACAGTATTCACAGATTGACCCAAGTGTTCTGTCTGTAATTCTAACAAGAAATGATCACCCACATTTATTCGCCATTGACTCCAGACCCCAGTAAGGGAACTATGCCTCCATCATTTCCATTCTTTACCCATCAAATTCACCTTTTCTGCCCATCTTATGCAACTGTCTTACCCGGGTATGTTGTGCCTTGTAAGATATGTGCACTCAGCAGATTTTAACATTTACAAACATCTTTCAAGCCTAGCAGAAGTTAAAATATTTCTTCATCTTCATCTTCCAAATATAGTGCAGTTCCTTTAGGAAATATCCGACTGTTTATGATGCAAAGGTGCTGTCTGTCCAGAAAAACTGATGCAGTGAATGTTCACTGTTCAGTGAGAACCGTATAAAAACAGATGTCTTCAGAACTGAGTGCTCCCTTACCTGTCATGGCTATCCAATGTATAGCACCAAATTGTATATAATATATAGAAACAAATCTTTTATCCCCCAGATTGAGCAAAAGTCTACTAAGGTTGCCAAATAAGCGAGGGACTAGACTGCAGGTTCCCGGCAACAGTTTTATGAGTATTTTGTGTTTATTTCAGACAAAACTGCTACTCTGATGCAGTGGAGGCCTTGGCAACCTTACAGCATACCCACGCTACATAGCTGGCTGCAGAATATTTCACAGTAAGATGATGTAACATGTGTCGGCGATGTTGAACCTAATGTCTGTGATAGCTGGTAGTGTCGTAGGGTTTTGTAACTGTCTGCTGCTGTTTGTTTGTTAGGTACGCAGAGGTCCAAGTCTGCTACAAGCGACACAGTGCATCCGTCGGTTGCACTTACACACATCAAAGACGAGCCGGTTGACAGTAGCGCTGAAGACTTAGATACTGCAGCGGATGGGATGTGTGCTGAAAGTGAATTCCATTCCAAGATGTCCACCATCCAGCAGAAAGCTGCTACCAGTTCCGTACGTGGCAAGAAGTCGCAGCGTGGGATGTCACGAGGGAGGCGTCAAGTCCAGGAGGTTACAGCGATGTTCCGAATTACTAGTTTCTGTTTTCTTTATAATTGTTTCGGCTTCTTACGATACGATAGATGCCAGTTTAATCTAGCACATGAACTAAAAGAAAACTAAACATGTTTTAAATGGAACTAAAAAAAGTGAAAAATAAAAATCAAGAAACAGACGGTTATGGGAGAGATAAGAGATGTAAGACAGAAAACTAAAATGGAAGGAAATAACGATAACGGAAAACTAGAAAAAACTGAAACAGAGAAAAAAGCCGTAAAGCAGTCCGGGTATCTGTGAAATCAGTCCGGAATCAGTTCTTTTTCTTGAACTAGAAATGTCCTCAGTAGAGAGAGAGAGAAGTTTATTTGCCATATAACCAACATATAACATATAACAAATACAATTAACGGCAGGCTGCCAGAAAGGAAAAATTCAGTTGTGCTAGGAAATTAAACAAATTTTCTCGATCATTTGGATCCAAGAATTCTGAATTCTGATTTTGATGCCAATCGCCACCGAAATGAAATTCATTGGTCCTTGGCCAAAAGATTTCTCAGAATTTATTTGTAATTTTTGGACATATTTGGTTCACAAGAAATGAGTGCAAGCAGTTATTACAAATCGGTACAGTAAATTCATCAGTACTTTACAGAAAGGCTGCTACAAAGGCAAAAGCCTGCATGTTCTACTCAGATGGTATGGATGTAATAATTGTAATAATAATTATAAATGTGTTTTATAGCTAATATTTTGGTACGTAAGTTTACAAAGATGTTCAACTGTGGTTAAGCTGATTGTCTGAATTGTACTGTATTAATTTGTATGGCTGAGGCTTTGTGGTCGCAGTATTATGGTAAAATTTTAATTTTTAGTTAGTTAACTCTTTCAATGCTGTGTTTTAGCACATGTCGTCTATCTATCTGCAGTTATTGTATGTATGTAGTTTTAGTTAACTTAGTTCCCTGCTGTTCTGAGTGTTCATATGTCTCTTTGTAATTTTTTTTTACTGTTTTTGTTCCGTGTTCTCAATCTTATTCTCATTGTCTCCCCCTGTGTAGGTCCATGAAATGAGTGGAGTGGTGGAAACACGAGGTCGTCGCCGGAAGCAATTCATGCAACTGGATCAGATCTGGGCTCTCAATGACAAGCAGCTCGTTGCGCTGTTTGCCGAGCCTGCAGCCAACGAACTCACAAAGAACTTTGCGTACACGTGTGCCCTGATGCCGGACAAGTGTGTAGCCATCTTCACCAGCTTCGGCAGCGAGCTGAAGGCGCGGACTGCCATCAAAGAACATCTTCTGGACCACCTACGAGAGCTTGTCTCCCGCGCTAGAGGTTTGTTTGCAAAAATATCATTATCTCTTACTGTTCAGGAGAAGTGTTAACTTCTCATGAGATTAAACATGTGCATTATCTTAGCATGTTGCCACTGGGTCACGTGACAGACTCAGAGATGAACGCTAGAGCCTGGATTGGATTTACACATTAGCTGGCATCACTGTGTCTTCAGTGAAGGTATTATTGGAGTTGGAGTATCTGTAGACTCTGAGTTCCTGTGGACTGTATATGCACGGTCGGTGTCTTGTAAAAAGCACTTTTTTCTTTCTATCATAACTCAGTCGATAAATTTACACGGAATTTTTGGCAGCTTTAGCTGAATGGATACTAATTCACAATATTTAAAGAAAATCTGATTGTTAGTTGAGCCTAGTTGCTGTTCATGATGTCGAACTGTGACGTCGTGAAATGTGTTGTGACAACAAGCTTACTGCCATTAGTGCTGCGACACTGTTCTGCTTCGACAGTGAACTTTATTTGGTTCACTGATGAAGAACTGTTCATCATGTCAGCACTAAGCAACTCGGGAGGTCTAAAGTCTCGCAAGCCAGAAACTCAACCGTCTCACAAGCTCTGTGTGCCAGTGCATTGTCTTGCTGGAACATGTAGGAGTCCAACTGTCTCAGAGTATAAAATGGCCATAACAAGTACTGAAGTATTGTTAACTCATTTGAAAATGCGTTTTGGAGGTGAACGATTGGGGCAAAGTGCCATTGTCATTGAATAGTGGCATGTGTTTTGTGTGCTGCAGTTGATAAAAACTTCACATTCTCTGCACAGACAGTCAAGATGAGAAACTACAACAACAACAACATGGCCGGTGAGTAGGACAGTGGTTGTTGATAGTGCCGTGCGAATATTCAAAATTTCGAATGGAATAGTTGGTATTCGATTCGATTCGAAACGAGCACAATTATTCGAAATTTTCGAATACTTACCGTCACCAATTTCTTACTTATTTAACAGAATGATGCCGATTTTTCTCCTTATCAACCACGCCTAGCAACCAACAAAATCATCAAACATGGAGTCGTCAGTGTCGTCTAAAGACTCTAAACGCAGTCTAATATGGAGCCATTTCATGCAGATTGGTTCGGACAATCAAATATGATTCGTTCCGTATGCAATCGTTGCAAAAAAGAGCTTACATGCGGCGGTACCGGGACGACTTTTGAGTTTGAGACCGACGATAACTATTTGATTCGATTCGAAATGAAAAACGCTATTCGCACAGCACTAGTTTGACGATGATGACGATAATACTAGATGATTGAAGTTAATTATTCGTGTGATCATGTGGCCTTGAAACATCAGTTTTACAGGCGGGTGGATGGATGGACAACCTAAGGGTCATAAGGGGATGTCAGACGATCGATAAAGTTGGCCGATTTTCTCTGCCAATAAAATCGGCCAACAAAAATCTGTCATCTGTCATGCAAAAATTTTATTGTCTAACGTAGAGCACGTTTTATTCTCGGCGATAAAATCGGCCAACTTTTTGGATATCAGTCACTATGGTGATTGTTTACAGTGGGAGATGAATATTTATCTTAGTTATTTTTTGGTTCTATGATGTTTATTTTCGTTCGCTAGATGCAGAAAAATAATGCAAGACCATTTGTTGATTTGCATTCTGCTGCTGTATAATCGTGAAGCTAGCTGATATTGTACGAAGTTGGAGACAATAAAATCAACCATGTGTCATGGTTCAACGATTTTGTCAGCCGATTTTCTCGGGCAACTGAACCACGCCCACAAAAGTTGGCCGACTTTATCGATCGTCTGACATCGCCTTTACAGTTGCAATGCCACACTATGCACTGTGTGTATTAAGTGGTAAAATAAGTTACTTTTGGGGACTGGCTTAGCTTAGTAAACCAAGTCCAGGTCTACAAACAATTGGCTGGTTAAAAACCGAATGTGTCATCCGTTCTACAATATTACCAGCTCACATACTTGCGTTCTTGGGTAACATTTGTTGCCATGTTGACTCAGCCTTCTACCATTCCTGAGGTGGTAGAACAGGTATCGGCTTTTGGGTGCTGGTTAGTAATAAATGGTGATCGTAAATAGCTGCCTGTTTAGGCTGATCTGTTGGTTAAGCTGATCAGGTTGGTCCTGTGGTCGGCGGCTGTCCAACACTGTTGTGCATTCAGTAAGTGAACCGAGTGAACTCACACAGTGGCAGTGCCATGATGACAGCACTGTAGAAGTTGTCGTGTCTATTAACTATTATCACAGCCACCTACTGTTTCTGTTTCACGTCACCTACACGTTACTGTTTCACCGTGTGTTGTATTCGCCAGGTGGCGGACGCGGTCGGGGCAGGAAAGCGATGTCAAAATGTCCTCCGTCGGTAACCAGTCCGTCAAAGTCGCTGTCCGTCCCAGAAATCTATTCGTCGAATGATCTGGATCTCGGTGATCTACTCTCAGATGAGGAGGATCTACCTGCCGGTGACACGAAGGAGGAACTCAGCCCAGTGCTCGAAGTGCCGGTAGTTCACATCACGCCACTGGATGAGGAGGAACCGTTTATTAAGTCCGAACCGTTGGACGACGTCGATGATTCGACAGCCCAACCGGATCTTCCGGCGTCGTTCCGGTTTACTGAGCATTCGTACTCGTTCAGGGATCACTCGCTGTCGGCTGACGACTCCAATCCTGGTGTCCCGCTGGTCCGGGAAGAGCCGCTGTCACGGACGTCCGGTCTCAAGTATGCCGGCAGTGAGCTGTACGGCGTTGACGATGACATGGACAACATGGGAGTCAACGTCGTCGTTCAGCTGCGCAAGAAACGTGCACCGCCCATCACCAACCGCTTGATCATACCCGTCCTGCGGGTCGCACGGAGCGCGCTCACCGAGAGAAATGTCTTAGAGGATCTTGCCAATGAGACGGACATTGCACACGACTTTGCTAGACACGATGCTTCCAATGGTACGCTTCCATGTTGCTCGTTTTTATGCCTCCGCCACTGTTAGATGGTGCAGAAGGTGCTATTTTTATTATTGTCATTATCTTGTTTGTTTCTATGTCTACCGAGGAGGTTATGTTTTTTGGTCTGTCTGTATCGAAGATAGCTCAAAAAGTTATGGATGCGTTTCTATGAAATGTTTTGGAGCAGTCCTGGAAATTAAAGCTTAAGGTCCTGGAAAGTCCTGGAAAATGTCCCTGAAAGTCATGCATTTTTCAGTGGTTCAAATGGAAAACAAGCAACAATAGTATGGCACCCAGTTTGTGTTGACTGTTGCTTACTTAAATACAGCATGGTTCCATGGAATGTTCATGAATTTTGCCATTTTAGAATATTGTGAGTAAATGTCGTTTTTTCTTTATATTTAATCATTTGCGGGCTTCGAAAAGGTCCTGGGAAATTTTTCACGGGGGTCCTGGAAAAGACCCGGATTTTTTGTCAGTAAAAGAGTGGGAACTCTGTGGATTTTGGATCATTCAGGATTCATCAGTAGGAGATCGGGCATAAGCTGAAACCACTAAATGCACGGAATTGACTTGGGCCATCGCACTGTTTGTCGTTTCCTGCATTGATGCTATTTCAGTTCTGTTGGTTTGCAGCTCTGAACTCGCCGCTTGAAACGACGTATTCCGAGTTTGTTGAGGTGCCTTCGAGGATCCCGCTACGACAACGACGAATGCACTGTAACACCACCACCGAGCTCGAGAGGGTATGATAACGAATTATAATAATAATAAAGTATGTTTGTTTGTAATCAGATGTTTTAACACTCATGATCTTTACTGCTGGGAAAAAATGTGATAGACTGTTTTAAAATGCTGTGGGTTGCCGGTCAACCATAGTTACCGGTGGCCCTCGAGGTACGTTCTGCCATCAACTCAGCATATCTATGTTCAGCCGCACCGCTTGAACTAAATCATGATCAGCGAAACATTTGTTGATCCCGACGAAGCACCAGACTTCTAGTCGCTTGAGACTGTTTTTAACTTTGCTTTTCACCCTTTGGTTCTGTACACTATGGGCCATAAAAATAATAATAGTAAACCATAATAATGATATGCAGAGATGCATTGGGTGTTGATTTGTAGTCTGTCGTTTTATGTAGTTCCCCTGACAGCGGTCAAACTGAGCCAGTGGTGTGCCTGTCTGGGTGATTATAAGTGACTGATTTTCATCAGCCGATATCAGAAGGAATTGTAACATATTGGAACTGTAAACGCCCATCTGAGCCGTGTCGGTGTACCGGGAAGATGCAGTGTTGCTTTGTAGAAAATTGTACATTTTTCAGTCTCAGAAAGGCAGATTTTGGTGGGTTCTCAGGTGCTGCATTGTAAGTTTTACTACGTTGCAGTTGCGACGGATAGGCAGTAGGCATCATATTAATTGTTGATACTGGTGTTGCTGGTAATAGTTGGAGTTGTTGCTTTTGTAGTAGTTGTAGTAGTAGTTCTAGTAGTAGTAGAACTAAGTGTGTGCATTTGATGACAGTGTCTGGCAATGAAGTACATTCTTGAGTTAGGTGTAGTAGTAGTAGTTGTCGTTGTAGTAGTTGTTATTGTTGTAGTAGTTACGTGTACGTACGTGGGTGCGTGTGATGATAGCGTCTGGCAATGAAGTACATTCTTGAGTTAGTTGTAGTAGTAGTAGTTGTTGTAGTTGTTGTTGTTGTAGTAGTTGCATGTGTGTGTGTGATGACAGCGTCTGGCAATGAAGTACATTCTTGAGTTAGTTGTAGTAGTAGTAGTTGTTGTAGTTGTTGTTGTTGTAGTAGTTGCATGTGTGTGTGTGATGATAGCGTCTGGCAATGAAGTACATTCTTGAGTTAGTTGTAGTAGTAGTGGTAGTTGTTGTTGTTGTTGTTGTTGTAGTTGCATGTGTGTGTGTGATGACAGCGACTGGCAATGAAGTACATTCTTGAGTTAGTTGTAGTAGTAGTAGTTGTTGTTGTTGTTGTTGTAGTTGTTGCATGTGTGTGTGTGATGACAGCGACTGGCAATGAAGTACATTCGTGAGCTTCGAGCGAACAGACGTGACAACACTCCACTCATGTGCAAGATTTGTCGATCAAAAGTCTTCACGGCAACAGCAACGCTGCTCTATCACTACCGCAGTCATGCAGGTTGAAGACAGTAGTAGTTGTAGTAGTAGTAGTAGTAGTAGTTGTTGTTGTTGTTGTTGTAGTTGTTGTTGTTGTTGTAGTAGTAGTTGTTGTTGTTGTAGTAGTAGTATTAGTATTAGTAGTAGTAGTAGTAGTAGTAGTAGTAGTAGTAGTAGTAGTAGTAGTAGTTTGTTGTTGTTGTTGTTGTAGTTGTTGTTGTTGTTGTAGTAGTAGTTGTTGTTGTTGTAGTAGTAGTATTAGTATTAGTAGTAGTAGTAGTAGTAGTAGTAGTAGTAGTAGTAGTAGTAGTAGTAGTAGTAGTAGTAGTAGTAGTTTGTTGTTGTTGTTGTTGTTGTTCTTGTTCTTGTTGTTCTTGTTCTTGTTCTTGTTCTTGTTGTTCTTGTTCTTGTTGTTGTTGCAGGTATAAAGCCATTTGTCTGTCTGATCTGCAATACAACGTTCACCCGGCAGCACAGTCTCAGCTATCACATGCTGGAGTAGTAGTTGTAGTAGTAGTAGTAGTAGTAGTAGTTGTTGTTGTTGTTGTTGTTGCAGGTATAAAGCCGTTTGTCTGTCTGATCTGCAACACAACATTCACCCGGCAGCACAGTCTCAACTATCACATGCTTTAGTAGTAGTAGTAGTACTAATAGT
>Ga0209052_1000732_pt1 | contig 10954 bp, 12 predicted proteins | sample WorMetHEROISLAND_2_FD_187409 | JGI IMG/M metagenome (GOLD analysis project Ga0209052, IMG submission 187409) | Marine gutless worms symbiont microbial communities from Max Planck institute for Marine Microbiology, Germany - Olavius sp. 4 HERON... | ecosystem: Host-associated > Annelida >...
AAAAGCTTTAAAACAAAAAAATATTGCATTATTAGTGGCACATAAAGTATAAACTAAAATTACGTAAAAGCTTTAAAAACAATAAAATATTGAATTATTAGTGGCATATAAAGTACAAACTAAAATTAGGTTAAAGTAGAAGTGTGTGTGTTTTTTGGGGGTGGTTTTTCTTAGGTGGGTGTACCCAAAAAAACCCAGTGGGTACGTACCCGGGTGTCTGAACCCTGATACTTCTAAGTTGTGATTTAGTTTGAAGTAAATGTCAATGCCATGCAAGTGCCAAACAAGACTGGTTGGATAGGAGTTAGAGAAACTGTTGATGTTAAAGTGAATAGCTATTGCTTATTAGTCATGCTGAAGCGATAAAGGCATATTGATTTGTTGCATCTGTAACCAATTTGTTTCAAGGTTTTAGTGTAATAATTGAAGGTGCAAATTATTGTACCCTGGTGATAGAATGTCACTAGTTGCTAGTTGGACTACATATGGTTAATTGGTTATACAGGTAGCACAATAATCCTGCAGCATTAAGAATTACCATGCACTTGGTTTTATGCTGATGCATCCACATAAAATTAGTACATGTTTTGCAGGATAAATACATTGTATTTTAGGCATGATATTGTCAACATTTGGAACAGAAAAATAAACATGTTTCAGGTTTTATTGCAGCACCATAGATGTAATGCATTTCAGTTTTCGCAAACAAGCTGTAGCCATGTTTGGCCAAACTACCTAACTGTGTACTTTCTTTTCTGCAGTTTACGTCAAATAACAGAAAATTATTTTAAATATGCACATATGAGAAAGTATGAAGAAACAGATGTCATTTTTGCCCAGTTTTTGTGAACTGAGGATATCTCAAGAATGTCAAGTTATTCCTCGAACTTGATACAGCAGCATTTTATCAACACCAAATCTCCGGTCATATTTGTAATTACATGCCTAAAGTTAATCTGGCAATGTTAATAGCCATATAACTTTGCAATATAGTCTGTTGTTTTAGATCAAATTGTGTCAAAATTTGTTCAAATTTGGCCAACTTACAGCCAGAAACATTTCGGGACATGTTATACATCATGGATCGTGGTCCATTAAAAATGTGCCAGCAAACTTTAGTCCATATCTTCGCCAAATATTGACTGATTTTAATAATTCTTCCACTGGCACACTGCAGACAATTTACGATAAAAGTATTAATAACGTTTCTGCCACACCTTAAACGCGCCGCTACACTACTTTGAAATACAATACGAGTGTTGTAAACTAGCATTTTGTGTGCACTCAGCCAGAGTCTTGCTAAGATATGAACTACCAGATACCTTGCATATGACATACAGCAACAGTGGTATAGAGAATCAAGTTAGGTTTCATCAGTTTGAACTCCAGGATCGACGAATATCACACTAGCATGGTCTAGTTTCAGTGCATCGTCTGTCACCATAGCGACTGACTTAACATCACTCTTGCTCGAAAAAACTGTTTTTGCTTCAACTTTTTATTCTTCGCTGAACAAGACACCATTATCCAAAATTTTCCGTGCTGTTAATATGAACAGCATTTTGTCACTAAACCAAATGAAAATAACATCAATCAGTAGCAGTTTTGAGCAGCTACATCTCGAACAACAGTTAGATTGAGTCTGTCCTTTAGCAGGCATCTCTTTAAACACTTCAAACCAAGATTGCCATTAAAAATGATTTGAATGACACTGGCTTGTGCTGTTTGTTGTGTTGAACGATAAATTTGTGGCTGGTCTTGCTGGCTTATCTACCGTGTCACATTTTCTTTAGTTTATGTGTGCTTCGTTTCCTGTTGCTCTGCTTCGGTTGGTGCAATTTTAGAAAATTAACATTTTACAAAGTAGTGTAGCGACGCATTTTGGGTGTGATGAAATCTTTAACAACAGTTTTATCGCAAATTGTCAGTGAAATCATTTTCATAATTGATCAATATTTGGCAAAGATAATAATGACGAAAGTATATGGTGGCACGTTTTTCATAAACCACAGTGTACTTCATTACAGACGAGTAGCCACTGAGCTTGTTCTGAGCTGTGAAATGTCATTCAGGTGAAAGTGAATCTCGAAATGAGTTTCTTCGAGATCTACAACGAGAAGATTCATGATTTGCTTGGTCAGTCGTCAGTGAGGGATAAAACCACCGGGAAAAAATCATCCGTGAGTGTTTGATTAGTTCGTGTTGTGTTGTACTGGCTTGTTTGGATATTACAGATATCCGATTAAAAACTTGCATTGTCTTACAGAGTTATTTGTGGAATGCCAGTTTTAATAAAATTGCGGTGCAGTACCGTATTACTAGTGTTAGTAAAATGGATTAATGTGGAACTGTTGTTATTAAGTTACTGACTTGTTATCTTATTGTTAGGTTGTTGTACCACTTGCTGTTGGTTATGTTACGTGGCATGAACGTGTGTGAACAGCTGAAGGTCCGAGAGCATCCGTCTCTCGGTCCGTACGTGGAGGGTCTATCATCACACGTTGTGACGTCGTGGGATGACATCAGTTCGTGGCTGAATGTCGGCAACAAGCGTCGTGCGACCGCTGCGACTGGGATGAACGACACCAGTAGCCGATCACATTCCGTGTTCAACCTTCTACTCACCAAAACCACAGTCAGTCACTTATTACTAGGGTCAGAAGAAAATCCTGGTAAAAATGCCAAAAATCGGGTAAACAATTGAAAAAGTGACAAAAATCGCGGCAAATTCGCGGCACAATTATGGGCATCGAATTTCTTAGTTTCTTGTCACTAAAACATCATTTTGACCTGGGATGTATACATAACAGCATCATCAGCATGTTATTTCACAATGTTTCTGTTAAGATGACAGTGTTACTGTCCGTCTGTCGGGTCTCAGGTGTAAACATTTTAACACGTAACTCATTCTGTCATTCAGTAATTTTCAATTAATACGTAATAGTGTGTAAATTAATTGGTGTGTGTAATCACTAATTGTTGGACAATCGCACAAATTCGCTGCTGCATTGCAAAATTGCAGCATTTGTCAAAAATCGTGGAAATCGTGGCTTCCGCGATTTCGAGAATTTCTTCTGACCCTACTTATCTGTTTAACCTTTTACTCACTAGAACCAGTGAACCACAGACATTATCTGTGTTTAACTTCCTACTCACTGGAATCACAGTCAGTCATTCTGTTAGCCAGTGTTGTAGTACTCGAGTCTGGCAATAAGCTCAAGTTGGACTCAGGACTTATTTTCAGGACTGAGACTCAGACTTTAACTTAGACCCTCAGGACTTTGACTATGTGGACTCAGCTGTGTCATTGCTGTTAACCTGTCTCTTCCAGTAGCATTTCAACATTTTTTGGCCATCCTGGCTATTTTAACAGATGTTACTTTGTTGCAGTCTGTATGTTTGTCTGTCCGTTTGTCAGTAAAAAATGAGATGCCATTCGGCAGCATACCTGTGAGGCAAGGTCATGTAACACTGGACGCCAGCGATGCAGCCTAGTGCCAAATGACATTGGCACTCGTTTGGGTAACATGCATCCAATGCATGAAAATGCTGGTTACATTCAATAGGCCTACATAACATTTATTTTGCTGTATGTTTGTCACTGGAAACAATCAGAGGTCTCAGACCACCACCAAGACCAGTGCTGCCAATGCAGTGGATTTAATAATCGTTCCTAGACCTCGCCCTGATCTTTCAAATATTTTGTCCAAAAATACATAAAAAATTCCTTGATTCAGTCTGGATTCTGGGTTCTTGAATCTGGATCCTCAACTGGATCACCAAAATCTGAGTGAATGGTCATCCGGTCACTTTTCACCCGTCCTTAAAATTTCATAAAAATTCATGAATTAACTTCAAGATACACTGCAGTGTCTGTTTACGCCCTATCTCTAATGGGAAAGAATCCACAAAAGACTGGATCCCCACCAAAATCTAATCAATTCTGTCATCATCATCATCATCAACAACAAATATCCGGAAGCAGGCCTAACGCCCTCTATTTCCATCCAACACGAATTTTGACAAAAAACTACTAATGCTATTATTACTTTGTGACTTCTGGTGTTATATGTCAGATTTGTAATTATAATATATATCCCAGTCACACCAGAACCCATCCAAGTGTCTCTTAAAACAACTAACACTACTAACTGACACCACCTTGTCAGGCAACATGTTCCATATTCTTGGACGATGCTTTTACCCCTCCACAAAATGTAATCAAAATCTGTTTGTAACTTTTTGACGTATTCAGGCAGACAAATGGTGCTGCTTACTGCTGCAGTATTGGTAGTCATTAATGTGATTGCTGCAGACGGAGCTGATAGATGGCGAGAAACATGAGCACAATGTGGTGAGTAAGATCAACCTTGTAGACTTGGCAGGCAGCGAACGACAAGATCTGGCCAAGACCACTGGCGACAGACTTCGGGTCTCTATTTTACATTCATACAGGATTGTCTGTGGTTATTATGGACAGATTTCACTATATTGTAGTGTCCGGCAGTTTTTAGCGAGAAATTGGCTTGTTTGTTTATCTCTGAGTGCATCCGTGCTTGTTAGCACAATATGTCAGAACCCCGTGGACGGAATTTCACTGAGCTTTATTTGATGATGTGGTTTAGTTGACAGATGATCTAATTTGGTTTTGAAGGTCGCTGCAAGGTCAGACGTGAGCACTTTGGAACCCCATATCTTGTGAACAGCTTGAAATGTCACTGCCAAACTTGAATACTTCCGAGTTTGTAGCAAATTTTTGACGTGAAGGTCATTGGATCAAGGTCGAAGTTGCTAGAATGTATGCTTGAGTGAGCTTTGTGGCATGCTGAGGCATTTATGTCGACGCTTAGGCATTGAACTGTCATCTAGTTCAACAAAGCATGTGAATTTGAGTTTTTGTTATTTGATTAGTTTTTTTTGTTATAACATTATGAACCACTTGACGAGACAGTTGTTTGCTGAGCAGGAAGGAGTGAGCATCAATATGTCGTTGCACATGCTCGGTAAAGTGATCTCGATGTTGTCTGAAAGGTCGTCTCTGCCAGCTGCCAAACGCAAGAAGCTCTTTGTTCCTTACCGTGACTCTGTGCTTACCTGGTGATTATTACTAATCGTTACTTGCAGTTTTATTGTCTAATGTTGCCATTTAGTGACATGATCGTTTTATGCACTGTTGGATGGTGCTGGGGGAGTTTGTTTCATGATATTTGACTGTGTGCATGTCCTTATGTTTCTCTGTGATGTTTTCTCGATGTCTAGCGTATGCATTGTGAGCATTTTTCTTACTAAACGTCTTGTTAGTGGTGCTTCTTGGGACAAAGTTGAATTGAGTAGGTTTTAAGGTCAACAGTGGTGTTATAGCATGACGAAATATGCTAAAAATACCATCTTGGGGTCTATTTCCGTGATATATCTGGTATGCATTCATGATTTTCATCAAGCAGGCAGAGGAATACAGATCTCAACGCTGTGTATTCCAGAGTTCTACTATGTACTGTCTAGTCTGCTACTGGTGAAATGTTCGTTGGTCAGGCGGCTAACACCGTCACCAGGACGATGATGCTGACAGTGTTAGTGGTGATGCAGGCTGCTGAAGGAGTGTCTTGGTGGTAACTCACAGACCGTAATGCTGGCCACTATCAGTCCGTCGAGTGTTCACGTCGAAGAGACTCTGAGTACGCTGAGATATGCCCGGCAAGCTCGCACCATTGTCAACAGTGCACGAGTCAACGAGGACGCCACCGCACGACTCATCCGAGGTCTTGCATCTGAGCCGGCTTGTTTTGTTCGTTGTGTCGTCGCAGATCTCTATTGTTTGTTAGGTCCCGATGTCAACGTTGATAACTAGGCAAGTACGTGTACTTATAGCAGGCACAGTTAAACAAAAATGTCACACACTGCTCGTTTCTCTGTTCTGTCGTATTTTTCACAATCGCAGTCCAAGGTAAAATGGTGAATGGGATGGTTGGTCTCATACACACACACACACATAATATGTAATACGCTCTATTCATATCAATGCTGTTTTATCCTTGCCAAGCATGGGCCAGTGAGCTGTCCCACTTGATGATCTACATAAATATATCAGACAGTGTAGCTTAGTTGCGGGAACTTGTGGCTAAAAAGACCCACTGCTGAAATTGCGTTGTTTAAAAAAGTGCTTAGTATTTTAAATTTTGGCAGTTTTCAACTTTTCAGGCATTGTTTGAGGTACATTTTTGCATTGTCTGTGCACATTATGTCATTTCAGCTGCAGTTATGCAGAAATATCTGTAAATATTAAAAAGACAATTTAACGAGCATATTTGATCTGACTCTGATTCACTTGTGACATATGGCGCAATATAAATGTGTTTTGATTGACTGGTTGTTTGGTTGACGGATTGATTGATTGATTGTGCGATGCTGGTGTGTATAGAGCTGCGTGCTGAAGTGGAGAAGCTGAAGCAGCTCAACTCGGCGGCGTCGGTCGGTGACACGGACGTGATATCACAGACCCAGCGAGAGGTCGCGTGGCTTCGCCAGCAACTCATGATGAGGGAAGCAGAGATGGATAAAATGAAAAGGTCAGCAGACATGTTCACTGTCATTGTCATTGTGGCTGCTGCGAATGGCTACAAGCTACAAGTAACTGCAATGTTAGACGAGCTAGAGTATAGCGCCCGAAAAATCAGAGACTAACCACCATGTTTAAGATTGCTTGGGGGCTAGTGGCAGTGCCGTCTTCACGTCTTATACCAGCGGACTCGAGCAAACCATATCTACAGGTTCACGAACATCTCACCATCCTTAACAGCTTATAAGAACTCCTTCTTTCCTCGTACAATACCACAGTAGAACAACAAAAACATTGGTGAAGCACCATCTCTGGGCTGCTTCATGAACCGTTTGCCTTAGTCCATGTTGGTGTGATATCCCACTTGCCAACTATCTTCCCGAACCAGAAGGTGAAAGTAAAGGTCAGGTACTTGATATGGCACTGTTTACATGAGTCAGACTCCTAAACAAAAGCACCTTGCAACTTCTGCTGTGGCCGCTGATTGGCATGAGCTAATGATACAGCAGCGCATTATGAGGCCATCCATTGTCATCGGCATATATTGATTGACCACTCTAGCAAACAGTTGGACCTGCAATGCAGCATGCAGACATACCACCATTCCAGTCAGCCGCGCTAAGCCATTCACTACTTGACCCATAAGCTGCTACTCATTTCCCAGTCCTATGGAAGTCGTCTGGCTAGACTTGATCTGTGTACTTTAGAATTACGTCGATTGCATTTTGATCTGGTATTTTGTTATAAAATTGTTTTCGGACTTGTGCATGTGAATTGTGATGACTTTTTCACCTTTGCTACTGTAGCAAATACCCGTGGTCTTGACTGTAAACTCTATAAACCCTACTGCTCTAGTAACCTACGTAAAAAATTCTTCACTGATCGTGTGATTAATGTATGGAATTCCCTTCCATCAGCTGTCAATTTTACTTCCCTAATGGCTTTTAGGTGCAGTCTTAATAATGTTGATTTTGGTAGTCACATACATTGTCGACTGGAATAGCTTTATTCAGTTAGGCTTTTTTGTGCTTTGTGCCTTGTGTATTTGTTGTTTTTAAAGGGCAGCTGTTAGTGCCACTTGTAGAGCCCTGCTGTCCGGCTCAGTCTGTTTGTCATATCACTGTCACGTCTGATGTCAGAGCGAATATTAAATACGTATATATGAGGTCAAGAGACATGTGTTGGCCTGAGCAACTTGCTCTTGGTTGCTTGTGAGTGACCTGCGGTGATAGTCAAACTGCAACTTAGACTTTGCTGTAATAAGTTTGTGTAGAAGGTAAAAGGTTTCAGTGTTCATCCATTCACCACATGCCAGTCTGCCGCGTATTAGCAGTTTGTTGCACAACATTTTTAACATAACGCCACCAAAATGAGAAAATATCCAGTATTCTTTGGAGAGATTTCTTCGTTTTCGGGGCTTGAATAGCTTTAATAGTTTCATTTGTTCTTGTCTTCTTCAGTGCTTCAGTGCTGTTGTCTGTGCATCAGGCATGTCATCCAGCCTGTAAAACCTTCTAATTCAAAACGTTTTGTCAGACTTAGAATTACGGAAGAACTAGCCAACCTGGGTTGGGTTTACCTGGAAGATAGCTGTAGATGTGTTTCAATTATCGCGCTTGACTGGAGCGAGATTATGGCTGGGTATAACACTCCAGTCTCTGTGGTGAGAGATAGGACGACCACGTAGGTCATGAAATAAGGCGCTTGAGATTAAGTTGATGAAACTGTGCTGGATATATATTGCTTTCTGTAGTGCGTGGTTGGAGAAAATACAGAGATCTGAGGAGAATAAACTGGAGGAATCAAGATTGCTTGAGGTAGATGTTCTTACAGTGCTTAATGTTATTTATTATACTACTTTTGTTCGCAGATAGTGTAAAAGGTAGTTCATAATAGTACGAGATATTAGAAGGAAGGATTGAAAAGTTCAAAGAGATGGCAAATTGGCAATAGCATACTTGTGTATTACAAGCCAGTTATGATGAATGCTTGTGGTTATAGCTGTAGCTGGCAACACTGACAATGAGGGATCATTGTGAAAATAGACATACCAGGGACATTCAGTAAGTAATGAGAATCGATGTATCAGACTAAAAAAAATTTCACAGTCTGTTTATCAGTAAAGTGTACTTGCAAACACATACGAGTTTGTTTCATGTGTGATGTCATTGTAATTTATGACATCATAGATGACATAGACCGTTAAGGTTAAACAGCTTGCAGCATTAACGCAAACAGCCTCGAATCATACAGTGTCGTGCTCAGCGGACACCACAAAGATAGGATTTCAGATTTTGAAACAGATAATAGTTACTGGCGGTCAGATTATTACTGCATGCAAGGTGATCTGATTGTCTGAAGCCAGTCACCAACAGTTTGCTGGGTAATCATAGACTTGTGGACTGGACTGCAGCGCCAGATTTAAGGCAGCGTGCGTGGGGCTTGCTCCCCGGGCCGTCACACATCAGGGGCGCTCACATAAACAGTTATAAATGTTGCTTTGCCTTTCATCAGCACAACGGATATCATAAACTGTTAACTTTTGGGGAAAAAAATTACTGATAACGTTAAATCTTGATGTGACATCATTATTTGCTCAAGCGCTCTTATTTACAGGCAGCGCAGAGTTAGGCTATCATATGTTCGTGGTAGCAAATGAGAATTTCATAAGCATATTTGTTAGGGCTTTCAGAAAATCAGATGCCCCAGGGCACCGTATTGGTAAATCAGGCTGCAGACTGACTGGAGAATTGTCATGCAACCATGAGCCTAATTCTACGCTGCTCGCTTGCCATTGCTGTGCTTCGGTTGATGCAACTTTTGAAAATTTATATTTCACAAGGTAGTGTAGTTACTTTTGGGTGTAGTGGGATCTTTAGTGATTGTTTTATCTGATTTTTTTCAGAGAGTGTGGCAGTGAAAGAATTTTGAAAATCTATTGAGAATTGACAACGTTATCGATATGATGTTGGTGTACTGCTTTTTAGAACACAGTGTGTAATTGTAGAGTAACATTTATATGCAGTATATTTTTTCCTGCAACAAGGTCGTCTTGTCTTCCCAATATCTTCACCTTTCTGTTGTGTAGCCATCATCTGAATGCAATTGATGAATCTCTTTGTACTGCCATATTATCGTCTGCTTACAAGTTACAACCACCTTGCTGGCTGCTAATCAAAAATGCTATATGTTTGCAGCGACACGTGGCAAACGTTTGGCATTGATTCCTCATTGTGAGAATTGTGACTGAACTGTTGTCGACAGAAAGAAGGAGTATCACTGGTAAAGTCACACGGTCAGCTGCGTCCGAGACTGGTAAAGTTGGTGGAGAACCCTCAGCTGTCAGAGACTCTGGACTATGTCGTCCGTGAAGGTCACCAGGTCGTTGGACGCTGGACGCTGGATAATACTACGTCAGACATTATGCTGCGTGGAGCCCTCATTGCTGAGTCTCACTGGTCGGTAGCGCTCTAGTCATTATGTTAAGACTGGTTTGTCAGTTGTAATAAATGGACTGACTGCTCTCTGTACAGCAATAAAATGTCACAGAAGAATCATTTCACCAAAGAGGGAGGTTATGTGGCAGGTCTCTCCATTTGTCTCACTGTCGGATGGATTGCTTCAAATGTTGTGAACATATTTTTATGAAATTTTGTGTAGGCGTTGCACATGGCCCAGGGATGAACTAAATAGATTGTTTAGCATTTGGTGGCGATCTGGAGTAAAGTGACACTTTGCAGTGCATCTCAGCAAGTTACAAACGGATTTTGATGACATTTGACTGAGGGGTGAAGAGTGGCTCAGGAATCAACCGTTCATGTTTTAGTGGCGATTGGTTTAGGATCCAGATCCAGGGTTCCGGATCTGGATTCAGGAATTTTTGGACGAAATTTCTGGAAAGGTGGGCGAGGCCCAGGGAATAGTTATTAGATGTGTCGTAATGGCCAGGTGACGGCAGCACTGTTCTCTGTGGAAGTTTGAGATTTCTGGGCGCTTCTGGTTTTAAATAATACTGTTTTAAGGTGCCATGCAAGCTGAATTTACGTCAGATGCATGGAAGGATGGTCGTGGAAGCCAAACTTTGCAGTGCAGGAAATAATTTCTTATTGTAGTTAGTTATGTCTGTTAGATGCAGGCTATGCTACATGAGAATGTATGCGTCCGTAGCAGCAGTGTTTAGACATGCTAGCTGAAAAGTGCTGTTTGTGGTGGTAATGGACACATCTGGTTAGCTGAGACTAATGTTTGTTATGTAGTGAGCTGGAGTGTACTGGCAGCTGTGTGATACTGACAGTCACTGGAGGACAGTCTCAGACGTTTGTCAATGGAACTGAAGTTACCGACTCTTGCCAGCTTCATCACGTCAGTGGCTATCTGCAGCGGTGTCATGCCAGACGG
>Ga0209052_1000733_pt1 | contig 10948 bp, 4 predicted proteins | sample WorMetHEROISLAND_2_FD_187409 | JGI IMG/M metagenome (GOLD analysis project Ga0209052, IMG submission 187409) | Marine gutless worms symbiont microbial communities from Max Planck institute for Marine Microbiology, Germany - Olavius sp. 4 HERON... | ecosystem: Host-associated > Annelida >...
TTTCCATTTTGCTTCAGATGCCATCTATCTTAGAGCAGTTTGGACCAAGTTTGCTGAGTTGCTATTTTAGTGGTGTTTTTATGTTCATGCTTTTATTTCTTAGGCTTAGGTGTGTGTTTTTTTTGTTTTTTTTTCTTAGTTCTGTAAATTGTGTGTCATACCTCCTACCTTCTGGTGAAATAAAGATATATCATCACCAGCAATACTGCAGTTTCACAGATTTTAACAGCTGTATTTCATTTTTGTACTGTTGGTGTGAATGACCTGGGTAACCGCAATATGGCAAACACACAGTGTGTCAAAGATTCTCGGAAATCGTTGGCGATTTTCACATGCCTCTAGAGCTTTACAGTAGTCACCCTGTTGATAGTTTGCATTGGAGGCAACAGTAATGTGTTTCGTTTTTTTGCACTTCCCTCCTTTTTATTTCCATCTGTCGGCCCACCTATATCTTTCCCTTTTCGCTTTACATCTACACCGCACACGTATGTTCAAAATGTGTTTCTACGGAGTTTGGTATTTGTCTATTTCTAGTGATGAAATATCAGGTTTGCGTTTGTTGGTAAAATTAATTGATTTTTTTTTAGCCGACCGTACCAATGGTTGCGCTTATAGTGTGATGCTGTGTCTGTCTGTCTGTCGTCTGTCCGTAACGTGTTTATTGTGGCTAAATGGTACATCTTACCGAAAAAGTGTCTGAAGAAGCAAATAGGGTAGCCCGACCACCCTATATCCAACGATACAATCGCCGACCCCCAACTGGTCTTTCAAAATATGGGCCCTGACCCCTCCAATAAACAATGCATCTTGTCATGACAGTACGGTCGGCTATGCTAGTGACAGCTGGGCTTCTCGTTTTAATGATTTCATGTACTGTGTGAACTGTGCTGTTATGCAGCTGCATTGCAGGTTGTACATTTTCAACGACGTTGTTGTTTTTTTTATATCATATACTCATTGTACATTGTAACTGAAAAAAGATATTTTTGCCATATTATCGCCAAATCGATGACACACACTGGTCTTGCATGCACTTGAGCTGCCACAATGCCTTGTCCCCGTCAGTTGTGTCATCAGCTTGCCATCAACAACCTATGGATAGCTCTTACCCAGTTGATTTGTTTAAATTTGGTTCAGTGCGTCTAAGCATGATTAATAATCCCTGTTGGGAAAGCTGCTTCGGCTATACTCTAAACCAGGGCCGGAAAATTGGCTCCAAAACGCAGTTTTTTTAGGTTTTTGAAAACCTAAAAAAGTCTATTTTTTATTTGCTGTACAATTTATAACAGAAATAAAATTTAATTTTGTGTTTTAATCATGATTTTTGAGTTTTTATATCAAGTCATTCACTCAACAAAAAAGACGTGACAAGGTGAACAGTGCATAGTATATTTTCATGGGTCTTAAAATTTGTTCCCGTCTTCTAAGTACACTAACAACAAAAAAATACTAATGAAAAAAAACTTTCCGAGAAGCATACACTTTTCTAGCCCTGCTATAAACGTGTAGCACTAGTATTACGGTACTTCAACGTTACATGAGATATACAGACAGAGGGACAATATGCAATGACATCACCAGCATCATGCTATTGCATGCATGGCGAGCGTGGAAAGTCGATATCGCCAATATTTCGTGATTACTATAGAATCGCATCGATTTTAAAATGTGATACAACCCATCACTAAATCTGTTATCCGTGACGTCATAAGTTGTTTATTATGAGTGAATGTAAACAAATGCATGAGACGTGTTAAAGTCAAAATTGCACTTTGACATAGTTGCGAAAGTAGTTCGAAGTTTTTTCCCAATGTATGTTACATTTAGAGTATGAATTAGAGTAAACTTTAAAGAACCAATTACAGTAAAAGTCACGCTATAGTAGGCTACGGTCAGTGTGCACGTAGTCTGTATACAAGCCTTGTGTATTAGCTGCGCATGGTTCCCACGCCTCCTGGAAAGTCGTGTTTTTTTCTTGAAAATGCCAGGTCCTGGAAAGTCATGGAATATTAAAGCTTAAGGTCGTGGAAAGTCCTGGAAAAATATCCTTGAAAGTCATGGATTTTTCTAGTGGTTCAAATGGAAAACAAGCAGCAATACTGTAGCATCCAGTTTGTGTTGTCTATTGCTTACTTAAATACAGTGTGGAATATTGATACCGTTTTTTTTATATTTAAACATTCGCGAGCTCCGAAAAGGTCCTGCAAAATTTTTCATCGGTGCCCTGGAAAGTCCTGGAAACGTCCTGGATTTTTTTTGTCAGTAAAAGAGTGGGAACCCCGGCTGCGATATCTGATTTATATTCTACTGAGCTCTATGACTGTATAACATATTTGGTATGATACATAAAGTGTTGACCGGTGCTATGATCACAAATTTGTGGCCGCATCGCCGATTGGCTATGATCATGGCTGCGTTCCCATTGGTTGGCGTGAGCAGTGACGTCATTCAGCTACACTCGGCTATGATCACGGTGACCATGATCGCTGCTGACGTTCAGCTATAATCACAAATTCTTGGTCGCATTAATTACTGTCTATGGTCATGGCTGCCTTGGCGTGATCACTGACGTCAGTCTAATGTGATCAAAGCAGCACTTCTACATGTGCTAAGCATCAAAAGAGCAACATTGTGCTGGTAGTTTCAAGCTACTAACAAAACGTTGCCAGGAGCGGAATTTTGGCAGCTTCGACCCGTTTGCAATTTGCATGTAGTGTACGTTAGTTCCCGGAACCGCCGCCATTAAGCTTCCAAGTTGAAACCAGTCGCTAAGCTATCAACCAGGGATGAAGGATATTTTTGTTTCCTGGTATCAACTCAAGTTTCTAACGTATCGACTGGATCGCCGCCAATAGACTGTCAACTGCTAATGACTTCACTTCAACTAGGGATACCGGTTTATAGCGGAAATTTTTCCTAAAATATGCAGGCCGTTTTGGTGCAAAATATGCGGGGAAAATATGCAGAATTTGGCGAAATATGCGCTAAAATATGCAGCATATATGATTCATATATGTGGCATTACGGAAATATGTGGCGTAAATGACGCGTGCACGTGTGTTTACGTTGGACAAAATGCACAGAAATGCTGAAAAATGCGATCATCGCATATGCGGAAATATGCGATTATCTGCGAATTTTTGCAAATTTATGCATAAATAAATATTCTACATGCATAAATAAATATTCGAAATTTTGAAAATGCCATTATATGCGGGAAAATATGCGATATGCGCATTTTTGCAAAATATGCGAAATATGCTGCGATCGCATGATCGCTATAAACCGGTATCCATATTCAACAGATGGAATAATTGGATACAGAAACAACGAACGACCAGTTGTTGATAACGAAAACACCAAGAGTGGCCAAGAATGGCCAAGAAAATGGCAGTCATTTTGAAATCTATCTTGTCATATTGTGTGTCGTTGTCGGCCAGCACTGAGTGTTTCCAATTTTGTTAGAAACAGCCGTGCAAATTGTGGGCATTTTGTGTATTAGCAAACTAGTTATTTTGAAATGTGATAGCCAAGCACAGCTCTTCCGAAATCTTTGTCAGCGTCAATGTTATAATTTGTAGGACTCGTCGCTGGTTGTCTGACGCCCGGAATTTGATTGACCTAGAATTTCACTCAAAACTGTGACATCGATGTGGTTGTTGTTTTGAAGTTCGTGATGTGTTCGTTAACTTCGTTATGGCTATCGATGTGCTAAACCATGCTGCGATTGGTTGATAGCTACGGTGCATGCTTACTGTATGATCTCTTGGCTGCCTTGATCGTAGACAATCTGAAATATGACCACAAATTCGTGACAGTTGACACACTGGGTTTAATGTTACTTGACACTGGGTATTATTGGTAGTATTTTGCAATTCACTGTTGTAGTAGTTAATCGTGAATGTGGAGATGGGTGATTCCAGCTTGGAATGTGATCAGTGTGGTTATGTGGCAAAACATTCCAGTGCACTTACCACACATTATCGAGTGCACACCGGTAAGTATTTGTACTGTATTAGGTCTCGTTGCATGTTGTTACATGCAAGTGTTAAATTTAGTGCAGTGAACTTAATAAAAATTTGGATGCATTTTTTGCAGCATAGTAAAACAATTTGAGGGATGACTTAACCTTCAAAACGTTAACCACAAACTGGCCCATGTATCTCCACGACTTGCTTCAGTTCTGGACCATTCCATGACACCTGCGCTCCAGCGAACACCATTTACTCCACGTCGCTGGAGCCAGGACCGTGTTCGGGAACCAAGCTTTCTGCCACACCACCCCAACTGTCTGGAACTCGTTGCTGCTCAATCTGACGGATGATTTTAAACTGTGTTTTTTAATTTTTTATCAACTTTTAAAAAGAACCTGATGACACATTTTTACCGATTGTCTTTTACTTTGTCAGTTACATAACTATTTTTCCAGCCCTGCGATTTGTTTTTAATCTGACATATGGCGCGTCATCAGCTGCATTGATATGATGTATGATATGACTGATTAGTTCATTGCCGTTAATATTTTGATAAGATTATTAGACATTGTTCAGACGTCAGGATATGTAAGATGATATTATATGGTCATCTTTGTGCAACGAGTGATGTGACAAAGTTTACGTCTTATGATCTAATGTTCATCATCATTCATTCATTCATTTCTTTATTGCAACAAATGTCAAACGCATTCGCCGTTACATAGGCTATGACTAAAACATATTACGATTATGTTACTAGGTAAGTAGGCTAAGTAATTATATTAAAAAGAAATTAAAAGCTGAAAAGCTAAAAATGTTGTCATTGGGGCCAATGAATGACTGTCATCGTTGTTTATTGTCTACTACTTTCAGTCCCAGTTTTGGCCTTTTATCTGGGTTATCTGCAAGGTTTGATGCTGCTGATTTAGGGCCGATTGTTCCATGCTAAGGTTAACCTGCGGGTTTACTAACCAGAGGTTAACTTTAACTCCCGGGTTAACCTTGCGCACGTTTTAACTCGTTGATTTTGGTGTGGAACAACGCGCCATGAGTTAACTGGGGAAATTCCCCGAGTTAACCTCGTGGTTAACTCTAACCTGTGCTTGGAACAACCGGCCCTTAGTAGGAGGAAGGTTATCCAAGCTGCAGATATGAATGATCATAAGTGAAAAGCACCAGTTGTGGTCCAGCTGCCGCAGTTCACATTTTAACCTGGCCTACCTAATGGGGAATTGGAAAAGTTACTGGATAAAAAGCAGTCAAAAGTAGTGTTAGTAATAATTGTATGATAGGTTCCCAAAGGTGTCTCTCATCACCATAATATCCTGTAATGTGTAGTTTTGAATTTGAGAACGCTACTCACTCACTTACTCCGAAAGGTCTCTCAGCATTGCCTTTAAGATTGCTGGAACACTTGAGGCTGTTCTTGACACCAAGCTGCATCTGTGTTATGTATTGAGCTGCTCGTCATGTAATTTAGTAATAATTGAAGTGTGTATGTGTTAATTTGTGTCACATTAGGTATTCGTCCATTCAAGTGCGAGGTATGTGGAGTCGCATTCACACAGAAGAATAACCTGACTCGCCATATGCAGATTCACGGTGGCCAGTTTCCATACAAATGCCCGTACGACACGTGCAACTTTGCAACTCGACGTTATGAAGTGTTTAAGCAGCACATGGCTTGCCATGGCTCGCTGCCCTACCAGTGTCGACTCTGTGACAATGCATACTTCTTCCAGCAGGTGATACTTTCTTTCATTCTGTGACTGCATATTCTACTAAAACAGTCTTTTTACCTGTCTGCCATTTGCAGCGTATTACTAATTATTGATCTTGCCCATTTTGATGTTGAAAATGGTAAAGGTGGTCCTGTACTTGATGTAAGCGCCGATGCCAGGGGTGTCTTGTTCTCTAGGTGGTAAGACCTCGGATGATTTAGTCAATACTGAAACTCAGTTAGAACAATGCAGTATGGAGATGAACCAGAGCCTAAAATAATTGAAAATTCCTGCTGCACACATCCTATCCTCCCCTTCCTCTCTTTTCCCCTTCCTCCATCTTTCCTTCCCCTCCCTCTCCTTAGAAGTAGGGCCCCTCAAATCCAGGTAGGTGGTCTGGGGAGCACTATAAGCTCCCCCAGTGGGGTCTGGGGCGAAGCCCAGCCGAAATATATGGTAGCAACAACTGTAAAGATTTTCCATAGAGTCGACTGAACAAATTTCGTGCATGTACGCATATCATTGTGCTTTTCCACTTAAACTCGGTCATGTTGGACAACTTCCTTGCTAAAAATGCTACTGCACATAAGTAAATTCCTACTACAATTTTTGTGTTGGAAAACACACTATTTTAGGCCCTGAGATGAACATTAAAAACTACTACTTCTTGAGTTTGGGAGTGTCATGTGCCAAAACATCCGGCAAACGTTCCAGCAATTTTTTAGCACATTAGAGGTTAATTTTAACGTTATGCGCTCTATAAGTTTACATTTGACTTACTTTTATACTTACGTGTTGGTGTATCTAGAAACAGTTGACCAAGGACCGAGACTCTAGAGTTGTCTCAGATATCGCTGTAGTAAACCATCCAAGGCACTAGCCTGTGTATTTAATGATTTAATTGTCTGTATAATGTCATGTTTTAGTTAGTGATTACTGATTAACACTTAGAATTCTGTTATGATTGATTGACACAAAGAATCGGTCATAATCGATTGATCAAATCATTTAGTAAGTAAGTGAAAACTTGTCATTGATAGCATCAGACTGTTGTAGTGTTGTATTTTCAATGACTATGTTTCGTTTTTACTTTCCGCAATGACGATACTTGATTTGTCAATGAAATGCACACTGCAATGATGATCAGACATTTCATTGTATTAATAATCGATTATTTCAGTAATTGAACAGTTGATTATAATCAGTTTATTGGTGTGTTTGTGGATAGCGTGATCTGCGGAAGCATGTGAGCAGGTTGCACGGCAGTCTGCCCAGTGATGAGCAGCAAGAGCTGATGGTGAGTGGTAGGCGGAGCCAGGCTGAGCTGGCTCACACTGAGGCATTGTCAGTCGGTGAGTCTAGCATCACAAAGCCTCGGCGGCGAGCGGCTGATCGTGTCATGATGGCAGGTCGTTCCACAGTGAAAAGGCCGAGACTGAAAGCCGGTGGAGACTTTGATGGGGATTTAGCACACTGTCAGACTGTCGGTTACGACAACGTGGAAGAATTGATGCAGGACTATTACAAAACTCAACCCGTATGTGATGTTGTTTTTTACTTTACTACCATGTAATAGATGTTATGCTTCTACTTCTGTTTGTTTATTGGCTTACAACACTCAAGCTAAGCTAGCCCTTATTGTCGTACAGATTTATCCATCTGTCTGTGTGTCTGTCCGCAACAGCTTGAGTTTATGGAGCTCTCTATAGCAGCAAATTTTGCAGCAAGACGATTATCAGCTTTTTTCCTAAACTAGTTCAGGGCACGCACGTATGGTATATATTCGGCTTATTCCGCCTATTTCTTATTAATTAGGTTTTAAGGCAGACATTCTGCCACGATCAATGTGTACCTCTATCTTTCCTTTCACTCATTAATTCTGCTGAGCGCTTAATTAAGTAATTATTAACTAATTAAAACTCTTTCTCGATGATACAGCTAATGTCGCACTGTGCGAGCATGGCTTGAATGAATTGATAGCTGGTATATGCTGCAATTTTTTTTCCAAACTAGTTGAGGGCACGTATGTGCAGAGCATTGCGCGTTGCGAGCCACGTCGACTACCGGCTTGTTTCTGTTTGTCTGTCTGCAAGACTACTGAAAAAGTTATGAACGGATTTTGATGAAATTTTCAGCTGTAGACGGCCATGCTTAAGGAACATTCAATCAGCGTTTGGTTTCTTTTTTATGTATGAATCATCTCTGACCATTTCCCTGGTTATCCAAAGATAAGCAGATCTTTTTACAACAACGTATACTTAGGCCTACATGTGTTTCTGATCTGTAGTTAATCGTTTATTTTGGTTGATGAATAGTTTACTTTCTGGTTGTTTTAGTTAGTATTATGTGTGTATGTTAAACCACGGTTTACAGTGGGATACGTGACTGCTGAATGAACGTATGCACTCCAGACTGTGGTTTAACCAATACTTATTCTATGGTTGGTAGTTTAGCCTAAACTCTGACTGTCGTTCGTTTGGTCACGCTTGACGGGTATTTGTTATACCACTGCAGACGTAGTGCTAGAGATGAGCAGTACGCCTGTGACGGTGTGTGCAGGCTGAGAGTGGAGAGGCTGGTGGTGAGTACTACGGAGAGGAAGACGAATGTATTGAGCTTGACAACTTTGACTCCGTCATCAGTGACGTCACTGATGACGGCCAGCAGGCTCATCGTGCTGCCATTGGTCAGTATCAGATGCTCGTTTGTTGCTCATTTTGACAGTCACTCTGCAAAAATTAGCCAGTTTGAGACTAATCTAGCAGTTAGTTTCTGTTACAGAAATACTGTAGTACACTGTTGCTGTTGTCCTCAACTGTTTATGGTTCCGTTCTAACAAATATTTTCTATCTTACAGTAGATGTTGGTCGGGAGTATTTGCCTCCTCGTCTTTCTCGTTCTTTTATGATTTACGTATTTGTTGTAATTTCCTGCAACTCTGTTCAGTGCTTTCTAATTTCGTACACTTTTACTGTTGACTGATTTGGCTGTTTTGAGCCATATTGCATTTACATAGCTGAAGGAAATGTGACTACACCATCGCTCCATTTCCAAACTTCTCCCTGTTTCTTTTAAAGAATCTGGCCAGTATTACCATAATCACCCGATATTGTGGTCATTTCTGAGCTTACCGATGATACCGAATGAATTACATTCTTCACTGAAGCTGACGTGCAGTGTTAGACAGATGTTTGTGCCACACTGCATGTCTAAATAGTTCTGAGCATCTGTATTTGTTCTTGTTGGTTTATTATTGCTTGATTGACTGCCAGTGATTGGTTATTGTTGCACTCTGTCCGCTGTTTTTTTTTCCGGGATTTTTTTACTCCTCGCGCGCTACGTTCCTAACGTAGCGAAGAGGAGTATATGACATCAGTTTAATGAATAATGAGGACCGACCAACGACCGACCGACCTTCCTGGATGAAAATGATCATAACTTCGGTTGTATACAAGATAGATTCGTAATTTTTGGTTCTAAGGTATGGTTTTCGAGGACAGCCAATTCAACGGCGTCATTTAAATTTACCTCCTACCGACCCTTGTTGCCATGGCAACGAAAATTATCTTGAGTATAGCTTCATCTCTCTTTCTTTGGCCGTTGAGCCTGTAGGTGGATGGATCACAAAGTCTGTGACGCATGGCCAGTGCGACGCCAAACCTACGGTTACCTTCCCAGCCACAGAGCGTCACCGCCCTTTGGCTGGTGCCAGGTTATACTGCTTGGTGACAGAGACACATGGGTGTGAACAACTTGCCCAGAGTTGTTACTCGGTAGCGGACAGGCCGGGAGTTGAACTTACCACCTAGCGGTCGCAAATCCACTGCCCTAACCACTTAGTCACCCAAGCTACCAAAAATAAATAAATTCATGGTTGTGCAGTTTCAATAGTAAGTAAATCAATGATGCTATTCCCCTGATGGTAGGGTCAACCCTTCAGAAATCGGCTATTCCCCGACGGTCCCCTGACCAAATTAATTAAACCGAAATGCCCAAACATGAGCCATATGTAGACTCGCGCCTTCGGTGCTCGACCTACCCACCTGTGGACTCGCGCTCGACCTCTAAACTCAGCATAGTAAAATAATCAAACACTCACCTAACCCCAGACACTGACCCTAAGTTAACCCTACTGACCCTAACCCTAACCATAATCTGAAAACTGTCGGGGGAATAGCCGATTTCTGAATGTTTCACCCGACCGTCGGGGGAATAGACAGTTCATAAGTAAATAATGGATAATTAAATTGGTGGTTGCATTCGTAATGAGCATGTTGCAGTTGATATGCAGTCAGTGATGTGTTCGTTGCAGCTGATCCAGCGTCTTCACTACCAACTGTCAGTGGTAAGCCAGTGGCAGGACCTCCAGCGTCCGTGGTGAAGCTAGAGCCAGCTGAGAGCACCCAGGATCTACCACCAGGTGGCAGTAGCAGCAGCAGTAGCTCGTGGTACCATTGCGAGACATGCGACATCTACTGCCGCAGTGTGGTGATGTATACAATCCACGCCGGCGCACACAGCCGGCGTAACCCACTCGAGTGTAACGTGTGTGGTCGTGTGTCCCGGGACTGCTACGAGTTCGCTGCTCATCTCTCCTACGGTGACCACTGCCGTGTTGCTGCATCGTCCGCGACATAGTCGGAAACTCTCCACAGTTTTCTGCGGTCCGCAGAATTTTGAGCCGAGCTGTGGCGGGGAATTTCCCCATTTCCGGGATTTCAGTGTTTTTGTGGAAATTTGCGGAATTCAGTACCGGCTGGTGATTACTTCTATTTCCTAATTTAAATCCAAGTTTGCAAAACTTTCTGACAAAACTGCAAATGTTCTTAATTGACCGATTACTTCAGCGATCAGCAAAACTGCACCGCGAAACAAAAATATTCCACTCATGAAGTATAATGAATGATAATTGAACATTTGATACACCGTGACAGACGTTTTTGTGCGTTAAATAATGCAAAAAGTCCTCAGTTAGGAAAATTTGCTGTGCTGAGCCAAGGAATTGTTTGGCAAACTGGCCAGCAGAATTTGGAAAAATTTGCCACGGAAAACTGTGGTTCCTACCAATACATTATCACACCATCCTAGCTTATTATGCAGCCATCCGTGGGCGCTACTCTATATCTACAAGAAAGTCCAGCTAACGCAAAGGGAACGCGCGACAGCAGTGCATGTATGAAGGCCCACTGCGAACAAATGTAAAATCCGTAAAAACCTCTATTTTAGTGCTCAAGGTCATTCAAGGTCATTGCT
>Ga0209052_1000734_pt1 | contig 10945 bp, 4 predicted proteins | sample WorMetHEROISLAND_2_FD_187409 | JGI IMG/M metagenome (GOLD analysis project Ga0209052, IMG submission 187409) | Marine gutless worms symbiont microbial communities from Max Planck institute for Marine Microbiology, Germany - Olavius sp. 4 HERON... | ecosystem: Host-associated > Annelida >...
TGCAGGTTCAATGACATGGGTCACCGGGTCAACTGGGTCTCCGGGTCACATGGTTCTTGGGTCACTGGGTCGCTGGGTCACAAAATGTGACCCAGTTCCATGTCTGGTAAGAGAGAACCGTGGGTGGCCCTCACCTCCGACGATTGTACGAATTGTGTATGGTAAGTGATTAAAATGCAATTTTACACGGCGAATCTACGTGAAAAATCTATAATACGTTTCAATAGGCCTATAGTACTCGGAAAATGGTAAGCTTTATTAGTGTGGCTGTTTGAACTTTGAAAGTGTCGATGTCGCACGCCAGATTGCGAAGGATCAGAGAGAGAGAGAGAGAGAGTTGCAGACATTTGGTCTGATACGGACCAGCTTCTGAGCTATGGAGATTGAAGGAGCGACGGCCGTGTATGCTGAGTGTGTGGCGTGGTATGGCGCCACCTCACGACAACTGACAGAACGTAGACGCAGACGACTGGCGACATCTTCCGAGGCGCTGCAGCAGTCAGTGCCAGTCACGACTGTCTGCAGACTTTGACATGTTGTACAGTACTACGTGTCTAAAATGTGTTGAATAGTTGTTTTGTTTTCGTGTTCATTAGTGTTTGAATGACGTCAGTTGCTGACTGTTGCATCAGCTGCTATGTAACATCTCAACCGCTTACGGTGGCGTTGTAATAAACTGTCTGATCTTAGACTTCTGTGAGTGGCCGATTGCCATGGGCTTGCTATGCGTCTATGGCCTGTTGAGCGACTATCGACCAAGACACCGAGCCAAGGAGCCGGCTTAATGCGAGCCTGCCAGCCTGCAGTCGGATCTGAACGTGATTCAACACGTTCACGACCGTGCAGTCACAATGACTTCGGCTGCGCAGTGCACACTGCACACACAGCTGACTCACACACACCCAGAGCGAGCTGAGGCACCGTACAGCAATGACTGCACTGACTGTCAACTCGTTTACACCAAGTTACAGCAGTTGTTTTTAGGGATCTTAAAAGCAGCGAAGAGATGGTAGAAGCCGTTTGTGGTTCTGCTTTAAGTCACAGGTTTAACTTTTGTGTGCACGTTTTTGATTTAGTTTTCTTGTATTTACAGTCTTTGCCATAGTCTACATACTAAATAAACTTAGTCAGATTAATTTGTCCCATTCCTCTATAAGCAAAAACGTAGTTCTTATAATATTTGTAATTAATATTTCGGACATTTCCCAGCATTCCGTGCACCAATTTCGTCTTATAAGTTTGTCATTATATTATAAACTGCAAACGCCCATATATAGGGCTAATTGTACACATTTAGTGCACAAGTGCTATGGTCCAAGTTATAATTAATGGCCATAGCATCACGCCTAAAATGCTATGCCATGGTCGTACTGGGGATCGATATCCGTGGCACACCTCATGCCATTGTCAGTGAAGTGTTCAGAGTGTTCTCCACGCACGCCTTCAGACGCTTGTGAAAGTTGTGGACAGCCCTTGCCCGTTGCTTCTGGCTTTTAAAGATCATTCCAGATATTTTACTGTGTGCTGTGCTTAGAAGCTTCCCGATACCCTGCCACCGTGAGCTTGGTGGCTCAGTGGATAGGGCGTTGGATTCGGAACCAAGAGGTCGCGAGTTCGACTCCCAGCGTCTGCGTTTCCGAGTAACAAGGTCAACTCAGCCTTCCATCCCTCCCGGGTAGGTAAATCGAGTACCGGCGTGCATGGCTGGGGTTAAGGCGGGCGCGCTCACCTGTGTCGGGTGGCAGGTAACACTGTGTGATCCCATATGGCAGGTGACGCTCCGTAGCTCTGTCATGGATTTCTCCATGAAGAGCTATGCGTACCTTTACCTTTACCTTTTTACCTTTTACCACGCCACAAACCGTATCCTGCACAGTAGAGATCGTGTTGCAGTTGTCGGTGGCACGAAGAACGTGAGACATACGGTGAGAATCCTGCGACCACGAGCGACGACGTTCAACATCATCACGGTATGTACTTCACCTGCATTCTATAGATTGCTTAATTTGCATGCATGCCTTTAGCTCAGCACGACTATACATGATATAACGAATTATGTCTCGCTGTGGTAACATATTTTATCTACGAGTGTCCAATTACATAATTTGGCGACGTATACCAGGGTTGGACATTGGTTGGATTGGGTTGGGTCTGGTCACGAATTAAGAAATTGTTTTGTTTTGGGTTGGGTTATTATGTTTTAGTTAATGAGTTGGGTTCGTTTAATTACTTCTGTGGTATCGTCGACGACGGCGATAATACCAAAGCCAGTAAATATTTGTAGTATATAGGGCCTAGCTTTGCGCTGGAATTTGTATACCTTTACCTTTGACAATCTGACCGTTACCGTTGCTTCCTGGCAGTGAGTTAGTTTTAAAAGAAGTCCAGCCTTAGACCACCCGCATCACGTCAGTCAGTGGTGCTGTCATTGTGGAAAAGACAGTTAGTTGACGGAGCTTCCAATCTTAGCTGACGTTGCTCGTCGACTGTTGAGCACATCGAGCAGGTCAGCTCGGCACCGTCGCAGAGAGACTAATTCTCATCTGTATAGGACGGACTGCAGCGACTGACTCAAGCGTGTCAGCACTGTCCGCAGACAAAGCGGAATCCGTTGAACTTCTTGAATGGTGCGTTAAAGCCTCAGTCTACTGTGAACCTGTTGTACACAATGTGAATGTGAAACTGCTTTGTTTTCGTGAAAACACACAAACGGTTGACATTGACATGTAACGCATTGCAATTGCTAGTTCGATTACTTGGTGTGTTGCTTTGAAGCCATGCTGGGTATCGCTGATTGGCTGGATTGGGTGGATGCTTCCATGGGTTGTGTTAGATCGGGTAAAAAAAATTCGGGTTCTGTTTCAAAGAAGTGACCCACGTCAAACTGTGTCGTACATGTACATACTGCCGCGACTCGAGGAAGCTTAAGATGACGCAGTCGTCTGGCTAAAAAGCACTCGCGAAATGAAATGAGCTCAGTTTTTAGCATATGTGAACAACCTGTCATTGTTACACTGACGTATGCTGTTGTAAGCTTGGCTGTTTACACAGCGATAGAAATTACCTATACTAGCTAACGCATTTATAGGTCTCAGCAACGCGACTGCCTTGCGCGACCGCTCAACTCAGACCTGTGACGTCATCACGGTGGTCAACTCAACCTCCTCACCCTACGCGAAGCCAGCTCGCCACGATGTCTATAGCCAGACGTTCGACTTGCCGGCACAGGAAGTGACGTCACTCGCAGAGTCGATGAGCTTCCGGTTTGATAGCGACGACAACGGCAATGATAACGAGTGTGATAGAGCCGGGAGTGAATTACTGTTGTGCGGTGGCTGCGGTGCACAGTTGACTATGAGTGATGCGACCGTTGGACGCTACCGCGCACTCAGAGAACTCACGCCGCAGCCCAATGATGACGTCATCGAGTCACGTGACCGACAAGCAACAGAATCGTCGTCATTACGTCATGAGTTGGCAACGACCAATGATGCTCCAGCCAAGGTAGTAATACATAATAATAATGTCTGCATGGTCTCTGGTTGCGATAGAAATAAACTTTATTCTGGTTTGAGGTGATCTCTCTTATACGATTCAGCTTCTTAAATCTATGCTTTCGCACGATTCTTTTTGTATCAACTATCTGGTCCAATAGCCATTGAGGTTAATTTTAACTGTTTGTATTTATCCTTTTGGATCTTTTACGACCAATGCAGTGTGAAAATAGTAATAACAATAGGTCTAGCTAATAATAATAATACAAAACAATACATGTATAATATTATGCTAGAAAGACAATGATGTTAGGCATTTTGAAGATATTTACGGAGACAGAACGTTCCAACGTCCAAACTCGCGAGTCTAAACTAGGCACATCCACGATGTCGTAGGTGTGACATTGTGTACAGTCATTACGTGATCGACTAGGCCTACAACCAGGAAACCAGTAGTCTATAAAACTAAACAGAAACGAAGAAAGACGATAACACGATGTAAAAATATGAATCAGATAACTGTGAGTTACAGGAAACTATAATACAGCGGCAAAAATAAAAATCAGCAAAATAATAACATAACGATTGAACAGAAGTGACAAAAGTCCGCAAAACTTATACCATCTAGTGACGTCATCGCAACATCATGTTTAACTGTAAAGTGCACGAGTGAAGTGGAGTTCTTTTGCATTATTTACTTACAACTTTTGTGTAATTTTGTCTAATGTGACTGCACAATTGAAATGAGAGACGGTTGTTGAGCAGGTTACGTCTGTGTCGACGAGTGAAGCCAAGCGTCAAGTCGACGTCAGCGACGTGCTGTCAGCGCTTGCAGCTCTTCTCTCAGATCAACTCACCTGCAACAGGTGCGCCTCGCAGACTAATCAACCACGTTCGCCGCGTGAACTGCCATCTGCCGGCCAGGTACCGAACCAGAACGTCCCCACACCGACCCTCAACAGTACCACCGCAGCTCTCCTGGCTAATAATACCGAACCAACTCCAGTCAACAGTGGTGCCGCCGGGGAACTGATGCGCTATATACTGCACGACGTCAGGAAACTGAAAGCAGCGATCATTCGACAGGTGGCAGCACGTGCGGACAGCGCAAAACGTCTTGAAGCAGATGAACTGCACCAGCGGAAGAACGGACGTTGGACTCTACACCGGTTACCTACACTGTCGGACGACAACGATGATAATATTGATGACGAACGTCGACTGAGTTTAGGCAGACACGTGCGTTGTGAAACGAGTCAGTTTCGTCTTCCAACTAATGAGACATGCAGTGATTATCATCGAGTGTCAGGCGCTGTGAGATCCAAGTGTGATGATGACGAGATTGATGATGGTCAGGGTGTGATGGATCGTACAGAGCGCCGTAAATCCACGACGCACGACAGCCTGCAGTCGCCGACAACACATCGAGTGTCTTCCAGACAGAACGACTCGATGGACACGAACAGAAAGAACTATGATCATTCTGCAGGGACTTGGCCGCCGCCACGACACCAATATCAACCACGCCGCGCACCACCAGAACAGTTCTCCATGACCGGTCCCGCATCTTCTCAGCGTAATGCTCACGATCAGCTTGATCCTCGTCAAGCGTTGCCGCCAAGTTATCAGCAGTGTTCTCCACAGCAGCAACAGCATCCACAAGTGGCGCAGCGACCGTCTCAGCAACAAGCACAGCCACAGATGCCGTCATATCCACACCAAGTACCAGAACAAACTCAGTCAAGCATTTTCACACCGATTCACCAGATGTCGCCAGCAGCACAACGCCAGCCGCTTGTATTCGTTCCTCTTCGCAATCACCGTCATCATCATCAGCAGCAGCAGCAGCAGCCGCAAGATCGGAGACAATTTCATTCGACAGACGTCGCCACCAGACTCGGCAAGTTGGCCCACTCACAATCGCAGCGGTTGAGGGATGCCGTGAAACTCGCCAAGCAAACCAGAAATCTAACAGCGCAGATATACGAACGTCAAAAACATGTTATCGTCGGGCACGGCAGTGTCTGAGATTAAAGTTAAACGTTACTCGACGGTCTCCTGTTTCCTCGTGGTTCTCTGACTGTAATAGCATGATGTAAATCATCTAAAAGCAACAGCGACGGCGGCTATTGCAACACACGTGCTATTGTGCCGTGGTCTGTCCGTCTGTCTGAATTTTCAGACGGCTCTCACATTCATATTTATTGGACGGAATGAGATGCCATTTGGCACGGACATTCACTCGCGTGGTCCCAAGTAACACCGATTACTGACCCCACTCACTCACGGAATATTTGGGAGTCACAACTCGGAACCAAGTCCCCCTCCCCCTAGTTGGTACAGGGGTGGAAATTTAAGCAAGCCCGTTGGAGGGTCCCTGGACCCTAATTGGCATATTCCATGACTCAGACTTTTGCACTGACAATGCTAAACAAATCTCCATGGACTCCTGGTTTAATAGTCTGAGTTTGGATTGCAAGTTGCAGTCAAGCCGACATGCGACCCAAGTGACGACTACAGATCGCTCGTAGTTACTGTTTCGTTTTTTATCTTGCTCATTTTTCGACTTTCATGGCATGTATTTTATAGTGCGTGGCTATGATGGCTTCTATTTTCTGGGAGTTATTGACTCACTGTATGAATGCGTTTGAAGCTGGAAGCATTTTTGCATTGCAAAATGCAGAAATAAAAAAATCTGAAAATATGTTATGGCTCTAAAACGGTTTTTATTATGCCTGCAGTTCTGTATTTTGCATCTGATTGAAAACCCTCGTTCAGTATTCCTTTTCAGCTGAAGTTACCGTCAGTTCTTACTTTTCTGAGGATGAATTTTGGTGACTATTCCAGTGTTGCTTGGTGTTTTTTGCTCGAAAAATTTTCAGTTTAACTGCTTTTTTCACCTTTATGTATAATTATGACTGGAAGGAAGCATGACCGGATTGCTGTCCTCGGATCCCCCAGTGACAGTCGGCTTTAGTTTGTTGGTTTAAAAGAAAAAACAGTCCGAGCTTATGAGTAAGTTAATGTTACTATATAGAGATGAATTTTAATTACAAGAAAAATATCCTAAACGTGTTCAGCTTAGTAAATATTCGTGCATTTTTACAATAAACTAATAGAATTCAACCAGGAGGCGCCAACGATGATGTATGGCTGACCTCAATGACAATGTGCATAATTTTTGCTGTCGCTTAACATTATTCCTGTTTTTTTTCTACTGCTTGAGCAAGGTGATGAATGTCCGGTTGCTGCTGCTGACTCGGTGTTGCGGCAGCTAGAGTCGGTCGGTGGGTTATCAACTTGCGGACACGGATGACTGACAGACACAACGACCGTTCATTGTCTGCTTGTCAACACGGCGCCGCTGCGCTCATGTCCGACAGCGACGCTTCGCATTTCCGCCATCCTTCCGACGAATTTTAACCCTTTAAACGCAGAAGCATTCACAGCTTTATCCTCTAGTGAACAAGACGTTTCAAAAAGTTTAAGTGCTAAAAAATAGCGAGGACGCTTACGAATCGAGGGCGTCTATACACCCCAAAGTAACCTTTAGTTAGTAAACAAAATCCTCCCTGTCCACGTCCACGTCCACTCCATTGAAGAGGTTCCCATATTGGCATACTGTATATAGCCAGCAGTCCACACGTGCTTCGTGTGATCACTGTTGTCGCGGTATTAACTAAGACTAGACATAATGCGCACTTGGTCGTTTCCGTTTAGGTCCAGTTCTGCCTCTCCTGACAGTGATACTTTATCTGATGCAAGCTGCATCCACGGATATTTATAAATGTAGACTATAGACGCCCCTGCAGGGTGGAAACTTGAACATTGCGTGCTCGAAGCAGGCTGAACGTACGTGACTCGCAGGTGACCCAGAGTAAACTGTTTCAAATATGTATACGGCTGCAACAGTCACATAATCCCGAGCCGTGGACAATGCTTTTCTTTCAGTTAGCTGCACTAAGTAGTCTGAGCTTTGAATGTTTGCGACATTGTCGCCACATTGTCGAGTCGATAGGAGACATGCTTTTAGCTGAAATCAGCACAGCTGTTTCCAATGCACGGACGGGTCAAAATTTCAGACAAATACGTTATTTAAGGCATGGTTACATGTAAGATAAAGAAGTTGCAAAAATGTTTTATTTTACGTGCACACACGGTCCATCTTCAACATGTATTTGACGTTGCTATCTTTTGCAACATTTGTATAACATTTTTATTTTAATGTATCCTATCCACGGTTAAAATACCATCAGCGAGGGATGATAGCTTATACGTAGAATCAATTATTTCACGTGACACAAAAACATTTTTAGTTAGTTAGGGGTAATTATGTGCCCCCAAAAGGGTTAATGATTCAACACTAATTTCATTCCGACATCGTCACCCCATAACTGCCGCTCGCCGATCACGCAGATACCCTGGTGGCGTCATATTATAATTGGTCACGTGACTTGACTTGGACAGATGGCGCGATCGTCTGTCGCGCCATTGTCGAGGGGGTCTGTTGGCCCCGGGGAAAACTGCACTAATTGCGATAATAGTACGACTTTTCACTTACTGCCAGTCTGCGACCGACTCCGCAAAGTCTCCATTTGAAAACGAACGACTTCACATCTTAAACCAATGAATAGCTTTAAATTTAAAAAAAAAATAAAACAAAATGACATTGTGATCAAATAAACAAAAAAAACAACGATCGATCAAAACAGAAATATTTTGAGTCACGATTAAAATAGGTAGGTCTACGAATCACCGGAAATAAACACTGAAATACTATTAGCAGCAAAACTATTTGTTACAGACTGGAATGAAACGACAGTGGCGCGTATGGTTAACGGTGACTTTTTAGTGCGTTCGGTTGACTGTAAACTCAGAACCTTCAGAGTGATGTCAATAGTTATTAGTAATATTAGTTATTAGTAATATTAGTAATTTAAATGACCTTGAGTGGCTATATTGCGTTCAAGTTTGTTTTCGATCGTTGCAATAATTGTAAGTTATACGGGGATCGGTCGTCGTTGTCGTCGTTAACGCGTAGTCGGCGACTCGGCGAGGACTGGAGCGTCACCGGTAAATGATTGGCATGGAGCGGCGTATATTCAACAGGCCAATACGTGCCACGGTACAATAATGCTTTTAATCGACTATGCAAACTTGACTCGCTTACTGCTATAACGATCGTACTAATTAATGTTGATGTCAGGGATTACAACAAGCGATATTTTTAATGCATGTATAGCAGGCAGTTAGATCAGATGTTACTGGCTGCATCGAACTCGTCACTCGAGGAGTTGATGCTGCAACAGTCGCTGCGACTGTTGCACAACTGTTGCTGCAACACTAGTGCCGATGACTGCAACCTATATTCATTCATTCACTCATCGTGGTTTAGACTGCCCAGTGTTTCTTGGGGCAATGCTCCCATATGTGTCCCATTTCCCCAAAGATCGCTAATGAGCGGAGTGATTCAAAATTAGCCAAAGTATAGTGTGGTCTCCTGAGCGCTGAAAATAGTGGACTAGAAACCTTTCGAGTGGTCAAGGTCTGGGGTAGTTTAACCGCTCCCTTGCAGGCCCCCATAGCTCGTGTGCAGAGCGCTTGCTGTCCATCCCCGTTCTCGGCTTTCGGTCTTGATTTTCGGCTCTTCGGTTCTCATGCCGTGGTCCTTTGGGTCGTGCATTGTGTTCCTCAACAGTTTTCATTCAATTAACGCTTTTAGAGGAAACCGTAGGTTACTTCATGGCATCCTGGCACATGGCTACACGAATCTCTCTGTTTTATCACAGCAAACTGCTAGCCCACTGAGGTGGACTTCCGGTCCAGTTGCAACTGAAATAATTCGGACAAGAGCCCAGCTGTCGTTATACAGGGGGAGCAGACCGTAGCTGCCTCGCGAGCAGCGCAGAAAAGGCGAACATGATTTCTTACTAACTTGCATAAATTGCGATATAACGTTAACTTCCGGCAACGCCCCCTAATATACTTGGCATGCAAATTTTGGGGGTCGGACCCCTATTTCAGGAGAACAGGTGTGCGTAGGGGGTCGGTGATGGTACTGTTGGATAGAGCGTTGGTATAAGTTCCTGTAGGTTGTCACTATAGTAACCACGCCGCTAGTAGCGGTTTGGCCGCAATTTACAATGTAAGTATTGGGGGGGGGGTAAAGTCAGTGCCCCGTTCGGGGGCAATAGGGGTCGTATAGTGTCCGAATTCGTATCGCCGGGTAGCGGTCGGGCAACCTTATTTATATATACATGTTTGCATCTATTTGCTTCTACAGAACAGTTTTTCGATAAGACGTACAGTTTAGCCACAAGACGTTACAGACAGACAGACGACAGACGGACACAACATTGTGCCATAAGCGCGACCGTTAAATGGTCGGCTCAAAACGGACTAGCTACTGGTAAGCGTAGGCTATCGTTGATCGAATTTCACATCACTGACAAGTTTACAACATCGGTTGAGGCGCGTAATGACAATGCACGGTTGTCGAGTCCCGCTGCCTATGGGACGTCCAGCTGTCGTCAATGTTTAGCTATCGTCGTGTAATTAACTGAGAAGTCCACGTGACCTGTGCTGTGCACCGCCACTGCGACGTACGGTACGTGAGATCGTTCGCACACGCGACTTCACAGCAACTCAGTGTTCTTACACGGCTTTTATTGACTGTTTAACTCTTAACTTAACGAATTTGAATGAAAAGTACGTGGGTGTGATGATGGCTTCTTGCTTGAGCCATGCAGCTATAATATAGCACCTTGCTAGCCTGGTCATCTGTACAGATGCCTGCCTCGCACACTGTAAAGCAGTTTTCGGCTGCATTACTGAGAAAACGCTTAGCGAAAGTGGCCGAAGCCCACCCAGCACCAGGCCTATATTATACTAATGAACGGGCTAATGGAGACGGACCGGCGACGACTGTGTGGCTTGCTGGGTTCGCTCTAATGGCTCTTTGATGATAGCCTCCTTCACGCCCAGCGATGCAGTTAATGACTATACGGCCGGCCACCGACCAACCACACTTGCATTCAGTGCATTGTATATCTACTGACCTAGACAAATACGCTGTCACTGCAAGTGTGTGCTAGTAAAAGCTGTCGTTACCCATAACGTTAGCTGACCTCTCGACCAGCTGTATTTTCACATTTATGGAAAGTCAGCCAAAACCTCGACATCTCTGACATTTTCTTGAAACTAAATGTTTTCAGTATAAACAAAATAAGGCAGCCAGTACTCGTAGTAGATTTTTCGCCGAAAGAGTAGTCATGTGTATGGAATGGGTTTACCAGTGTCTGTCAATTGTTCAACGTTAGAAAGTTTTAAGCTGAGTGTCGAGTCTGTTGATTTGTCAGAGATTTTACTGTGTACAGTGGTGTGAAAATTATTAGAATCAACAGCAAAAATACAATTTATTGACAATATCTTTATATTTATTGTTCCAATAC
>Ga0209052_1000735_pt1 | contig 10942 bp, 7 predicted proteins | sample WorMetHEROISLAND_2_FD_187409 | JGI IMG/M metagenome (GOLD analysis project Ga0209052, IMG submission 187409) | Marine gutless worms symbiont microbial communities from Max Planck institute for Marine Microbiology, Germany - Olavius sp. 4 HERON... | ecosystem: Host-associated > Annelida >...
TCTTCGCGTCATGATGATGATGATGACGTTACTTGATACACATGTGTAGAAAAAAGTTAACAGAGCGCCAGACATTTTAGAAAACAGACGATTTTACGTCGTGGTGAAAAAAATTATAATTGTGTTCGCTAGACGGCGCGCCATGTAAGCTATCGTACACCACGTTAAATTTTTATTTTAGCTTTGCGTGAGTTACTGCGTGCGCTATTATTTTGCTTATGCATACATACATTTCACGTTCTTTTATTTAATGCAAATCCGGTAAAATTTATCTGCGTTTTGACATTGTGTGTCCTTAATATAATCGTTCTCTTATACCCTCGTTGTAAGCACAAGTATATAATATAATATAACGCTGGCCTTGAGGTAGGTCCTACGTGTACTTATGAATAACTTCAAAAAATATTTTACGAAATTGCTATATTACGTTATTATTATAACTTGAACATTGTTGATATATAATTCGAAATTGAAGCTTTTTATTTTAATCACTCTGATCGACTTTGCTGAGTTGCTCACTGATTTCAGTTAGGCCTATACTAACTTCACTGTAGGCCTAAGCAATGTAGATGCATTGGACACACTCCGTGTTCACTTGGACATTATCTTGTTATATCTCCAACCACGATGTCACCCTTACACCGTATATAAACTGAACAGTTTTTACATAGATATTAATAGCTATAAACCTATAACTAGCGCTGGCTGCAAGTTGGCTTGGGTGGTTCACCTGTCCGCAGACAGACACCTGTCCAAGTAGTAATGACTTGATAGCTAGGTACCTGAGCAGCAATTGAAGCCACGACCTGTTGATCATATGTCCGATGCTGTACTGTTATGCCACGGTGCAGGTGCCAGATAATATCCAGTGCACTTTTGTGCATGTGAATAATTTCATTATATGGATGACAGATACATTATACATTAGACCATTTTAGTGGCCATTTCCCAGGTAAACCCGAGTTGGACAGTCTTCCCTTTGATTCTCAGTTTCCATTCACAGTTGGGCACAAGATATCCAGAGCATCCTCATGGGGCAAGCTTCATGTCTCATATGATGCAATCCCACCCGTTCTTCTTTGGTGGTCCTGTCATTTCACTACACTTAAGTTGCTTGCCAGAATGTTTAAAAATGTGAAACTGTTAGTAGTGGACTTTGGAATTATGACGGCTTTGTGTTGCAGTGACTGAGAAACAAGGCAACGATGAGAGGGTAGAAAAGGAAACTGCTAGTCAGTCGAAAGAGGGCGACAAGGCCGCAGAAGAGCCGAAGGCTATCGACAGCGTGTCTGAGCAGCTGGAGAAGCTGAATGTTGCAGCAGAGTCTGATGGGACGAGGCCGACGGAGACAAACACTGGTAGTGGTGATGACACTGTCACATCCACAACTTCGCCTTAATGCCAGACTTCATCCTGTAGTCGTCTTGACCCTCTGTGAACATTCAATGCTGTCTGATGACGTTTTTTTGACTGTGTTTCATTTTGTTATTGTTCTGAGACATGGCACGCATAAAAATTGACAGTGCGCCAGCTACAGCAACTGATTATTGGCCGATTGTCGATGTCAGATGATTTTCCGATAATGGTTATCAGCTGATTGTCCGTTTACGTTGTCAGCATGTACTATACAGGTGAAGTCAGACACGAAAATTACGATATCTCAGAAATGCGCAAATATTTTGGTACTAAATTTTGCTCTTTTGTTTAGAAGAAAACTGTGCAAAAGTGTGCTACTTTGTGGTGTATGTACTTGTCATATGCTAAATTGATGGAAACGCAAGCTTCAAGAATGAATTTTGCAACTGCACAGACTGTGCAAAAGGCTTTTTTTTATTATTAAAGTAGTCAAGTGCCCAATACCACCTTTGTTATGATGTCATTGTGATGTGGGCATAATTATTTGGTTTACTTTGAAAAAAAGAAAATAAAATATTTTTCAAAATTTCAAGTCATAGTCGCGGTTAGTAATATATTTTACCCATAACCAAATCTGTAATCCTAAGACAAAATGCGGATTCATAACTTAAGCTTGTGTAGCAAGTGATTTTCAGCATTGGAAATTCATGAGAAGTTTGATACATTACGCTGTTGACTAGCGAAAATCAAACATTGAATTTGATGCTGTGCCACTTCACCAAATATTAACTAAATGTAGCATAATTAAGCAGGCTTACGAATTATTGTGTGCCTAACGAACGAGGAAAATTTGGTGCAAAAATATTCTCACACTACACAGATATTGTGATTTTTGTGTATTTTTATTCACCCTGTATACTGGTAGTGTGACAGTGCAACACGCGTGAGTGCAGTTTTGTAAATAGCAGTCCTACTGACCACTGTAAAAAGCTTTGACAACAGCAGTAAGCCAGCATTACCCTGCCTGGAGCGGAGCCAAAATTCTGCACATTTCTTCGAGTTTAATACTGGGTGCATTTTGTAACTTTGTACAACAATCGACCGACTGTTATGCACCGATAATTGGGCAATGCCTTTATCAATGCATCTCACACCAGCTGTGTAGATACTGTATTATTGCACATAACATAATTGGGCTTTTGCTGCAGAACTGATCTTACATTTCTGACGGTTACAACTAATGGAAGTGTTGTTCTATTTACATAAGTTCAGTTCTAATGAGATCGCATAGTCATCATCTCTGGCCGTCAACCTATAAGTTTGTCGGTGATATGCTGCAAGGCTGTGATGCCTCATACTGTACAGTCCCATAGTGATAAATGCCGGAGATATGCTAAGCAAGTTGTGTTACTTTTGTGTCGTTCATTATGAGCAGTTTTCACACTATGCGTGTGATATGTGAACGCTGGTGTGTTTTGGTGATAGTATTTTCACGTTTTGTTTTCATATCAGACTTGGGGAGAGTTTTTGTGACCTGTTGCCATGCCATACTGGTGATGTTACTTTAGCTTCGTAATCACCCTATTGTCAGTATCGCTGTCTCACAGCTGTGCAATTTTTAGTTGAATAATTTTGGTTGACCAAGACTGGTTAGAAACTTATCTACTTCAAAGTGAACCGAAAATGCAGTCTGATTGTTTGCTATAACTATGCCTATGGTTGATTTTGTTTAGTCATTATGAGTTGCATCACCTGCACGGCTGTAATAAACATTCTCTCAAAATGTATTGTTTATTATGATGATGATTCAACAACTGTCATCATTTCAACACTTCGTGAATTTTCACATTTTATTGGGCATTACCAATATACAGTTCACACATTGTGGTTGGTTATCCGTATAATTGACAATCAATCACTCAAAACAGTTATATAGTGCCATATGTTGCGAACGAATCAGAGGCACAGATTCCCAGTTAATATTTCATTTTTAGAAAGGTTGTGCAGAGCACTTTTAGTGCGTTATCACTGTTTGAAGGGCGAATAGTCTTCAGTTTGCACTACACATTACACATTCTTGCTTTGTACTCTACAGCTGAATCTGGAGATTTCAGTTGATTAAACCAAAGTTGCATTTTGCATCACTGGCACACTATGCGTATAAAGTGAACGCAATAAACAATTATTTTTTTCGGAATTATATATGCAAAAGTCGGTTGATACATAACAAGCAGATTTCATGTAGCTACAGCCATCAGTGATTAGACGTAAGTGAACGGCATAGGCTGCAATGCAATGCAGGTGAGCACTGTGCAGCAAAGCGTGTAGTAGCAGCCTACTAGCATGCTACAATGCTATGCATGTATCACATGTTACGTAAGCACCGTGCATATCTCAAAAGTCAGCTGTAAATTGATTACTGCAAAGCAAACACATGAATACTAGCACACGATAAACTAGCCGCATTTGCAGTGCAAAACCATCTAAATTTTTGGTACATGCTGCAGTCAACCATTGGTCTCTTGACACGCTATTCAGTCTAACATTTGGCTGTCAGTTCTGTTAACAACTTGTTTTAAAATATGCCGCCATCTGACTGTAATGACAGTCGTGACTTGCTACTGAAATAACGAACAACAAAAGACACTAACAAGAGGACAGATATATACAAATAAATTAAGATGCATGATAATACACTGACTAAAACTTTAGTTTTCTGGCAGTAACTGCAACTGAGATTTGTGCTTAAGTATAACTAATTTACATTACACGCAAATATTCGATAATCATTGCACGGTAAAGGCAGTATAATACTTGAAAAAAAATGTCTGTCTGCAAGTGACATTATCATTAAAATTATATTGGATCAACACAAAGGTAAACGTAAAGGTCGCGATACTTGTTGTAGTGCTTCTTACATGAGTACATGACCAGAAGCGATTTACAATCTCGGAAGTGGCAGCTGATTGGCATGAGCTAATGATATACCACAGCGCACTATTGCGGCCATCCATTGCCCCCGTCAGCGAACACTTACTAGACCACATGCACCTACACAGGCACGTTGGTTGTTACTTGGTAGCGCTGGGAGTCAACTTGCGACCTCTCGGTCCCGAATCCAACGCCTTAACTACTGAGCCAGAAGCCATCACAACATTTACCCTCAGCAATGGCTGCATTATGCACCCAGAGTAGAGAGTACGTTGTACCTGGAAGAACTGGGTCACAAAATAGCATTTTAATCTGCACATTATTACCGGTATATTTCAGTGATCACCATGTCATAATATATTCGTATAAGCTTTCTCAATAGAGCGATGTAAACTGTCTATTGTTTTAAAAAGAATCAATCTGTATAGTTGTATAGACGTCTATCAAATACCAAGTAAATCCGCACGACTGTTACTGACCTTCAGCGGCAATGCAGGTGAGCCCTGTGCAGCAAAGCGTGTAGTAGCAGCCTACTAGCATGCTACAATGCTATGCATGTATCACATGTTACATAAGCACTGTGCATATCTCAAGTCAGCTGTAAACTGATTACTGCAAAGCAAACACATGAATACTAACACACGATAAACTAGCCGCATTTGCAGTGCAAAACCATCTACATTTTTGGCACATACTGCAGTCAAACATTGGTCTCTGACCTGCTATTCAGTCACTAACATTTGATCGTCCATTCTGTTAACAACATTTTACAATAACAGTATAACTGAAGGGCCATAACAGTAGGATGCAATGGCATCAAATAGCCTAAGCACCAACAAGCTATTTTGCATCCAGAAAATAAGAGAAAAATCAGCACCTATGCTTTATCATCTTTTAGATCAGACAAAAAACACACACATGCAAAAGCAGATGGTACTAACATTGAAGGTAGACTGTGTATTGAAGTAAAAATGTATTCAACAAAAATCTTACTGTGTTATATTATTCATATTATTACTGTGTTATAACAAGTCTTATCAGAAACTGCAGAAGCAAAGGCTGGTTTCTTTTTGTTTTAGTTAACAACTATGTTAGCTAACCACCACTTTACATCCACTCATTATTGGACAACAGGCACAGACATCATGAATATTGATGAAGGTGTGCGGTTGACAGACTGGTTAAGAACCAGAAATGTTCTCAGAATGGGCATAATGTGCCACGTTGGCCAGTAACTATTCAAGCTCTGCCTTGCCTACTTTACACATACATAGCTCATTCATATGTAGCCATCGAGCGCACATACACAATGTATACCACATTCACATCACTGTACGATAGTTCTACTTCTGTACAGTGATCAAATACTGTAACCAAGACCTGAAAGTAACTTCGTGCTATCAGTGCTACTGCAGTGAACCAACACAGATATTCAGTCAAACTGGCACCAAAGTACTGCAGCAGTGAAAGCTATATGCAACAATACAGTACTCAACACGACAACATAAATCATACCTATGGTCTGTATTTGGTGTCCCATGATTAATGGTTTGACATTTAGCTTCAATCCAGCATAAGAATATCCACAAATAGACAACACATTGAACTCTATAGTCAACAACTCTATAGTGTGTACTCTGCCTTGCAGCTGGTAAAGCAATTAGTCCAACAACCAGCAGGCCTCCCACTCGTCCTGAAATTAAAGCTTATCCTTAATTAAATGTCCTGAAATAAACAGATTTGTCCTGAAAATCCTGCAAAATAAAAAAAAATCTTGATCTAGTGGAAATAATGACCGATGTGACACCCAGACATGCCAGTAGATTTGTCATATTTTCAGACCTTGTGTCTACTTACTTATTACAACTTAGATGTTGTCACTGTCTCCAGTTTGAGAAATATCAATTTGATAATTTTTTAACACTTCATTCTTGTACATTTTTGTCGTACTTACTGGATCAACTAATTGGAAAAATGTCCTCAAAAATTTCCTGGATTTTGATGGTTTCCGATGTACTCAAAAAATTCAGAGTGGGAGGTTTGAAAAGGCAGTGTAACGCCTACATGCAGGTGACAATACATTACTACAGTATGCACAGCTTTGCCTCTATAAAACAACATTAGTTAGGAAAACAGTTAGCACACTGTTGATGTCCAACGAATCTGCAGCAATTGTAAGAATCATCAAATGCGAAAGCTCTCTACTTGTCCGTTAATATGGCGCAGTCTGATGAAAAAATCCGATCCTATGCCCTGCATTGTCTCCATGGTCAAATTTCCACCCAGGTACTGTGCATACGCACGGCACACAGGTAGTCCAAAGCCATACCTACACACAGCAAAATACACAGACAGACATTCACAATGCAAATATCCGATTATCTTCACGTAGCTCTGTTTTAAATAACCATTTTCGAGGTTTATCTGAGTAACCTGATGACCCCTTAAACAGTTAGAAGCAGTTCATTTAAATGTCGAATGTTTTCCTGATACACAACAGCACATGCAAGCTAACCAAACTGAACTCACACTGGGAATCTCTTCACAATCGGGACTAAAATATTAATATTTAAAGAAAGATAATATCCTTAGTGCAGACACAACTGTCATCACAACACACACTAAAAATAACAGAAACTCCATCGCATCATAAACTAGGATGAATATATGAAACAACGTACGTCGTTAACAATATAATTTAGATGCACAGTTAACAAGCGAGGAGACGTTGGCTAGGTAATGACATGATATGCGGCCTCACACCTAGCTATGTGCACTCGCCCACTGCACAACCTAACCTTGACCTTTGACCCTTTCAGCTAAATACTGGCACTACAGCCCTGGCGAACGTTCACATCATTCTTGGCTTTTTCTGTGTGTTTTTATTTCCAAGTAAGGAGCTTGTACAGGACAGACAGATAGACAGAGACACGGGCAAGACCCGCAACGACAAAAGTAATAAACTGGTCAGTAGCGTTACCCGTGCATTTTGCCTGTGGAGCGGTTGTTCATTAGTTCGTCAAAGAGGCCGTCAGGTATACGAGTGTCTGAGTGTGAAGGCTTCTGACCACCCTGGTAGCCAGGACTAGTGAAGCCGTACTCCCAGATCTTCTCTGTCACGTCATGCCGTATTCCACCGCCGCGGTCGCTTATCCTGCACCACAAACAAGCAAACACTCTAGCAAAAGTATTACTACATTTTGTTGTAGCTGCTAAACTGAAATGAGGAACAGAATGAACAAGTGAAGGGGCTGGCTCGGTGCTGGTATATCATGCGGCCATCCATCTAGCTATACACTGTACTGTGCAACCCTAACGAGGGCTGGAAAACTGGTTAGAAAAAAACTAGGTTTTTTTTACATTTCTTACAAACCTAAAAACCTCAAAGTCCAAATTTTAGGGTTTTTATTTGCTGTGCATAACACAAATCAAATGCAATATATAATCGTGATTTCTGAATTCTGATGTCACGTCATTCGACAAAACAACGATGTGACATGAAGAATGGTGTAAGCCCTATAGGAAATTCTTCCTGGGTCTTAAAATTTGTGTTCCATCTTCTTTGCACGCCAAAACCTAAAAACCTAAAAACTTTTCCCCAAAACCTAGGCTTTTTCCAGCTTTACCTTAACCCTGACCTGATGAACTGAAAAATGACACACTCGTTACTCCTGCCCTGGAAAACAATCATACCAATTTCAGTCTTTCTATGCCATTTCATTTTCCAGTTAGGAGGCCATACGGTACAAATGACAGATGGATGGGCAGGACCCATAATGCAGCTTATTAGGACAACCACGTAATAAAGAGTAACTGTAAAACCTAAAGAAACACCGCAGAAGAAACAGAAATACATACTTGATGACAAAATCAGTGTCGTTGTTTGCAACTGTCACAGTAACTGGCGGTAACTTTTCTGAAGGCAGATTCTGGTGTGCCTCCACTGTGGCTCTGTAACGACATTCACACAATCAAATACAAGCATAATTTTTTTCAGTTCACTTCCTATAGGCATACTTATGCCACGAGATGCAGGATAGAAAATGGCAATAAACGAAGCATGCAGTTGCAGTACACAGCTAGTAAAGTATTTAAAAAAACTAAAAAAGACGACACGACAAACAGCTAAACATGGATATTTCCTCTCCAAAACTGATAAATTCTTCCCCAGACCAAGCCATATAACCCAGCAGAGTTTCAATGAAATACTCCCAGCAGTGGGCGATATATTAGCTGTGCAGTGCTTTGACAATTTGGTGACTGGGAGTCAAGAATGACATCTGGTCTGTCTCATGAGCATTAGCTCACATTTCTTGTTCTACAAACTAGGCCATCTTAGTCAACACCCCAGCCCTTGCGCCTCAGATTCAGTGGGTTTTCCATGGACATTGTGTGTCAAACAAATTTACTTACTTACTTCGCAGCAGGGATCTTAATGAGGCCAGGGAAGAGTGAGACTGAGGCCAGATGCTATGAGGCTGAGGCCAAAAGAACGTAGTGAGGCCGAGGCCAGATACTACAAGGCCGAGGCCAGAGATTAACTCCTCTGCGTCGGCCATATTGGCTTAATTTACACAATTGCAACAAAAAATAAGCAACTAAAGACAGAAAATATGCAAATATGAAAATATGCAAAAGTCAAAAAATATCTATTTGAAAGTTAACTTCAAATCAATAAAATATTATAAAGTAAGCAACAACTTCCTGTCAGAGAACAATCAACGTATCGTAAATGGCGTGCTTTAGGTGACTGACAATGAGGCCAACCTTCGTGAGAACGAGGCCAGCATTGCATGAGGCCGAGAATGAGGCTGAGGCCGGATGCTACGAGCCCAAGTCTGAGGCTGAAAATTTTGGCCTCGAGGCCAGGTTGGCCTCGAGGCCTTAACATACCTGCTTAGCAGCAATGATAGCAGCTGCTGAGGTGCCCTGATAACATACAAACGCTGCTTATGACATAAAATGACAACAAATCTGGCAGAGGTACACATGCATAAAGATGCGTTAATTTTAGCAGTTTGTGGTGATAAATGACTGCAATACTACAAATGACCAGCCTGTTAGCATGAAAAGTTCAGCAGATAGATTCTGAAAACAAAACAACTGTCTTTTAAAACAATTTGTAGGCACTCCGCTTTTGCTAAATGAATACATTATGCATACTACAATACCTCATGGAGTTTTTCAGTATTTCATGCAGCATGTACTCCAATGGTGACATTATGTAAGGAAACACTGTTGCAGTGTGTCCATTCACCTTCACTTCGGGAGCGACGCCGTATTTCTCAATGCACATTTTCCTGCAAACATCACCATAATCACATCAGACCAGGGATGTGCACGAGACCTTTTGAGCCGAGACCGAGACGAGACCCGAGACGCATGTCTCCGAGACCGAGACGTCGAGACCGAGACCACATCCATGCATCAGACACATTCCACAACAAACTAACAATTGGAAATGATAGACTTGATCATTCCAGTGAAGGATGGTCGTGCTGAACACTTGAGTACGGTGTTTAATATGACTGCCCTTTGCTGCAATGATAGAGGCTGATCATTTCCAAAACTGTCCAAATGCCGGATCTACATAAAGCATCGATGTTACACTTCTTGATGCGCCACTGGGTATTATCACGAAACCAATGCAGTCCACTACAACTGCTATATCTAGGTCAATATGGCTAGATTTAGAACTAGACATATTTTCATGGAAATCTGACACACAGAATACAAAATATGCAGACCTCTCCAAATTATGTTCTAAAATTACATGTTATCAATTGAACCAATTTAGAAACAATCAAATTTTAATTGATGTATGAACAATATAAGGAGATGCAAGACCTGGTGGATTCTGCCTTTCTTTCAATCAAAGTTTTTGGACTGAAGTTGACTGTTATTACACCAACTTGATTCGGCTGCAAAAAGCATCATCATCGTCATCATCATCATCATCATCATCATTTATTTGTACTAAATTAACACTTAAAACAGTCACTGCACTAACGACTACAAATAAGTCTAAAAACATAATGCATAAAACACAATATTTATAGCATTGTGTTAAAGCATGAACTCAAATGTGGAAAATGCAATGTTTAATAGTAAATTTATGGATGTTATTAGAGGTTTACAGACTGACACTAGTGACTGCATCTGTAGCCAGTTCACACACACACACGCTGTGTAAGCACTGCTAAAATTATTTTGTTATGTGTAATCCCAAAGTAAAAGAGCTAAAAAAGTTAGTTTGTATTTTCATGCTAACATTAAAATGTAATTAAAGTTGTAAGAAATGCAAAAAAACAGATCAGGTCGGTGCTTATCCATCAACACTCGTGGCATCTGGATGTGTGTGCTCGCTAGAATCATCACGACGTCGCTTGATGCCAGTGATGTCACACCACAACCCCCGCCAAGCACTGCGCTCAGCCGTCATGTCAGCGGCTGTCGCCCTGCAGGGGGTCACGGTAGAGGCGCCCGGTGAGATGCGTCAAGACGTCGGCAGCGACCTGGTCTTTCCATTGTTTCTTCAGTATGTTGGGAGGGCAACGACAACCGTCCGGACGCTCTGCCCACAGAAGGCGTTTTGGCAGATGGGGACATTCATAAACTCACCCAGATCCCTTCATTCAATCAGTAATAACATGCA
>Ga0209052_1000736_pt1 | contig 10942 bp, 7 predicted proteins | sample WorMetHEROISLAND_2_FD_187409 | JGI IMG/M metagenome (GOLD analysis project Ga0209052, IMG submission 187409) | Marine gutless worms symbiont microbial communities from Max Planck institute for Marine Microbiology, Germany - Olavius sp. 4 HERON... | ecosystem: Host-associated > Annelida >...
CAAAAGGCACTTCCTTACGCGGAAACACGCGTTTGAGCCCTCATTGGTCGTTATCGGTCCTACGGTGTGACCTGAGGGTCGTGACATTAATACAAAAAGGAACACCCGCGAAGTAAGCCACGCTATTTTTGCAGACCTTCTTCCCCTCGCCCGATGTCAACCAAATTTTGCATGCGGGGTCGTATCTCGGATATCTTTCTTAGTTTTGAGTTTCAAAAAGTTCGGTTGAGAACTGTGGAGCTGCATGGGGTCGAAATTCACAAGCCGTGATAATTGCCCGCCAAGCGCCTCGGAATCTCAGTAGCCAGGGCGATGTCGTGTTTCAAATTAGACATAACACACATTTGTCAGTGCTTCGAAACGCTTAACTTCACCAAATGCATACAACCCGAAATGATCAGATCGCCACAGAGCAGCGATAGTAAATATGCAGTATATGCTACAGTAAATCGTGCCTAAACATGATAAAACTATAATAAATTTTACCACCATATGACTTTTCGTCATCTTACCCGTGAAACAATGACGTGTGCTAGAAGCTTCAATTTCCACATTTTGGACCCCACTCTATTCGTTTGGACTGCACATTGTGCTGCGACTCCACGCTTACACTATAGTGTAACGTTATTCGGTTGAGCAGTATCGTATGCACTCGCGGCACGTGTCCGACATAACGGAGCGTTATGAGCCAGTTTATCATCGCTGATCTTCAGCTTCTCACCAGAACGCACCGGAACACGTCGCATATCGACGTCGTCGCGTCGCCGTGAAACAGTAATGCACTTCCGCCCCGCCGGTGCGTAGCCACGCAGCGACCTACGGACGGACGGACGGACAGACGGTAGTTGTGCTGCTTCGTGCTTCGTGGACGGAGCTCGCCAGATAGCATTGTGCGTCGGTCCGGGCCGCCTCATAAACGCCGCCCGCCGACGAGCAATGAAGATGAATTTGGCCGTGACATAATGACGTCACGGCTTGAGCGCCGCATCTCGTGCGTCATCGCAGCAATGTATTATTCAACGGCTGCTTCCGACAGGGGGCAGGACGGTCGGGCCGGGGGAGGCGCCGCCGCCGCCGCCGGGTTCACGGTCTGTTGCTGATATACCACATCCGTTCCAGCTCGAGCGGCCGTATCAGCTGTGTGACTGATTCGGTTATGCCGGTTATCAATCTTCGACAGACGTCGAGGTCGTTCGGGCCCAGTCGTCATCGTCGTCGGTAACGACATTGTCTTCAGCCTAATGTCCACCCACTCACTGACTAACTGACTGCTTGTCTGTGCCGTCGTCTCGCCGCCGGCGTATTCCACTACTTTCCACAATGACGGACAATATGTTTTTGTTCTAATCTTCACCACGACCACCGCAATACAATACAACCAACACGTGCAACGTGGCGTAAAGTACTTCCCGCGCCGTAACTTCATAACGCCCACAGGGCGGTGCTGATATTACTCACTTTTTGTTATTGTGCGGTTATCATAATGGGCCGCATTACGGGTTTTGCCCGGCCCCGTCCGTCTGTCCGTCTGTTCCGTGCGGGCTTTTGACTCAAAAACAAACATGCATAGAAAAACCAAAATTGGTGTGAACGTTCCAGTGCAGGAGTAACCGATGTACCAATGTGCAGTTCAAAAGGTCGAAGTTCGGGGTTAGAGTTAGCGTTAGGGTTGGACAGCTTTATTAATCGTAAATCGTAGAAAGTGACGAAAATAAAGATTAGCTGCAATTAGAATTATCGCTCTAAGGTCACGAAATGCTGGTTCGTTCTTGAATCAAAGGTTTAATTGATGAAAATTGCGAAGCAAGTTGTCGGTAGATGCGACCATCGATCAGAACGCACGTGCCGGTACTGGTTGAGTTGTGGCCTCATGTCACGTTAGCCAGCTAGACAGCTCGCGCCACACGCATCAATGCATCAATGCCCGGATGTAAGACAACTCGCTGTCTCTGCTGGTGACAGAACGTAATCCGTCTAATGCGATGTTTTTATTGTTAACGCGATACGAGGAGTATTAACGTGCGCTTAAAATCTGACTGTAGCCAGCTAGTGTCCCATTTATTCCATGATTTTCTTGCGCAGAAACTGCTTAAAACGATGTTGTCGATTAGGTTTCGAACGAGTCGCGGACAAGTCGAAGACAGGTTTCCGACTTTCTCTTCGCAACGAGTCGGAGACTTGGTCGCATTTCTTCGCGGGTCATGCCGTTGCTAAATCTGACGCTTGAGACGCACGATGATTTACGTGTTAAACTGTAACCATGGATCGCGTCGGGTCGAGTCGTAATTGTACATTTCTCTGTAGGTCGGGTCGGGTTGGGTCCATGAGCTGAATTGGGTCTGGTTAAAAAGTGACCCACGGCCAACTCGGAAGCAGCCGTTAGGTCTTTCTCTGCCAGCAAAGCTCCTGAGCACGTACTGCGAATGACGCTGTGGTCGGTGTCGCGGTGATACGACGCGGGTCTTCCGCTCCTCAGTCATAACAAGCGGTTGATTAGCTCGAAAATAACGCTAGTTAGGCAAATGATTATTTCAGCATCGACCATCACAGTCGTCGGCCTCTGAAGGTCGTTAGAAGGTCCCGTCGCGCGCGTGTCTCTGTGCGTGTCACGGCATCGTGTGTCTGTCTGTCTGTTGGCTCGCGACGCGCAAGCTAAGCTAGCCCTTATTGTCGCACAGTGTCTGTCCATCCATCTGTCCATCTGTCCATCTGTGTGTCTGTCCGCGACAGCTTTAGTCACGCGTATGTACGCAGCATTGCGCGTCGCGAGCCACGTCGACTACCGGCTTGTCTGTGTGTCTGTCTGACGTTTGTGTGCTTGTGCCTGTGTAGATGCGCCTCATTTCACGTGTCGACCGCGACCGATCTACCAGCGCCAGCCGATACAATCCGTGACGATGCCTTGTTGCGCTGACGGCGACCCAATACCGCTCATCACTTGGCGCAAGGTACGCTATATCGGCTGTCTTAGGCTCACACTCCATTTCCCTCGATTTTTTGCTACAACATACTGCATAACAAGCTGTACGACAAGTCCACAACAAGTTGTACAGCACAAGGTCATATCAAATCGAAGACGTGCAACAAATCCACGACGAATCGAAGTAGTGGAGTTTGGGCGTTAACCCTTTACTACAGTCAAATTGATGTTCAAGAAACATGTAATCCGTTCATCCCAGTGATAAGAAATGACGGCCAACAGCTTTTGAAATTTGCTTGGGAGGACGGAAGAGATCAGATGTGTAGGCAAGGTAACTAATGTAGTAGTTCTACATAACGTATAGAAAAGAGGAGTATACAGCAATGCAAAATCAGATTGATATTACACATCTTGAGGCATGAATTACCGTTACTTGACATAACGGAAGGTTGGATCATGGGTAAGAGAATGAAAGCATCTACAAATAAGTAACAGCACAAGCAAGGATTATGAGAACATGAAACTAGGAACAGATGACTGGAGCAGCTGGCAGAAAAAAATTGTCACAAACCTGCCATTTGGCACAAATAAAAACATAATGTTGTGTAATAATGTTGTAAATACGTTTGTTCTCAAAACTTGTACAAACCAAATAATTATGAATTTATTCACGACAACTGCGCGCGCTTTACTGTGCAATGAAGTGGCCGTGTGACTAGAACCCGACCTGGCAAGCGCAGCGAGCGAAAGAAATTAATACGATTTTTGGTCTAAGATTTAGGGTCATGGTCGCCACTGCCATTGTACCGTCGTTCTGTGGATGGCTACGACGTATATGTATCCGTTGTGCTCGGAATAACATGACATACACTGAGGCCTGTAGTTTGTGCCTTTAACAGAGGCACGTGCCCATGCTTGCTCGTGGTCTCATCCATCCACCGGCTAGGAAACGGCCGCGTTGTATCAGTGTCGTCGTGGCGCTAAGAATCGAACAATTTCCGAGCGTCGACGTCAGTCGTTTGGCGTATGCCACGCGTCAGTCAGGGTCGTCGGAAGTCTACCGTACATCGTCGGACACTGCCGGCAGACAGACAGCGGCCGACAGGACAAGACTGCTGCTGCCTGGGGTACAGCACGCACTGCGAGCACGTCATCTCCGTCAGCTCCGCGCCTTTACTTGTCCCACTGTTATCCCACATCCACTGGTCGTAAATCTATAACTCTCAGCTTTTCGCTCCGCGTTTCTTTCGCGGCGCGCTGCTAACCAGTGCGGAGGTCAAAAATAGCCGCGTATACGAGGCAGTTGATGAAGTTTAGTGTTTAATCTGCATAACTGATATGAAAAGGCACTCGTTCAACTTTTTCTGATCTTCTACTTTTAGTCGTATTTTTTGCCAAATCTAGTGTACATGCAGCTACGCATTGCCTGTGTATAAAGTAAAGCTGTGTAATATTGAGTATCATATATTATGGTGTAAAAGTCATATCAGTTCAGTTCAGTTCAGCTTATTTGATCCCATTCAAACAGCAACATGATAAAATACAAACACAAATAAGAACGTGAATGGATAAGGACTAAAAGGCACCATAGTGCACTGACAATAGCCCTGAAACTAGGCCTAGAAAAAAACAGCAATGACAATGTCCGAAATATGTACTATAAAGATAAGTTTTGGTATGTTTGCTACTGTGTTTTTGATAAATAGTGATGTACATGTTTGAATATATCGGCCGTTATATTTTACCAAATAAGTATATCCAACGCAACTGGACGCGCTTTATACCATGCGATAACGTGATTTTGGCTCGAGTAAATGACAACGCAGTTTCCTATTGGAAAAAAATCCTGGAGTTATAGATTGGATTCAGCATTGTTTCCCTTATCTCTGAGCCAAAAATCGTATAAATTATATCCGGCCGAACAAAGTATGTGTGATCAATGTTGCGTTTTTGATACACGCTGTATAACGCAACACGTCACGCTGCACGGTCGTGCAGTAACGCCCCATTTCCGATCATTCTCTTCCGGCCATTACTGGTAGAAAGCAGATAGGCTACCGTTGTCTTAGTGGCCGCTGTGCCGTCAGCGATATCATTCATTTACCTCGGGAGACCACGCAGGACAAAATATCGGACACGGTGGGATGCAGAACGACCAAAGCGGCAAGCAAACAATGATACGATGATCATTATGTAGGCGACTGTACATCAAAACTCACATTTTCAGACGGTTTGGCACGAACTCTTTGTGCTGTCTTTTGTGTTCCTCTCCTTCCGTCTCAATAACCGTTCTCTTAGACTTTCACTCGAGTTTATATTGCAATAATTCACGCCTAACGTGACAAACAACAATTCAACATAATAATTTATTTGCTAGTTTAGTTACTGTTTTAAATTATTTTGCTAGTTTCGTTAACATTTTGAATAGTTTAGAGAATACAGGTAATATATGTGCATCGTGAAACATTTTTTCGTCTAATCACCAATTACATTGTAGGCTATACACCGGTTCATAGTGTATGATTGGCAAACTGTTTACAGTATATCAAGTTAACAACACACCACAGAATGATGATTTTGTAGTCTATACAGTTACAGTGCTACTGGCCCATTATTAGCGCCCTCGGCTATCATTAACTGGTTTAATTTCTCTACTTCTTGCTGCATGCTCAGAAGCGCACAAAACAAGTAGATAACCAAATACAGCTTATAGTTCTCTAAACTCCCCAGAAAGGTCTGTCTCGTGGTGCTAATAAGTCATGGCACGTGCACCGTACTTTTGAAATTCCGAAAGTTGATATTCGTGAATCGTACCTACTACATCGTGTCCCCAAAAGATGTGCAAAATTGTTTTCGTCAGAACTTCCGAAAAATTTCCACGAACTTTTATAATTTGTTGCACACAGATAGCACAAGGGATAAATTTACGTGAAGTGTACTTATTTTTTTTACCTCACCTAATTCGTGTCAGCGCCTTATCGTGTTAAATGTAAATGTTCCAAATTGCTACATAACGCTGTAATCATTAGTATTAGATTGCTCACATTCGCGTCATCAATTCGACGGTAGGCGCCACGTGATTTAATAATTTCGTGTTATTACACATTTTCGATGAAAATTGCAGACAACGAAATAGCTGACGTTGATGAACTCAAAACACGTCTGAGTGGGCGCAGTTTGACCAGTCGATCGTTGATGCCGTTGTCAGCCAGTGGTGTAGTCGTCTTGTACGAGTAAGCGCTTATGTCCGTGTACGCGGGGCACATAGAGCATAAATTCCGACAATTTTGAAAAAGAACTGTTATGCAAACTTATAATTCTGCTAAATGAACCACATTTTTGTTTATTGTGTGCTAACTAAGTCGTTAGAAAGTCTACTGCAGACAATGACTCAGCATTATGTGACAATTAATTAACACGGTAGTGCGTTGATACAAATTAGGTGACGTGGAAAATGAGTGCACCGCACATAAACCTATACTTTGTGCTATCCGTGTGGCAAAAACTATCAAAGTTGGCGGAAATTTGACAAAGTTCTGACAAAAACAATCTTGCACATTTTTTAGGGACATGGTGTATATTATACATTAGTCCTGTCTGAAAGAATAAAAGTATTATGACTGACAACGAAGACCATATTGCAAACAAGACCGTTAGAGCCAACTTATCTTGTTATCTTTCTCGTCCGTGTTTTTGTTTAATTGAAGTAAGTTAGTAAGTAAGTAATCTGGTGAGCGGCTGCTGGTAGACTGACTGAAAGTAGTGTTACGTCGGAATCTGGAAAGCGATTGCGTTAGTCTGACGTGAAGAGCTGGGGAATTCCAGATTCTCGGAGCAGAGACGCGGAAAACTATTGAGCACAGTGACGGGATGTGCCGTGGAGCACAGAGAGCAGAAGAGTGATGAAGTGCATTTCATGGATGCCACTGTTTTCGTGTCACTGACTGTCGAGGCTGATCGACAGGAGCGTACGTCATTTGCTGACCAGCGCAATGCGTGACTGACTCTGCATTGACCTTCACTGCTGGCTGGTGTCTGTTATCAAACCAGTGCCGACTGTCTCAGCTCCCACGTAGGCTATCCATACACGCACCTGCTCGGCTAATGTCGTCGTCAAGTGGCGGCAATATTTCGCCTGGGAGTGACGCCGGTGTCCCCGGTGCCGCTCAATATTTTATCGCACCGCTCCTGTCCTAAGCAATAAACCAGACCGTACCACGACGACATCCCGCGGCGCTCTTACTTGCGTAACTATGATTTACGCTGATTTTCCGTCCAAAAACATAAACAATTTCACGTCAAACTAAAGGGAATGCGTAAGCGATCAACACACAACACAGAATAGTTAGAAAATAGTGATAACAAATACCTACGTACAAAAGGTAATTTCATATTTTTATTATGCATAATTACATATATACATATATAGTCCGTGTACTCTTATATTAGGCCTACTGAGTCGACTCAGCCTTCTGCTCTCCGTGGACGCTGAAGTGAGTATCAACTTTCGGACTGAGTAATAATAATTAGGTGGGGGTGATTGATGACGGTTGACATGGGGGCTGGTCTATAGGCGGATTCTCGGCTCTACTGACCGATAGAACGGTAGCCGTTTAGCGCTATCCTGCATCCGTCAAGTAAACTATCGTCATCATCAATAATTATTGGCAATCACTTATTGCACTTCTGAACCTAGCAATATACATAATTATTATGTATAGGTTCAGTATGCATTATAACCGGATAGTGTACACGCACGTTCAGGGTAATGTGAAACGGTATATCAAGAATAGAGTACATCTTTGGTTAAAACAGCGATAAAAGCTTAATCAACGTCTTTCTGCGTAGTCACAAGGCCTGCAGTAGAGCCCAGTATCAGTAAACTTCCTGCGACGTTCAGTGCTGAGTGAGAATCGATCGTCGATCAGTTGAATTGCCAACTGAGTGGCCGACGTGCGGCAGTGAGTGAGGGCCAATATATCAACGTTCGCTCTGTTCAATGTCGTCCTATATTACAGCTTCAGCTTAGCAGCCGCAGCAGCTGTAACATCAAACTAGAGATATTACTTTGTCGAATAGCTGACAGTCACAGCTCGTTTTTTTGTGTTGTAGGCCGCATTACACGTCTTGCCTGTCTGTCTCTCCGTAAGCCCACCAGTCTCGCACTGGCTCCTAACTTATAAACAAACAAAAAAAGAAAGAATGCTGTGAACGTTTCACAGCGCAGGAGTAACGGGTGTGCCAATTTTAAGAGTAAAAGGTCGAAGGTCAGGGTCACCGCACCGTCGGGTGTTAAAACAAGAAATGTGAGCTAATGCTCATGAGACGCGCGACAGCATCAGTTTGATTTCGTAAGTAGGTTGTCTTGGTCTATCTCCAGTAATTTCGGCGAAAATTCACTCTTCAAGTGTGCGTCGCAGCCTGAAATCGCGAAAAATTCACTAAAACCCCTATTTTGGGGGTTCAAGGTCGTTTAAGGTCATCGATGTTGGTACCCCCGGAAAGCTCGTCAGCACTGCTTGTTACGATACGCAGCAAGTCTGTGTCAATCTGCAACCTTTCTCGTGCTAGACGAGCTAATAGCGACGAAATAACGATTTTTAGGGGGTACCCCTGTTTGATGCCCTTATTCGAGGGGAATCTCCACACCCAGCGGCACGAAATTTGCTCACAAGAAACTAGAGACTCTACGCTATCATACAGTAAAAACCCGGAGTCTATTTCACCTGGACTTGAATCTGTACAGGGTCGTGACAGAAGGACGGACGGACGGACGGACAGAATTACGATAGTAAAAACTCAAAAATGACGCGTAGGCCTATATTTAACTTCCATATTTAAGTACAATGGCGGAAAATCATTTTCATCATTATGAAGTGGTTTATTTGTACAGAAGATTTACAGACAACAGTTGCACAAAACTAAGGTCCATATAACAGAACATGGCGTAGTTATCTAACTCAAGACCAAGCCCTTGTGCGAGAAGGGCAAGGCCGTGGACTTCAGGGTAAAGGCCACAGATTTTTCCTTTGAAATCGAGAAAAGAAAGTCAGAAAATTAGGACAGGAAGAACGTCCAAGGCGACACTATCACAGATGCTATTATCATATAGTGTCGTTTTGAAGGTTCTTCCTTAATCGAGATTTTCTGATTTTTCTCGGTCAAACCAGCCAAAACACTGCAAGTTTTTCGCAGCAGACTGAAGACCGAGCTTGTTGCCCGGTCGTACAGCTGTTCTGACTAAGAGCGTCTCATTGCACTGACTACCACGTGACTTCGCTGTTATTCTTACGTGTTACGTGTCCTTGCAGTCTTAGGACTTATGCCACGTTAAAGTTAATTCGTTCATCATCATCATCATCATCAGCCAGCTGGACGTCTCGGCGCTGTAGAATGCGAGAGATGTTTGATTAGCGAGATGGCTGCGGTGCACTGCGTTGTCGCGTGCGTAGCTAGTGGGCGTATACTCGACTGTTCGTTCGTTGCGACGGTCCATGTGTGTGTTATGGTCACAGTGACTGCATAGGTCATAGCTGGGACGTACCGTGCAGTGTGTATGACCACACCCTGCGCAGTGCTGCTTTGGACTGTCGAGTCGTAAAGACGCCGAGGAGCATTAGCCTATGCGTGCACAGCAATAACCCGCCGACGGACGCTTCTGTTTCACACTGAGAATCTTACGGTGACGGACTGCACCATTCGTACCATCGCTGGACTGTTTGTTGTATTAGCCATTTTCGTACCACGCACGCCAGGGCCGTCTCACTCAATTCTTGTCCTCTGTCGACCAATGACGTCACATTGTTCCGGACTGAGTGAGACCAGTGCCTAAAATGTTGGCCTCCGGGCCAAGGCACAAGGCCGCGACATAAAAGTAACTTTGTAAAAAACTAAACTGGTTCAATTATTGTCACCGGATTTTATTTATAGACACGTAAAACACTTTAAACTGGTTTGTTTGTTGTTTTCAGTGGGAAAATTACAGATACCGGAAACCAATGCAGAAAATAGCACGCATACTAGTTAGCCTGTCATGCAACTTAGCCTATGCTTTTAGCCCAAGACCAATAATGCCAAGACCTAACATAACTGCCGTCAACATTGCCGCAGCTCTCACGTCTTATTCGCATCACTTCATAATGACAATACCCTATAAGCGTATCGTACGCAATTCTGTACGTTTTTTAAAGTATAAATGCCCATAAGTAGCATCTGCGCTCTCGCTGTTGTCGTATGTGGGCCACTAAATGTTTAACGTCTCGCCGTCGACGTTGCATCTTTAAATATTAGGAAGTTAGGCTACGCCTGGATAAATCAGCTTATCGAAGACGCCAGGCGTAAGCGCTTCCATGCTAACGCCTTCGGTGTGGTTTACGAGCGGAATCGCTGGACTTGGACGACGTCAGGCAATCCCAGCTGCGCGGGATATCGACGCTGGTCCCCGGTTCCGTATATATAGTCGTTGGTTGCAACAGCTGTTGCCGCGGGCCGTGACATGAATCTGGTTCAGATGACATAAACTCCGCATTGCAGCATATTGATGTAGCGTAGGCTGCATTGCCGGCGTTCCTCCAGACTGCCGTATGAAAAGCTGCACACTGCGCTATGACAATTTGCGATTTCCTATAGCCAGTTATCCCACACGCTGATATAAGTCGTACGGAAGGAAACGATGATTGATACAGAATTGCGAAAAGAAAAGAAATACTACAGAAGTTCAAGAAAAGCGATTGTGTATTAACAAACATAAGCCAATGCACATTTTATGTTGTAAATACACAACGAAGACCTTCTTCTTAGTTCTCTGCCTGAGTTGGCAGGTCCTGGTAGTGATGACGCCATTTCAGTCTGTCTTGTGCCGCAGATTTCAATTCATCGTAGCTGAGCTTGGTGTGTCCTTCTGTCATGATCCGGTCAAGCATCTTGATCCTTGGCTTCCCTCTTGTTCTTTTTCCTTCCATCTTCCCTTCGAGAGCTGTTCTCAGTAGTGAGTTTCCTCGGAGTATATGACCAATCCAATTC
>Ga0209052_1000737_pt1 | contig 10938 bp, 9 predicted proteins | sample WorMetHEROISLAND_2_FD_187409 | JGI IMG/M metagenome (GOLD analysis project Ga0209052, IMG submission 187409) | Marine gutless worms symbiont microbial communities from Max Planck institute for Marine Microbiology, Germany - Olavius sp. 4 HERON... | ecosystem: Host-associated > Annelida >...
TTTGCGTGCGGCGAGCGAAGACATTGGGCTAATTAACCGTGTAATAAAATTCCACCTAGCTCGACGTATGTGATCAGGAATCACCAACGTCACGGACAGACAGACGGACAGACGGACGTCAAGCGACGGCATGACCGCTCCATTGCTAAAGCATAGAGCGGTAAAAACGTAAAGGTGCTGAATGACTGAGTGAGGTGATTGTCTGGTAAAAGTCATTCAAGGTCAACGTAAGTTCAAGAAGTTGATGTAGTGGAACCGTGTATTGTGAAATCGGCAGCAATTCAGTTTGTGCTATATTACATAACACTCCAGTCCAGTTTGCGAATGTTTTGTTTTCCTTGTGACAGATGGAAACTGAATTGGAACGTGTCCACAGTCAGAACTTGCAGCTGGAGCTAAACATTGAGGAACTGCGGCAGAAACTTAAGGCAGCCGAAAGAGAAACGCTTCGTGAACGACAAAAGGTCAGATTTACTCAGATTCGTGTTATAGTGGAACGTTTTCTGTAGAAAATAGCTTTTGTAAGTAAACTTTGCAGTTTTCTTTGGTGTGATACTGGAGACTAATTGAGGATTATTTCAGCAACAATGAAAACATAAAAAAGATGAAACACTATAGTAATTGATCTGGGCCGTTTTAGGCTGTGTAGGCCCCATGATGTAATTTGTTTTTCTGTGCATTTCTATAGCACCCTTTAGAACATCGTAAATAACTGCGTTAAACTAAATCTACGTTAATGTCAGTTAGTGTCCGGTATTTTGTAGTTCATTTGGAAGGAGTACACAAAATTTGAGTTAGAAGTATGAACCATATGTGAAGAAATCGAATTTTGAACAAGGAAGTGTCGTGTTACTAGTACAAACAGCGTTTGACGGGTGCCTGTTGACGTCGTTGACATGTCACTGTTGTGCAAACAATAATAAACGATGTTTTTGTCAAAGAAGCTGAAGCGGTAATGAAAATTATGGAGACTAAAGTTAAGAAGTTTGTCAACGAGTTTACGAACAGAATCTGGTCTCCATCGTCTTTGAATAAGTTGCTGATGAAGCTTTATCAAGCCAGCAGGCGTACTGTGAGTTGCAAACCCGGCAGTGGTAAAACCCGTAAGATGCAGATTGCTCAGAACGTTGATTCAGTTGAGAAGCTGGTATTTAGTCAAAAAAATTCCCCAGGCACTCACAAACAATTCGTCAGATTTAAGAGACAGATACAGGAATTCCAAAAACGTCAGTGCATAGGATTGAATCTGCTGTATTGTAAACAGGAAAACTGATGAAGGTACATTAATCTGCAGATAGCTCATAAGGTTATCTTGGAATAAAGTCATAGGTTGAAACGGAAACTAATAAACTGCAATAATTCATAAAATTACGACCTGTGTTTACTATTTTGATGACTAATTTATTTACTAGTTTGTTCATTGGAGCAACATCTAGTGGTGAATAGAAATTGTTCTAAGGAAGGCAGCAGCGGTTGACAATATGTCAACAACTTCGTAAACAAAGGTTGTAATTTGATGAATTACTGCAGTTTATTAGCCGACGTGATTTGTGATCTGTGAAGGCTCGTGAGGAGGAAGCAGTGGTGCGTCGTCTAAAGACCGATCTACACAGCTGCGTCGGTTACATTCAAGAACCGAAACTGTTCAAGGATAGCATCAAAGCTATGTACCAGAAGCACGTTCACGAAGATATGGTAAATAGCCTACACGAACGAGTACACGTAGTAATTTTATACGCCATTCTTCATTGCCCATCAGCCGTGAAGCTGCATTGTACCCGTCCAGACAAGCAAGCTGCCAAGTTTTTGTCATAACTTTTTCAACTTTCTACTTACGTATTTTAAAGCTGTTTGACTGAAGTGATCGACGGGAAATTTGCAATTAAATGATCATTCAAAATCCCACCGCAGCTCTAACGCATTAGTATGTTACGTCGTAAATAAGCTTACATGTAGTAGGCTAATTTCAGCTTTTCAACAGTAGCACTTCATCCACGGCGATCATGTTCTCTTCGGTACGCGCGTGCTTCGGTCTGCCGCTCTCATGCATTTGGTCGGTGCTTCTTGTTTCCCGAATCTTTTTCAGTAAAGTGTCCGTCCAGTCCTTCGCTTTTCCAGTTTTTCTCCTAAAATTTCGTCAGTACCTCTCTGAACAGCATTCATTGAACTGGTGCAAAAGTTTAATTCAATTAGTGCCGTGTCTTCGTCGTTTAGTAGCATGTTGTTACATTACCAGTATTTTGTCACTGTATTTAAAATATTAGCTACAATAATGTCGTCTGCCTTCGTCTATAAACACTGAAAATATATCTATAACTAAACGTAATTTCATTTTTATGAGAACATTAGTAGAAAATTGTTTAGAAGATTATTTTTTCGCATGTATTTATTGTAGTGCTTTTTGATAACTTTTATTTTAAGATGTGTGGGATATTTAATGATCATTATTGCCAATTTTCCACAGAGTGCGAGTAAAAGAATTTTTAAAATCGGTCAATATTTGATGCAGATATGGACAGAAGTTAGTTCACAGGATAGTGAGGTGAAGTGTTTAGTTATAGTAGATCTTTAATGATCTGTATATTGTCAATTTTCAGTAAAAAATAGAGAAGTCACTCAACTTTACCACTGAGGCGCAGTTCTCATACAGTTTATTAGTTGTACACCAAAAACCTGCAATACTTGATTGTGCTGTGGCAGCAGCTTGGTGTAGTGGCTGGTGTCGATCAACGAAGTTACTCTACGCCGGGCCCGGTTACTACTTGATACATAAAATCTGTGGATAGGCCAATAGGTACACCGTGCCAGTAAATAACCAACCACCCAAGTCAACTCAGCCTTCCATCCATCCGAGGTAGGCAAATCAACACAGACCTGCTTGTTTCGCGTGTTTACCAACACTACGCGATTCCATATGGCAGGTGACCCTCCGTCTATCTCTGAGACGGGCTGCCATGAAGAGCTATGCACACCTTTAAGGTTTGTCGTAAGCTTGAGCTGAAAGCCAGTGCCGCCAGCCTGGTACGTGTGATGTGCCGTGCAGGCGGAGTCGGCAAGCGTCGACGCAGATATTCAGAAGGACTTTGCCCGTCAGAGAGAACACTTGGAGAGGTCGGTCGCGTCGCTCAAGAAGAAACTTACGAAAGATTCCGATATTCATCGAGCAGACAACGTCCGCATCATGCAGGTGAACTGCTTACTTCCTTGTATTTCCCGCGTATTCACACTAGTACCGGTAGCTGTTATTGCTAATAGAAGGCATTGTTTGTAATAGGTTAAAGGGGGAGCCAATTGGCAATTACAGAGCTATATATGGCGCGTCACTGCATCACACATCACACATGGATCACACAGTGTTACCTGTCACTTGACACAGGTGAACGCCTTAACCCCAGCCAGGCAGGCCGGTACTCGATTTACCTACCCTGGAGGGATGAGGTCATGAAAGGCTGAGTTGAATGACAGCTTGTGGCAGCGGGAAATATCAGTCAGTAAGTCTTGCTTCAAGAGCGTGAAGCAGGGATTGCGATCATTTTTCACTGGCGTACGTGAAAACAGCGCCGCCGGATTGCATGCGATGTCGAATATTTGGCAGGAGAACGTGACGCTGATCAAAGAAATCAACGACCTCCGGCGTGAGTTGAGTCAGGCTCGCACGCAGGTGCATGACCTTGAGGCGGCGCTGGGAATTCACCGCAAGAACAAGCAGCGTGCTGCGACCGATGCGCTCGTCTCGGCAACGACCACCAACAAGAACGCGCTGCTGCAGCTGGAACTGGACGAGAAGTGCAAGGTCGTCGAACTGCAGAGGACCGAGATCACGCGACTGCGCGGCGAGCTGATGGAGATGGAGCGACTCGGTAGTGCTGTCACGTCGCGGCCAAGCTCAGCCACCCGCCTCCCTCCAATGTCCGTCGCAGCTCAGTAGCGCAGCATGTGAGCAGACCGGACAACGAAGCGCGGAGCGGGCAGAAGTGGGGTGAGCGAAACGGAGCGGTGAGCAGGAGTTGGAGAAAAAACGACAGGAGCAAAGCAGAGCACGGAGCGGAGGGTCGCGGATCTGGATTCTGGAATGCAGCGGTGAACAGAGATTGCAGAAATAGACTTCAACAAGTTGAACGCATAGCGGAAAATCAGCCCGCTCCGCTCCGCTCCGCTCCGCTCACATGCTCTGCCCAGTAGCAGCTGTTTGATACATCTCGTAGACTCGTACTGATAATTACTTCTTATACTTCCGGCAGTCCTTTGAACAGTGTAATGTTTCCGTGAAATGTGCCTGTTAAATATTTGACGTTATATAGCGTCTTGATAGTAGAAACTCAACTGACAAAATCAGTGAAAATGGCCAACTTTGAGGATCGTGTGAGATTGGCTTAAAGTGTGTTAAACACATTAATGGAGTCAGGCCAGAGTTAGTACTTTTGCTGAGCGAACTGATTAAATACATCTGTCAATGGCTGTACCTCGAAGACACCCCGGCTTCCCGTGGCTTCAACCAAACACGAGTATGTAAGACAAAAGCGCAAAAAATAGTAGCATAGCACAAAATTACAACACCGTGTAATGTTGTAAGATGGCGGTCGCAACGCTGTAAAAATACATCCTATCAGTTTGTCTGTTTCATTGCGAGCGTGTTATTGTTATATATTGTACTGAGCTATTTAACAATCACTGTACTGCTGATTACAAGTCGTCATGAACTTGCTGATAGGATGAACTGCTGATAAGTGTTACCGCACGGTAATGCACATGATTTTGTTACGTAAATCTACTGCTGATAATGGCTGTGATTCGTTTACTTTTTATCTACTTATCATGTGTTAATGGTAGACATTTAAACTCCGTATCATGAAGTATTACAATTTACAATTATGTGATAACTGCATACAATTTTGTTCCTGCTGCAGATCGTATGTGCGTGTGTGATATGCTCCAATCGTGTATTGATTTCCGTTGTGCACTAACGTGGTCTGCTGTGGTTGTTAGTCTTTTATTTCGTAGTGACTTTACGTAACAGTGAATGCTGCTGATACAGTGTCTTGCGTCGTCCAGTATCAGGGTTCGTACAGACTGGCCAACACTGGGACTTTCGGAGTTCCGAGGATCAAAACAGAAAAACTCAGGACCATAATAGTGAATACTGTGCTTTTGTGTAGTTTAGTTAACCGATAAAATCATGGGACAAAATCAGTGAAAATGGCCGATTTTGTAGATCGTGCAACATTGGCTTAAGGTGTTACATTAAACGAGTTATGCCAGAGTTAGTACTTTTGAGTCAGCAAACTGATTAAGCATAATTAACCTTGCTAAAATTCCAAGACTCCGTAATATTTTCCAGGACATACCAGGACCATGGCCTTATTCCAGGACTGGAAATTTTAACTTTTAAATTCCATGACTTTCTAGACTCTGTACAAACCCTGTAGTATTCATTTTTGTTTCACTCCGAGGGTTTGCCGCATCAGAAACGATGTTTATTCTCAGTTGGCTTCTGTTTCCACGTCCTTCGCAAACACTAATCACTGCATGATGATAACCACGTCCGGATGGCAACCTATCTATTTATTCGGAATTTTATCTAAACATTTAATGAAATGTAGAGATAATCAGAAGAAAACAAAATCAGCCAAAATGAAGAACTGTGCAATATAATTATATTCACACACATACATACATTCAAAGTTACATACATCTTGATTAAAACTCAACGATTTACTGCTGAACTCTACTAAACAAACAACTAAAATATTCCAACACACTGGAAAGTGAAACGATTATCAGCTAAATATTACGTACGTAAATCAGTACAATAAAAATTTAATAATTAGACCTTCGTCGCTATTAACGTACATCAAAGTTTCCGAATATACAAGTAAAGGAGACGTAAACGCGAACGTGAAGCGGGACAAGGAAAGGTGCGAGCAGTTCGCAGTCATTCAGTGGTTCGTTCGTTATAACCGTGAAGACTGCACAACTATGGAGTCATTTCAGCTGTACTGGTGAACGCGCGCAGGCAGATCAGCCTCCAGTCGTCAACTCACCTAACTCAAGCTACGGCCGGCAAGCCTATATCAGACTTATATCAGACAACCGGCAACCGATATAAAGGCTTCGCAACAACCGAACCTGGCCAGAATGCTGCCAACGGAGTCCAACCTAGTCACGCCACCAACATTAGGTCAACTCACTACTCAACTATAAATTACTGTAAGAGTAACGAACGAAAGTAAAAATTCGTACAGCGTTCGAGAGGCGCTTTCACACTAACTCGGACATTATGCTAACTTTACAACAGCAGAAATTGGATGCAAAGTCAACCGCCTGACTGACTGACAGACTATCACAAGCTCGTGTAGCGGTTCATGGAGCTACCCGGAGCGGACAACCGGCCCTGCGTTGCACACCTGGCTTGATAACTACAACGTCTGTACATACGTAACGCGATATATCGGACAGTACAGACAGACGGTCACAACGGGTTATCTGTCATCACTGCAGATCATATTGTCAGGCCAACAGTCTGCTACTGTGTACGATAACGAATTGCTCACTCAGCAAAGAAACAAACGAGCTTTGTGCATGGAATGACCGCACAGACATGCTTTGAGCCTCGGCCGAAAATATCAACATCGGTAGTAGTGACGATGATGTTTCACGAACACCATCCAATGAATAACAAGTTGGCAGCATTGACAATCAGCGGCCGACGACCAGTTACAGACACCAGCAACAACACAGTCGGCATGAAATGACAGAGCACGTGGTCACGTCGCATACACGCAGTAATAGCATACACATGAAAAGTCCGCGTACGCACCACTACAGAGGTTTACTTTAATTAGCATCGTAAGAAAACTGTCGACGAAAATGACCCTAGAACAACGACCCGACTGCAAACTGGTTGTGTTACGTCGAAAGGCACACGTGATACATGTCAGCAAAACGTACGTACGTTGTCACGCTTACAACACACACAACAAGTCTATGCGCCACACGCACGCACGCACGCACGCAATAAACGGCAGTATGACGGTTCCACAAAATTATTCACGACGCCGCGAGAACTGAATTCTGCAGTCTGTGAAAGAATAGCAAATCCACTAGCCTCACATAAAAGCCAGAAATCCGGAGTTCAGTATGGCAACTAAGTGCAATACAAAAACTTACAGCGTTGTAAATATGCACTGTTTGAATTGAAACCACCGACATGCCTACAGTGACAGCTCTCCTTACACTGAAATTAACAACTTGTACAGGCAAACTATGCAGAAAAGCTCATCTTGAGAAGATTTCATCAAAATATTACTTGAGCAGCTGACACTACGAAGCTCCACCCTCATTCTACGCTGTTAGAACTGCAGTGGCATGCATCTTTAGTTACATCAACTTCACTGTATGTATAAACTTTCTTCACTAAAAATATCTAATATCAAAGACACGTAAAAACTGAAGCAATTTCAAACAAAACACTGCTAAAATTTAGCTCACGCACAAATCTAGAATTACGTTAAAATCGTGCATCCGACCAACAACAGAATTTCTGATATGTGTTTACGTCGCACACATCATAGCTCGAGATACAGGATAACAGTGACATGACAAGTTGAACAATGAACATCGCAAACCGGCTAATTTCATGGCATAATATCAAACCCACAGTATTACACATTCAAACACTGCTGATTTGTAAAGCAGCAACGGCCGAATGCTGCTGCATTTATTGACTCTATTATGGTAACTGTAAAAAGAAGACATCACACTCTTATGAACACTTATATGAAATGCTCACAAACATAACAAATAATGCTGCAATTAACCACAGAGACAATAAGGTAGGTGACTGCAGAGATGAAGGGAGCACCTGACTGACTACACACAACTCGCAAACTGTGCAGCTATTCACCGTACAACTAAGTAACTAATTCTAGCGGAAATATAAAAACCAATCTTTGCCAGCGGTGCCGATTGCATACTGCAATTATGCATATATTGAGCAGATCAATAAATTAAAGCTAGCCTACAACGTAGCTGGGTGACTGATTCTCTACTACCAACAGCCAGTTTGATTCATTAGTGATCTGTATTATAACTGATCCAACAGGCTCAATACTGCTGTGATATCGTGTTACAAGATTTTCACTGTGACTTCAAACATGCTACGATGCCAATATTATTATAATGAACTAAAACAAATGCAATGCTGAGTGGTACCAATTTCAGGTCCAGAGCAACGAATCACCCAGCTACATAGACATGACACAATGCCAAGAACACCAAGTCGTCAATAAATACCGAGACACGACAAACTGCAAAATGAGATTTAACAGACAAATAGAAAAGTACTCAACTACACCGTACAGCATAGAGGAGGTAGAGCAGGGTCACCTCAGTGATACTTAGTCCTATCATAACAAATGCAAGGTTTTGTACGAGAAACAGAAAGCTTATATGGTCACAGTAAATAAATCAAAATAAAACCGGTATCATACCTCATTTTGACTTTGAAACAGAAGAAACTCCTCACAGCAACTCTTTCTCTGTCTACATCAGTATGACAAAAAAAAGAAATGACAAATTACAGCGTGACACTAAGTTTTCAGCAGGCTCAAAGTCTGGCGAGGTTTACTTTTCATTATGAGACTCGTAATGTAAGCTGTAATGTGAAACTGGCAACGCATTTAACGATCAATCAATCTATCTAACTACGTGCCTACTTATACGAGACTAGAAACAAACGGAAACAAATGAACAACAACACAAAGCCTAATCTACTGTGCACAAGGCCAACAGGTGACACCGAACAGTATAATGCATCAGAGCCATCGTAGCCGACGACGTCTGACAGAATCACGTACTGCAAACTGAACATGGACTGCAATCCACAAACAAAGCACAGACTAGATCATATATACACCAATGCCAACCAGCAGAGAACACAAATGAACGCGGCATTCTGGTATCATGGCTACATGGCGAGGCAGAGGCATAGTTACCGGACCCATTGGCGCCCGAATGGCAAAACTTTGTCATGGTGCCCGAATGGTAAAACTATGCTGTTTCTCGGCATAAGAATTCCCACGACTAAGCATGAGACTGGGTGCAATGTTGCAAAATGTACCCGCGTTATTTACCCCCCTAACTGACAGGTTACGAGGTGGATCAGCGCGTTATTGATACGGCGGCCAGGCAGTGGCGGACACATCTCCACGCGTGTTAAAGCATAAGGGTACACTTTGAACACAAACTGAGTCAGTAGAATAGAATATTGCTTTTATGGTCTACCAGACCCTTGTGCCATATTTTTCAATTGTTGTCTATTTGTTCAAAGGCTACACAACAACAACAAATACCAACATAGCCCAGTAACTACGCCTCATTGTGCACATTCCAATGGCTAGGTCCAATTCTGCCAAAGACTGTGCCAAGAAGACTCGGACAATACAGCAAGTCCACCAGCAGAAGTAACATGTTCTCCTAAGACTTCGGAAATCAACCACTCCTGTCCAACCGAGCTGTAACTAGATATACTTGTAGCCAAAAAATACATGAAGAGTAAGTAACTGTAAGTAATTCACACACATTAATCTTTGCAATTTCACTCAATTTATGTACATAAATTACCGGTAGTAGTCATGGTATGCAAAAACTAGGTTTTAAACTTAGCCAACAGTTCGCCTTATTTGAACAACAGTTTTTTATCAGACACAAATCTAAATAAAATCTTCAATGTTGGTTGGTCTTAGTGGCACTCTCAAACACACAGATAAACAACACATTGTACATACAGCACTTTCTGCTCAGTTTAAATGTTTATTCTGTGTCCCAGATTAAACAAAGCCACTTCAACATTTACGATAACTTTGGAAATGTGGTCCGATTTCAACAACCCATTCACTTTTGCACTTAGTGATAAACTATGGAAGAGGCAGAAGCAAATGCTGCCACATCACCACATATCTGTTGCTACACTACCTTGTGAACTTTTTATCTTCAATTGTACAACTTTTCATTAATGATAGCCATAGTACTCAGCGTCAAACATTAATTTCGTTTATAAATTTGGAGGTATTTTTGATAAACGGACTTAAGTTTTAGTTTAGTTATTTTCTTCCGAGTCCTGCTGACGTCATTTAACGTGACTGTGATATTTTGTGTCATCGCCTGCTGAACGTTTGGCATACCGGTAGCATTAAACAACGCATCATTGACGCCATCCACTAACCAGTGGCATGCACGACTGGAACAACTGCTGCAAAGGGGCACAGTTGAACATAGAAATTTCACAAGGTAGTGTGGCAACAGTTATGTGGTGAGGTGGCAGCGTTCACTTCGGCCTCTTCCACAGTTTATTGCTAAGTGCAAAAGTGAAAAAACTGCCGAAATCAGACACCAATTGCCAAAGTTATCATAAAAATAAAAGTGGCTTTGTTTTATCTGGACATAGTGTAGTATCACTTTTGTGGGTATTGGACTCAATAGTTGTAAGAGCATATTTTCCTGTCCTATTTTGTTACTTATCACATTTAGTAGACGTAATTCAGACAGGCTCAGCAGTCAGAAGAATCCTCAAAACACAGCAACTCTTTCTCTGTCTACATCAGTAGACAATGACACAATCAGCAGCAAACTGACGCACAACGAACTGTCACAATGTAGTCAGCAAACCACACGGACAAATAGTCCAAGTGCAATACGGCGCAGGGTCACAGATCAACATGCACACTGAGACACATTCAACGGCATGTGAGGACAGCATGCCCCACCATGGTCTGCCACCTTGTCACGGTGGTGGGGCTTATGCACCGATGACCCGGACGATTTTTAATCTGAAGGACAGGAGCCAACAAGCGCAGACCGCCTGATAGGAACAACCATACTACACGTCACCAGTCCCAGGTGGCTGGTGATTTGTTCGGCTTCACAGCCGATTTTGGCTAC
>Ga0209052_1000738_pt1 | contig 10930 bp, 6 predicted proteins | sample WorMetHEROISLAND_2_FD_187409 | JGI IMG/M metagenome (GOLD analysis project Ga0209052, IMG submission 187409) | Marine gutless worms symbiont microbial communities from Max Planck institute for Marine Microbiology, Germany - Olavius sp. 4 HERON... | ecosystem: Host-associated > Annelida >...
ATTATACACATTTAACAATGTACAACATCTAGTACTGTTGAATCAATACTCTGTCTCATATAACACTCTTGTCTCTGTGGCTCATTGGCACAGTGCACGCTACGCTGAGCCTGAAACGGTTATCAGCCGGGCCTGGGTTCAATCCCCAGACCTGGCAGAATAAATTGTCTCAGGATTACTGGCGTGCATGCTTTGAGATTAATTTCTCGGACAGGCAAGAGGGTTTGACGGTGTCCTCTATAATCTGTGACCGTTAAGTGGTTATAGTGTGGTTATGGTGGCTAAGTGCGCTAGATTAAGCTAAGCTTTGAGCTAAGCTTTAGAGCGCACTATAATATAACCTAACTTTACTTTACTTTACTTCTAAACATAGCCGGCTCTCCGTTAGATGTGGAGCATTATATTATACCTCACCTCACCAAAGTTTGAGGATACGTATGCTATGCATTCTACTTTTTCAAAATACACGTATATTTTACTTTGCATATTCTATTTTAGGACAGAATTATCATTATAACGTAATACAAAAATCTATTTGCAGTAAACAACAAAACAGATAAGTTGAAATTACTTCGAACTGGTCAATAAAAGTCCACCAGAAAGCATCATGCAGTATTGCAACGGCGTCTTCTGACAGGAATATCTGCTTCCATGTCATTCTCAATGCTTTCTGCCAGTACATTCACATGCATCATGCATATTTTACACACAACATGCCTAAGAGTATGATTACATGCATATGCATAATATAAAAATCCACAACTTGAGCTTACAAATATTTACCTTACAATTTTTATGTATTAGAAGTTGTTTTTACAACATGAGCAGTTAGACAAATTAGACCCAACCCGAATAAAAGTTCAAAATGCAAAAAAGAATATACAACTCTGATCTCAATGACATCTACCCTGCTTTTATATCGTCTTTCTACTTCGCCCTCTGTAAATGTTGCTATTCCAATATTCATGAGCTTTTCCATACAAGTCTTAGTACAGTTTGATTTCAAAAATAATTTGTCACATTGCCTAATCCATTGTTTCCTCTAAACTGCACTACTGTAACTCACTGTACTAAGTCTTCTGAAAGATCACAGGTACTGGCTGTACAAGATCTGCCGGCCAAATTTCATTTATTTGGCTTCTGGCACAGGGGCTGCACTGCCAGCTAATCCGCGATCCGTCAAACTGACCTCTCCTACCCAGCATGCATCACGTTGATGCATGCGCGCCAGCCAAACTTGTCGTCTGCGTCTGCATGTGTTGCTAGCTGATTCGATATCGATCCACTTTAGATTAAAATGACGCGCTATTTTTGTAGTATAATTTGTAAATAATTGGTAAATATTAACTTGCTATGCCTAAACTTTGTTGCATATGTGAATATTATACGCAGAATCCGGCGAATGTGTCAACGAAACAAACATTTTCCGTACGTGAGCTCTCCTGCCAAGGGTAATTTCATTCTGGAATTTCCTAGCATAAAGTCCAATGCCACGTGACGCCACAGATCTATATATAGATGACAAGTTTGGCTGGCGTGCATGCGTCAAGGCAGGAGAGGTCAGTTTGACGGGGTCGCATATCGCAACGCTGGGAAATAGCAGCCCTGTATCTAGGTATTTATATATAGATCTGTGGCTTCTGGTGAGCTCAGTTCAGTAAATTATGAATATCACAAGTTGCATACCGATGAAAGTAAACCACAGACTTGTACACTTGAGCATCTCCTGGCATAGTCTGTCTTCTGACATTCACTATATACATTGCACTGATTCAAAGACCTAAATTGCTAATAGACTAAAATTTGACAATAAATAAATCTGAACGTTTTGTAACATTATGATTTGACACACCGGCATGGGCTGCAGCATTAGTACACTGTAGATTATGTGAAAAGCTTCAACATTGTCCGGCAGTGGAATCAACAGTTTGTGGCAGGAACATGGAAACTGGCATCTGTCCACGGACTGGGACTGAAGATCCGGAAACTTCAACGTAGCATCCTGGTAAATGTACACAACTTTTTATTCACTAGTTTATTTTTCAGCAATGCAAAACTTATTTCCACATCAACCCAAGTATTCAGCAATAGGTCATGTCACATGTAAAAGAACATTTCCAAAAAATATTGAACAACATTTTAGTATCAAGAAAACACGCTAAAGATAGGAGACGACTACATGCAAAATAAAACATTTTGCTATAAATTGAGATTAACTATAATAAGATAACATAAGGTATGTATGACACCCGAAAAAAATATCATGTTCAGTGGAAAACAAAATCATCAAAGCATTTGACTGTTGAAAAAACACTGATAAATGTTGCATATCAGAAACCGAAATATCAAAATACTAGATATCCTACTGCAAGCACCTTATGTGAATGGCAAGACTTCTTGCTGACTCTCAGTACAGTATGCAGTGTTTCTGCATAGAAAACATCACAATAATATCAACCATTTCAAAATAATTTTCTTAAATCAGCTTCAATTACTACTACTTTCAACTTTTAAAAGGCCAAATTCTCTTGAGTTAGGCCAGCTAGAACTACTGGAAATTGGTGGATCAAAATTCGGAATAGTTTTATTAGCTGGACGTTGCCCAAACAACAGTGTCAAGGTACCGAATTGCAAATCACGTAGACCAGATGCGACAGTTAAAACTAAAACTTTAGCTCAGCAAACTACGGAGACTTTTGTGAATATGTGACCAAGTCATGATGCACATGAGAACGATATCAAGGTAACCAGTTTCACGGAAGCAGGCCAACGGCCTCTATTTCCGGCTCTTATAAACAAATTACAAACCAAAGACTACAATAAACTAACACTATGAAATTATTTTACACTTCTGGTTCCAAATGGTTGAGCTCTATATGAATAGACAAATTCGCATGATGACCAAAACTTGTCTAAATGATTCTTAAATAAATTAATATTATCAGCCATCACCATCAGCAAACACATATCTGAACAGTTTGCTATTAACAATAATTTTTACCTGTACCAGCCATCTGTTTCAAGTAAACATCAACATGTTTCACCACTCGCTCAATGAAGTGGGGAGGGTCCACTATAGCCCTGACCTTAACCCCACATTCTTAATCGCACTATTATAAATTATATACATGCTGAAGATGGTTCATTTCACTATTTCACTTAGTTTTAAGTCAAGTATTTTTTTATCCTGTGCCCACCACAGCTGGTAGATCTTAGCTATAATGGACATTAGCTATAGCAGAAGGACCCAGCTTGTAACGGTAGGGTTACAAGTACAAGTGGTCTAGTGGTTTCATTTCAACCTCACCACGGGTCATTTGCAAACTTGAGCAAGTTCCTAACAAGTGTGCTCTAGTCAACTCAGCCTCCTACCCTCAGTGGCATGTGAAATAAGTACTGTACTAGCTAAGCTTACAGGCTTCCATAGCAGAGTGGGGCAGCGGTATGTCTGCAGGCTGCACTGTGGGACCAACTGTTCAGAAATGCGGTATCATTAGCTCATGCCAATCAGTTGCCACTTCAGAGATCACAAAGTGCTTCTGGGCATGAGCTGAGTCATGTGAAGTAAGTACGAGACCTTTACTTAACCTTTACAAGGTTGTGACAAATTCTCCACATCGACACAGACTCTCATCATCTTGTCAGCAGTGTGGTAGAGTCGTTCTTCAAACCGTGTGAGTTGATCACAAACCTTCTCTACTGATGAAGTGTCCACAGCTGTAGAAATCGCCAGTCAAAGAGAACACAACAGTGTCATGCAATGTTGCAAAACAAGTTCTGCGAAAGGTAAATGCATCAACATTCAGTTAGCAGCTCAGTTGAGTACATTAATTTCATGACTCTTTCAGTGTGACATTTCACAAAGCAGCTAAGCTCAGGAGAATAACACCATTGCAAGTTCATATCTGCACTGCTCAGTGGCAGTGAATGATGCAGAATATCCAATGGCCAGAAATTAGCCTACAGACTCTTGACAACTGTTGACAGAAAACAACTGAGTACATAGAAGCATGCCATTATAAATCCCCCATAAATCTGAATGACTTTTCCTTGTTTCATAAACTACTCCTGCCAAAAAGTTCACCAAAATTTGTCCAAGACTTTGAATAGTCCCGTTCTAAGACAGCCAGAACAACAAATGGAGATGAAAGCAAAAATCTCATTGGTGGATGGAACAAAGTGGTGAATCACCAAGTAAGCATAAACAGTCTTGACTGTTAAAAACATACAGACATCAATATGCAGTCGTTTGATGACTTCATCGACAGATGAAAACTCTTTCAGTTCATCACGAGCTTCAACAACATTCTCAGCTGTCAGTCTTTGCGGCCACTCATGCTGAATTGTTACAGACAAACAGTGATGTGCTAAATCAGGTGTGATTTTATTAAAGTTTTAAAAACATTTAAAGAACTTGCCAAACTAGACAGCTCATGCTTCTTTGATTTATCTTCAACAGAACTCAAAGATCGCTCATTAAACATTAACAAGCTGAAAAGCTAGATTAGAGTTGACAAAAAATTGTCAGTAATAGAGTGAATGACTAAATTTTATTAGATGAGGATGTTACTAAAAGTCAAACATTTAGTATTATACATTAAAATAATGTTAATTCTATTTTCCGTTCGGCGAACTGACAGCGAGCAATGTGAAATTTACTAATTTCAATTCGGCAAAATGCCAGACACCGCCCACGTGCTGAGCCGCCGACGTCCTGCCGCCGTCAGGTGCTGAGCTGGTCTTGCACCACTGCAGCCACTGATACTTTTTAGACTTCCATCACTACGATCGAGTTAACAGCCTAGCAGGGGATAGGATATAGCGGAAAATTAATTAACTAATTAATTAAGTTTTTACATAAATGTAAGTAGCATAATAAGATTCTAGTTTTATGTGTAAGTTTACGAGCAGGACAACTCAGTTTGCCGAACTGACGATAGTAATTTTGGTCACCAATCTTTCAGTTCGCCGAACTGACCGTAGCACTGAGCTTAAAATAATTAGATCTTTCTCCAAAAAATATAACAGAGGATTGTAGCTTTTTCCTCATATTATCATTGTTATGCCTCTGGTGGAGGTTATCTTAATGTACATCAGCAATGTTCAAGTTCAACTTGAAGTTAAGTGGGGAGGCAGCCTGCCATGGAAAACCTGACTCCAAATTCAAGAATTTTTTAACAATGACTCTTTATTACAATATCTATAAATAGCCAAGAATAAGACACTCTTCTGCAGAAGTGTGAAATCGTTAGAGTGCGTTGTATTTTTTGCATCACTAATTCACCAACGTGCCATCCTCAGACATAAAATAGCTAAGAACGACGACGTACAGACGTCGGACTGTGTGCACAGTAACAGTGCCATTAGAAAGCATTGCACTGATTGCATCCACGTGCACGGCCAGCCGTGTGTACGTATTTAGCGATTATTCCTGACCCTAACCCTAAAATGACCGTACGTGGTATTTGGCCGTGTACACTGCTGCCGCGTGTATAGACACTTTCAATAGAGCTAATTCGGCCAGCGAAAGTACTTGCCATCTGCGACAGCTGTAGAAACTGCTCATACGTCTGCGGCGGATCAGCAGTAAATTGACTGCTGCTTGAGTTGGCATAGTCGTAGAGGTCATCCATACTTACAAAAAGTTTACACTACTTTGATAAACTTTGAAAACTCGTCGCTAATGACGCCATTCAATCTGATACGATTCAGCCGCCACTAGGTAGAGATGGGTCAATACGATTTATCGGGCGTATGTCGCCGATTTCCATATGAATATTATCGGTATCATATAGGTCTTTTAAAGTTCGTTTTTCGATATACTGCATAAGTGCAAACATCTTGAGTTACTTCTTATACCTTTAAATGCAGCTTAAAATGCATAGTACTGTCCTAAAAATTGGCTATTAAATTGGTTAACCGTGCTACTCTTCACTGATGTACGTTTTAATGTACGACTTGAATGGTCTTTCACTTTACAAATCAATAACAATTTTTGACTCTTTAATTTGGAATATTTATCTACCATGCTGTTGTAGCTGTCAAACTCTGTACCAGTGTTTAATTTCAATTTTGAGGATGTTCTAACATCCAAAACAGCCCCAGCACAACAGTTACTGTGGACAACTCTGTAGTTTGCTTCAATTACTTGCAATATGCATTCCACCTCTGAACAAGAATGACTTATACAAATCATTGTTATTGATCATTTGTTTAACGCTGACAAGTTTATTTTGCTTCACTTGGTTTACATGACCAGATGCTAAATATGGACACGTCCGTAACCTTCAATGACTGAATGAATGCTTAGCTGGAGCGTGTATAAGATAACTCTTTTATTTTGACATCGAGACAGCAATATTAGCATGGACAAAATAACAGCCAACTTCTATGAATGACTAGCGCAAAATAAGTATTCTCACAAAATCAGGTAACAAATATTACAGTCACTACCATAAGCACAAAACAACTCTGTCACCGACAAAAAGGCACTATTAATTACACACTATTAGATATATAATTACACAAACAATCGAACAAATCACCTACTTGTGCTCTCTCTCACAATTCAATATTGTGTACATGTACTTATACATGATGTATAAGTCACTGTTAACACTGTATGAATTTAACCTGTACATGTACTAGACAACATCTGATTAATGAAATGATTTCTCTAGGGGTGTGCAACATTCAACTGGAAAATTCGTTGTCATGTCAAAGGCAACAAAATAATGTCACAGAAAAGCTCACTCAATTAACCCATAACACAAAATAACAAAAAGTGAGATTATCAAAACCTAGCTTTTTGGTTTTGCGAATCTCAGAATCTCAGAAGCTAGATCAAGCTGCTACATATGGCAAGTGGACTTTTTGTAAAAATGGACTGTTCGTACCATTACTAAACTATTCGTAGCCTACCATTATTTTTACACCTTTGCTGTATCAAGAGCAGCCAGAAACCGCCCAAAATGGAACTGCTCTTATTATATTGAGATTGCAGCACTACTTCAATTTTTCAATTAGCAAACTAATAAATTTGAGATTATAGTTACGTGCTCAAACTTAAAAGTCAAACTACATCTTAAACTTTGTGCATCTTTAATAAAATTAATAAGATTATTTAATTCTAGACTCTGGAGCCGCAATGAGGCTCTGCTAAACTCTGAAAGCACATGGCACGAATAGTCCATGGTACAAAAAGTCCATAATTCCTAAACATCAAGTATCGGGACTAGCAACTGATCTGCCATCTTTCACCCAATCAATCCAGTTATTGCAAACATATACCAGATAACCTTCCGAGCATCAGTAGAATATCAGCACGAAACACAATTACACATGATTAGTTGAATACATTTGAATTTCCGGCACCCGTCGTAGCAAAGTGTTACATAGCATCATGTTACACTGAGATATCCTACTTAATCCACTGTCATCACAATTCATCACACACTACTACAGTTCGTGTGCCGTTGCTAATGGCTGAAGAAGGCGAGCTTTTCCGATCTCTGTGTTTTGACTCGAACTTCAAGGCTGTATAAACTTGAGCTGGCCAGAAACACGAAGATAGGCAGCGCGCTTCTGGTCTTGTGCACATCCAGAGAACACAAAATATCTGCATCACACAACAGCAAATCAGTGAACGATACTTACGTACTTGTTACGTTAATTACGTAAACTCAAGATTTTTTGCGCACCAATAATAATAAGGTAATCAAACATCCGAGAACAAGAGGGAGAACATTACTATTACTATTATTATTATTATTATTTCTTTAATTATAAATTAATTAATTATAATTATTGTTACAAAAAGCAAAGATTATAGTGACACTATCATGCCAAAAACGTTGCAGGGGCACTTTACAGTCGCCGAAATACAGCGCCAGAACGTTCACACTGTTGGTGAGTATCCAACGAGCTAGAGTTACTCAAAGCTCCTCCATAGCAACGCAGTGGGATTGAGGCACATCACATCATTAGAGTTCTGCATGGGAATAAATGCCTGTCCCCATCCTCAACCATTCCTGCACAGCATACCCTTCTTTATTTCTCTCCCCATGCCCACCCACCTTTCCATCTGTCATCTCCCTGTGCTAAAGCCGTTGGACAGAATGAGATGCCACATGGAAGGAACAGTCCTCCTGTGGCTCCAGGTAACATGGCATTAGATGGGTCCCCACAGGACAGGCAAATGGTGGGATACCAAACGATGAGTAAAAATTTGCACCACAACTTGGGGCCAAACCGACACTAGATCTTGAGCAATTCCAGCCAGTGCCAAACACTTGGTCATTGTCCATCAGGAATTCACAAATTCTGTATATACACACGTAACTGGTAACAACTGGTCTGGTTGTCAAAAAATGGAAACGGGACATCATCACACTAACTCTTCACGATGACCTACACTAGCTGCTCATGAGTCAAAGAGCTGACTTCAAGATCTGTCTTCTGGTCTACAAATGCCTGTGCTAGCTTGTCCACTCCAGTCTACCTTGTTTCATCGTTCACCCTGGTGTCAGCAATTTCAAGTCATCGTCATCTGCGATCCTCTGATCTTGGTGATTTGGTCACAGCAACGACCTGAACTCTGCACTTGAAGCTTCTCGGGTACTGATCCATCAGCATGGAACAGTTTGCCATCGGAGCTCAAAAACACGTCACTCACTGACATTTGGACAGGGAGACGTTTGTACGCAGCTATCATGCATCAGCGCAGCCGTCATAATAATTATTATAGTTATTAGTTATTATTATTAGGCTGCTTGAGACACTGTTGCGGAACTGAACTGAACAAACCTGTATATAAATGAAGAGAATTAGCACAGCAAGCACCGGCAATGGAATGTCAACAACATGGCCAAACGCCGACCACAAAAACGTTATGCAGGTAGCAACAATTGATGCGGGAGCAGTTTCAACAATCAGTTTCTTCTTATACTGCTGCTGTTCGTGCGGTCGTAGTGGGCTTGAAGGTACAGTATGTGCTCTATCCACATGGTCCAATGCAAACATTCTCAGCTGAGTGCTAATCTCAAACATGTAGTACAAAACACCAGCAGTCAGGAGGAGATAAATGGCCAGCAACAACCATGCCACTCGTTGCCGGAAGTGCATTCTCATGCACACGCCATTCCATACATTTCTTACATGTAAACCGAATACACTCTGCCACACACGCACACACGAAACACACAAACAGTGATAACATATTGATAATATTTTAGACAATGTTATTATAAAAAATATGGGTTACGATAAAACCTCCAAATGTGGCTGATATTTTACACAGTAATCCAAAAGTATAATTAAGTTGTCCCAAGAGCGAAAATTCTTGAGAACGGAAGTTCCAAAACTCGTTTATTTAGGCTAGCATAAAGATGTGTACAATATCAGTACTTGATTCGTCGCAATGGATGAGGCTAAATAAAACAATATATAGTCAGTTTGCGCATAAAAACTACATTTTACACGAAACTATGTCATATGATCTAAGGAAACATATTATCGCTCATTCTTTATAAACAGTAAACAAACTGACGTAAAAAAAATAAATAAGTAATGCGCATCGAAAAAAAGTTGTAAGCGCAGTGGGCACTGGGCAGGGTTTCCAATCCATTTTCGAATCCCGGGATTTCGGAATTGGAAAGCGCCAATCCCGGGATTTAATCCCGGGATTGGGAGTTAGCAAGCAAACCGCTAATTTACTTGCTCACAAGTTTCTTCAAGCAGTCTTCTTGAGAGTTAAGTGATCCTTGCCGCTGTGGTCAGCTTTGGTTCGACTACTGAATCGATCGTCTTTGGTCTCGAGTCTCGACTCTCGATACGTTAAGGAGAATCCCTTCTTATTCCTCTATGCCTGTATATATACTTTTTATATTTCCGTATATTGAGCTGGTACTCCGATGCTGTTCTGGATCGCAAACTACGTAGTCATAGTTGATGGTTATTTAGTAAGTTGGTAGCGATAAAATAACAGTTACGATTAGCTTACCTTTGTCCTCTTGCTCCTCCAATTTTTGGGCGGACCGTTTGGTCCATCCCTATGCTACGCTAATTCTGTCTGTCTGTATGTGTGTCTGCCACGGCCGTGCATTGTGCTCAGAGCAGCAGCTACAGCTGAAATTGCTGCATATAGCCATGATATAGGCCTAATGACCAGGGGCGTCCAACCCCTTAGCGTCAGGGAGCAACCTCCCCCCAAGTCGCACCAACGTGACCAACCTCACCAATCTAGGCTCTCGAGTTTAACTGTCCATATATGCACAGACAAATGAAGGCTTCGTCTAAAAACCACACAAATTGACTTATTTGACGTGGACGATAAACGATTTTTCACACGAAAACGTTTACGACCTCGGCAAACAGGACAACGGGCAGCTGTAAGGTCCCCAGATGGATCCGGGGCGGAGCTCCGCGCGGCCGCAAAGGCATTTTAACACATTTATACAGCTCTCAAAACGCATCTCGTGGCAACAAATTCCCAACATTTTTAGGGGGCGGTTTCAACCAATTAGTCCCCACTCCCCTTTTGTAAATGCGGCCCTGTGGGGAAGTGATGTATACTCGTGTATCTATCAGCTGTTTCAGGTTTTTACTGGTTCTATTATCACAAAGAGAACGCATAATGTTGTAATTTGCACTTGATTGCCAGTTGCCACCAAGCAGATAGCACCATATCACGATAAAGCTAAATCAGCGGATTAGGGACGTGGAATAAATTATTGCAAGTTGCAACTCTAAATTCATCCACCATGCGTTGCGAGTGAACGCGCGGCGGCACGTTGCTAATAGTCGTTATACAGGGTGGGCCAAAAAAACCGCCAAATTTTTCTTGCAATAACTTTGGTAAATATGGACCGATTTTAATAATGTTTTCACTGTAACATTCTCAGATGAACTGAAAACAAGGCTAGATTAAAAT
>Ga0209052_1000740_pt1 | contig 10926 bp, 9 predicted proteins | sample WorMetHEROISLAND_2_FD_187409 | JGI IMG/M metagenome (GOLD analysis project Ga0209052, IMG submission 187409) | Marine gutless worms symbiont microbial communities from Max Planck institute for Marine Microbiology, Germany - Olavius sp. 4 HERON... | ecosystem: Host-associated > Annelida >...
TGGTTGAACTGTGCATTGCATCTACCACTGACACAGAGCAAGAAGTAAACACGTTAGATCTTGTCATAAATGTCTGGTAGCAGACCGTCACCGAGCACGTGCTGACAGTAATTATGCACTGTTCACCACGCCAGAAAGCATCGCACGGTGCGTTCGCTACGGCAGTAGGGCGCTCTTATTAGCGTAAGCTATGCATCATCGTACGGTTTCAGTATCACTATCAAACACTTTAACGCCATGGATGTTTGCGAAGTTCTGTCAACGATGCCAGTCCAACACACTGCATGCACTTGGTTGGCTGAGACGGTCACGTACTTGGCTGTATCTTGATTAACACATTTTATCACGCCGCCCAGCGACAAAGACGCTGACACCTCATCCATTACTCTATGACGCACGCTCAGTCCACTGGGAGCCGTAATGCTTCAGTCAGTCACTCTCGCTCTCGCTGCTTGCTGCTACCCAGTGGCGCATCCAGGAGCTGAAATCAGCGTGGGCCGATTAGGGTGTAAGGCAAGGGGGCGCTGAAACGCGAGAGTGGAAAACTCGGCCAAGTGATACAGTATTCTTAGCCTTAAATCTGTTCACAAAGAAGTGTGGCCCACTGACGGCAAGTTAGGTCCTGTACGCTCAGTATTTCGCACTATAATCACTACAACAGGCAGTGATGCCTAACCGGCGAATTAATTAGACTGAAATGTAATATAAAGTACAACTACACTGTGTCTAAAAAACGCTCCCTGTTACATTTTCGAATAACTCTAACAATACTGCTTCAATATCAACTGCACCTAGCCTTCTACTGCTGTGGGCGCCACAGGAAAATCTCAGCTGGTACTCTGCTCGTATCATTTCTCACACAGTCACATTTCAGCTATTAAAGGCTGATTAAATGGCGATTCTTTATACCAAAATTTGTTGATGTTGGCCAGGATCGTTGGAGTTATTTGAAAATGTAACAGGGGTTCGGTTTTTGAGACACAGTGTAGAATGCACTCATAAAGACGAAAAAAAATTGTGACCGAGGACTGCACGTGCTTTTATTATTAGCTGTCTATTTAATTGCGTAAATTCAATCCAGGAACCCTGGATCGCCTAATCCTTGGGCCACACGAAATTATGAATAAATCCTTTTGCGCGGGTGTCAAATAAGTAGCCGAATTACGCCGTAGGCGATGTATTTCATTCTGGGGATGTTTCTTAGGCCTCTGATGTTGGAGCTCCCAAGAGCGAAGACACTAAGCTAATTATTCACGTAATGTCTTTCCATGTATAGTGACTTGTATGGCCACGATACGTCAGCGTTACTGACGGAGAGACAACTTGCGGTGGCAATAACGTGCTATGCAATTGCAATGGTGCAACGCGCAGTAAAAGTCGTACGTTCGGCGGCGCCTGTACGGAGACTCAGCTGCGTGTAAGCTACTAGCCTGCAGTTCAGCTCGAGCGAAGAATTATTGCAATCTGATGAAGACGACAACCAAGAAATTGCTGCAACGGCGTTATGTCCGGAGATTATCTATAGTCAGCTTGTAATTACGATGTTTCGTGCAGTCGCCGGCGACGTAGTAATTACTGCAGCGTATTGAGACGATTATCTTCTCGTGCCATATACATCCTGGAGAAATCGGTTAACCCAGCAGCGCGTGTTCGCCATTTTATACACCCAAACTGAACAGTAAAAATACAAATACGCAATTGTTCAAGTGAGCAAAAGAGCACAGTTTCATCCTCAAATGCATCAAATTTCTTGGCGCTCAGCTCAATAGCCAAACAATTTTTGGTAGAATTTAGGCGACAACTGTGCATTTTTGTCACTTGCGCGATGCTACATTAGTATTTTTTCTGGTTTGGTAATCTTATGATAATCCCAGATCCCTAGCTGGATTTAGATGGTGGTAAGAAAGGAATGGAAGAGATAGGAGAGAAGGGGAGGAAGGGAAGGAGAAGAAAGAACATGGGGGGTATGAAGGGAGTCGTTCTCAAAGTGATTTCTAAAAAAAGTCTGTCCTTCAGCGTCCACGCAAAAACACGCGACATGGATGATGGGTTAACTTTGGCACAAGACAACGTGAACATTGGTACGTGCACATTAGCAGACATACCAAAGTTACTTTGGGTGGAAAATCGGGATTTCATATGGGGATAGCCCACGTCGCAATGCACCGTCGCCCATCAGACCACATTTTATGGGGTCATGACCTATCTCCTGCTTTTGTAAATATATGGCGTGCGGATTTTTTTGGACCGGCCGTGGGTCGATCGGCCCCCATGCACGGAGTCGGTGCCTGTGATCATAAAGGGTTAAGACAGCTCGTAGGTGAATATACAAAGACCTCAATTTGCAAGCGGTCAGATGGCTGATACACACTTCTCTGCCACCTAACCGTATACCAGCTTGTGTTTCATATCGATGTGGGTCCATCGCTTTTCATTGTCCGCTGTATGTCTGTGCGTTCTTACGTGATAAAGCGCAGTAAACACGATCGCTATCTAACAGCCACACATTACATTGTACATACAGCCGCAGCAGCATCAGCAGCAGCACCAGTAGCCGATGCTGCGTACACTACTTAGGTGAGCATTAACGACATTCTACTGTCTTGCTACAGTCGGCAAACGGGCATTTCCGGTCTACGGTGCCAACTTATGTAACGAGCTTCCATCCGACATCACCCGCGCCTACGATTCGAGCTGGTTTTGACATGTGGCGTGCTACAAATAGAAATCGTAGCCTGTTACTTACTTACTTACTTACTTACTTACTTACTTACCACCGTCACTCTCGGTCTACGCTTGCAAATTGAGACCCGTCTCAAGACTTGACAGTTTCGGCGCTCACACCCGGACCTATTCAGTTGACAGTTTCTGGTCCTAGAAATAATGTTTCTTATTTTCTTGTTACAAGCAAAATGCAGACACGCGAACGAAAAGCTATACAGCTGCCTACAGAAGAGTTTCAGCCGACTTTAAAAATAGTTCAACTCGTAGCCTGTTTTGTTTTTTAGATGTTTTTTTTCTGCAGTGAATAATTGGTTTTGGCTGTGCACTATGAGCATTAAATGTAGATGATGATATTTGGCGGATCTGTGGCTCAAGTTGATCGGCTTGGTCCAGAGGTTAGCAGCTGCTTGGCGCAGATCTGCGATCGTGAAATAAACCGGGTGAACTCTCATGATGCAGCACCATAAACATTGTCACGGCCATTACTGTGATGCAGGGTCTTGCAGTTAAACAGCAGCATAAAACGCCACGTCCTGCCGTGCAGCGCGTATATACAGGGTGGCTCCGTAACGTCGCAGGCCAGCTGCTAGAGTGTGTAGCGACGGCGTCAACTGGCGCCGGAGCGCGCCGTTGGGTAATTTGCGATCGAGACGCCGAGACGGACGGACGAACGGACAGCAGCGAGTGAGCGGCGAGGGAATGAAGGCATGGCGGAGAGTCCGCGCGGCATCAGTCATAGGAACCGACTTCTATAGAGATTACTATGGGGACAACCTTCACTTACCTCACCTTCTTTCCCCTTTATAGCCTTCATGGCGTCCAACTCAGTAAAATACAATTGCATTGTGCAAGTGACAAAAAGGGCGCAGTCGGGGTGACGGGCGAACGATTTTTTTTTATAGTTTTGATATAGCTTGAGACCGAAACTGTGCGCTTTTTGATCGCTTGCAGAATGACAGATCTGCATTCGTACTGTTCCGTTTGGATGTATAAAATGGCGACTTGCATTAAGGCTTGCAACAATCTTTAGGAAACTAACGCCAGTGGGGCGTCGACCCAGTAAGCTTTTGGTCGTGGTGGCGATCGCCCGATGGTGTCGGCGCCCGATGGCGTTGGTCGGTGATGGATGGTCAGCGTCGTTGTGGCGTCACAGCTTTCGATTTCCCTGGTCGTCGTCGTCGTCGTGGTTGTTGTCGTCGGACAATCCGTCTGCAGGCACTCAGGGCAGTGTGACCGTGTGACGTCGTCGCCCGCGCCCCAACCACTTACTCAGTACGCTATTGACGCCACTCCCCACCGGCCACCACTATGCGTAGTGCATTCTGCTGTAACTGTCTGCACAAGCACAGTCTGTGGTGGAAATTGGCCGGCAAGCTACCTGACATGTCAGAAAGGTGTGGATTTGTTGTAGTCTTTCGACTTTATTTTCTAATATGCTGTTCATGCAGCCTCATGTACAGCTACAGCATGTTAACTTGTAGAGCAAATCCAGAACCAATCGTATTAATTAGATTTCGGGCTTATAGGACAACGTCATAGTAAAATGACAATGCGGTTTTCTATTGCCAATCATTTAGAGAAAGTTATTTTCCAGAAATGCAGGTGCAGGGGATATTTATTAAAAAGTCGAATTGTTTGAGTTGTTTGTGAGCCCAAATCACCAAAATATTTTTATTGTAGCCAAAATCGTTTACACGACCAATTCAAATGCCTTTTGTTTGTACATGGTCCATGTCTTCTATCAGGTTTTTTTGCCAAATGGCAGATTTGTGGCCATATCTGCTAGCTGCTCCAATCTGCGGCTTCTCTCCTCATGTTCTCATAATCACTGCTTGTGATGTTGCTTAGCATTGGTAGGCGCTTTGTCTTCTTGTTGTTTTGCCCAAAATCTTCCCTTCCATTATGTCCCGTAATATTGAGTCATGCCTCAAGATGTGTCCTATCCATATGAGTTTGCATTGCCGCACTGCATCGGTGGATTATATCAATACCATAACATTATTCACGTGCTTTTTCTACGCCAGATCGACTACGATCGCGTGGCTTTCCGCTGCAGTTTACATATAGCCCTTACCTTACTTCTTGAGTTGAGTACTTCGATTTGTTGTGGATTTGTCGTACATTGCAAGTCGTACGTCGAGTTGTACCACTGCAGTGCGCGTACAATGGCGTTCCTGTGCTACGGGTGAGAGGCGCCGTAGTAAGTTTAGTGATATACGCTGTGATAATGATATGATATACAACACAATGACAGGTTACGATGTTGTGTATTTGTTGCATACTTTCGATTTTTTTAGACTTGTTACACAGCTTGTTGCGGATTTGCTGTACAACTTGTTGTGTGTACAGCCGTTGTACAAGTCGAAGCATAGTCTAAGTGGAGTTTGCGCTTTTGTCTGCAGTGTACGTATCCTATAGCTACTGCAGTAAAGGCGCGGAGTGTGCGATAAAGAATACGACGTCGTCTGTACTGCGGTCGTTCGGCGTCGAAAAGATTTGCGCATCGTCCGTTCTCTGGAGATCGATTTCAGCGTCGCGCCATCGTACTGGGCACATCAGCCGCCCGGCCAGCCGGCGCAATTCTTATCTGGACACCCAACTCCCTTGTCTCATGCTTCACCCCATGTCCTCCCTTCCTCTACTTCCCCCTTTCTCCATTTCAGCAGGCGGTGGCGGAAAGCAATGTCCTTATCGCCGTGGACGAATGGGCCCCGGGTCAGGCTGGCCGACTGCATGTGACAGTTTGGTATTGTAGGGACTGGCGACAAACGACGTCTTGAATCATTATCTCATCGATGTTTTTGACATATCTTTGATGAGTCCGTTTTTGAAAAAAATAGCCAGTCTTATCATCTCTTAGTACCGTAACATAAAAACGCTGAAGAAACATTTCGTGTTAAAATTAGTTATTATTTTTACTAAGTTTTTTTTATTAGTTTTAGACTGAAGTCCAATAGCCTTCCCGTCCCATTTTTTTTTGGATTTTACACGAGACATCGAATCATGCCTGAATGCAAGAAGGTGGGCCGGATCCGTACCTTCTCTGTATCACTCAAAGTTCTTACACTTTAAAAAATCAATTTCCCGGTCTCTCTGCCAATTGACCTAGAAGTCTGTGTAGTTTGAAGACTGATAAATGTTTAGTTTACGCGAATTTATTGCTAAGATGCCGGCAAAAGAATAAAAGATAAAGTTTACTTTTTGACTAAGTAAAACTCGGTGGCTATTATTGATATAAAACCGCTTATAGGACCTATAATTTGGACGTTGCATGATGCAACTAGTTACTGTCGATGAAATAGCGTTGCTAATACGCCGCCTTCCTCCGTTTGTTTAGTGTTTTGCCTGCTTTCTTAAATTCGAGTAGTAATCATAGGATCAGTAAAATCCCACAGTGTCACTACACAACATAGGGAAGAACCGGCAGACGATAGTCACGATGCGCTTCGGCAACGTCTTCGGCCGTTTTACGACGAAAACTATTGAATTACGGCTTGAGCGGAAGTGTCATATATGCAACTGCATGTACGTGAAATAATCACGGAATTGAATCGTCAGCGGTCGGCGACGGAGAAAACGATTTACGATGACATCCCGCCTATCAAAGTGCGTGCACGTTGCTATTAGTGAACCCGAGCAGGCCTATGTGCTATACGCGACGCAATCACGGCATTCCAGGATTACAGTGGCGTCGGAACCGGAGGGGAGGGAAGCGGTACATGTACCCCCACTGAGAGATGAGGACGGCGCAAGCCATGTATTTGTACCCTCCGCTCAAAACTCAAGAAGGAGTTGGCAAAAATACTAACTATGTCATGTGCATGCGCGTCGATCTCTCTCCACGGTTGGGGGGGGGACACGGTAGCCATCACAAACGTTCCAATGAAAGTAAACTTCAGGACGGCCGCATAACATGCCGGCATTAGGCGCCAACATCTCTGCTTGATTCGCATGAGTCATTTCATTGATAGCCTATGCCATCCAGTCACAGTGTACCAGTGTATAGTTTGGAAGGTAAGGGAAGGGGTTGGTGCAACTTGGGGGAGGTTGCTTCTTGGCGCTTGTGGCAGATGGACCCCCCCCGGCCTGCGGATCAATCACGTACTGTTGTAGGCCCAAGTCTTAACTGAGTTTCTTTTAACAGTCTTGTCGCATGACCAACGTGGCCAATTATTTAGGCACTAAAACGTATTATGTGAAAGAAAAAAAGAAATATTGTTGTATCGCCAAAAGTTTAATAAACCCTTGCCTATTAACATAGTAAGTTTTAAAAATAGCATAAACAATTCATAGTGATAATCATTATCAGACACATTGTAGACAATCAGTGAAAATTAATACGCAAAAGTCGCATAGATTAAGTTTGGGATTATCACTATAAATTGTGTGTGCTATTTTTAAAACGTACATCACGTTGTCAATTATATGTATCTTGCTTTTATAATAACCGGTTAGACGTCTACAGGGTGAAGCAAAAAGTGACATCTTTTGGTATTCGAGTTTCCTTTCCTCTTTTGTTAGATGTATTAGGCCTATATTTGCAATTTTTGTTTACTCACGTATCATTTTCGTTAAATGATGTCGATCTTCATCTGCAGATGTAAATAAGTTCGGTTTTTATGCGAATTAATTATAATTTCGTCACGACTCACGATGGTCGGATTAACTAATGATGAACACTATTTATGATTCATAATCTGCGTGTAGAGAAGCACCGGGGTTAGGAAAGAATTATGAAAATATTTTGAAATAAATGAGCAGATTTAAACTGTGAATAATTAATAGTGTGCTAAAATTGTTCAAACAGTTTTGCAGTTACATGACATTATATCGACGTACCGGTAGGTGAAAAGAGTATCACTTTTTTGCCAACTCGGGCCCGGTATACACGGCGCCACTGTCCAGTCTCCACAGAAACAAGAAAATGTTCCGAATCAAGTGTTGCGACTGAGTGATATGCAGAAGCATGGACAAAGAAGAAAGTATAACAGCATATATGCGGACACTGTCTGACTCCTGCACTCAGAAATTTCTCTGTAGCCTTCCGGTTCATCAGGGCAAGGAAGTAAGTAAGACGTCATGTCACTTGAACTCCGAGGTTTAGTTGAATCGTTGTTGTCAAGACGAGAAATGTAAACAAAATGATCGATCTTAATTGGCGAATTATAATTTTGATAAGTGTAGAATTTGTTGCACTGTTTAGTACTTACTGTCGGACATGGTACGGCAGCGCTACGGCAGCGCTTTTTAATTTTGAGTTTTATATTGTGTTAGATTGCTGTTACACTAAACTGGCACATTTGTCTGTTATCTAATTCGAATATCATTTACTAGTATAAAGTAATATGTAGGTTTACAATTTATTTGCTGTTTTGCCTGGTGTGTGTCTGTGTGCTTGTTTCTTTGTGATGTTTCCGCAATGTCTATCATATGCGCTGGTGGATTTTCACCAAACTTGTCAGTATAGTTTGGAACAAAGATGAACCAGTTAAGTTTTTTGGGGGTCCATAGGTCAAATGTGAAGGTTACAGCCTCACAGACATATAGAGCTGGATGCTTTGCATCAAGTTCTAACCGTGTATGTACTATGTATGTATAGATCTTTATAACTGTGTTACTTTGCTGGTATTAACAGCTTAATAATATGGTGTGGTTCAAGGTTTGACTGTTTTGCGTATTTGGTTGTGCCAGGAAAGTACTGAGGATGAGTATGAAGAGGAAGTTGCAGGGGTTAATGCCATTGACGACAATGAGCTGGCAGAGCCAGAGCCCAGCTTGATCCAAGGCACTGATGCTCTCATGACCGTCATTGATATGAAGGACAGTAGTGTGGCTGCTGCTGGCGTTGATGTTCAAGCACGAGAAAATGATGATTAGTATGTCATTGCATTTTAAAAAATAATTTGCTTATTAAAATTATTAATTATCTCATTATTAAATTATTAAAATTATCAAAATTATTAAATGTTTGTTATGGGTTGGAATTTTTCAACCTTGTCAATAATTCAGGCTGAATTAATTGAAGGCTATACTGATAACTCAAAATTTTGATTTATGAGCATAGCCTTGCACAAGTTCAATCTGGATCATTGTCAGGTTTGTTAGTTGAAGAACACAGAAAACATATTAATTCTCTTTTCTAACCAGGTACTTTTTAATTAAAATACCCCCAAAACAGTATAGAAATAGTAAAAGAGATAATTGTTCAGCATTGACATTTTAACAGTAACCACCACTGCAACTACTTGCCCCGCCCCCTTTATTCCTCATCACTGTTACAAAAATAACTCAGTCCTGATGTGACATGGACAGTGACCATGACACTTGTTGATCCTTTGGCCCGGCTTATTTTGACTGAGTTCATGTCTATTCTGAGCGTGCTCAGTGCGGCCTCCCTGGCCCATAGACCACCATGACTGCCTGATGCAGCATTCATTGTTGTGGTTTCAGCTCTGATGATGGTGTCGATGACGATGAGCTGACGGATGACTCTGATGAACTCAGCAATGATGATGAGGGACGCGAAGAATTGCGCCAGTCATCAAGATATTCAGGTCCAAATGGCCATCGACCCATTGACCATCGGCCGCCAGAAAAACTGCTCAGAAAAGCCGAAAAGAAAGCGACACGATATATTGAAAACAAAAAGGTAAGCTGTGTTTTTTTGTATTATTATATGGAGTTTGGAATCTTGTTTTTTTTTGCTGACAGTAATCTGTCATTTAAACTGTTGCTGTTTGAGCTTCTAATGTTGATTTGCACATTTTTTGATACTGGGTATGTAAGTATTTTACTACCATGATTATCTGCCAAATGCATTTATTGGGCTAGTTGGTGAAAGTTGAGACTGTTCGTTTTCATTTAGAGGCATTGTAGTGATCACATCTGTTATTCTTCTTTCAAAGTGTAAATTATGGCTGCAAAGGTAATCATGATAGGCCTAATACTTTATACCCAAAAACTGACCCTGATTGAAAATATTATACTTTTTATATTTTTACTACGAGTTTGCAAAAGATCAGTTTTTAAAGCAGTACATTGTATTATAAACTACCATTGTTTGTCTCTTCATGATATATATAAAACGCTAGGTGTGAACACAGATCTATATATGAATAACTTAGATACAGGGCTGGCATCTCTCAGCATTGCAAATGGCGACCCCTTCAAACTGACCTCTCATGCCCAGCATGCATTGTGTGGGTAATTTCGTTCTGGAATTTCCTAGCATAAACTCGGCTATTCTGACGTTGATGCATGCACGCGCCAAAATTGTCATCTGCTCCACAGACCTTGCGCGCATGCGCCACCGTGAGAATAGGCGAGACCGCAAGTTTATGCTAGGAAATTCCATAATGAAATTACCCGACGCAATGCATGGTGGGCAGGAGAGGTCAGTTCGAAGGGGTCGCGGATGGCTGCCAGTGCTGCCCCTAGTTGTGGGCGTGAAGCTGGGATGACAGTTTTAGCTGCAAAACCACACTGATATTTGTTACTCTGTCAGCTACTGAGCGTTTGACGTTTTATAGTGAATGTTTGTAGCGCTATGTTATATGTTGAATATGCTCAATTTGAGCAAAACGAGTAGAACATTGTATAGTAAAACGTTCAATAAACATTAGGTTTTAATTAATTCTCAGTCTACTTTTTTGTTCATAGGGTATGTTTTGAGTTGTGGTGCTTTTCGTTGTTTGTAGGTTGACAAAGTTGTTTGTGAGTTAGTGCGAATCACTGCTCTAACACGACTCGTTCATGGTGATCGTAACTGGCACTTGGCCCGTGCACACACAAAGCTTGCATCAGCGTATTTTGACCTCAAAGGTTAATTTGCTTTTTAAAGTTGCATGTTATTATGATACATTTTTACGCGCGACAGCAGGAACTGCTATAGCGCGTCTTAGCCATCGCAATTCTGTCTGTCTATCTGTCACACGGGTGGATCAGGCAAAAACGGTGCAAGCTAGTATCATCAAATCTTCACCATTGGCTGCCCCAAAGACTCTAGTTTCAGGATCTGTAACGCTTTTCCAAAACTTCCATAGGGGTTACCCCAATTGAGGGCCCTAAATGAGAGGGGGTAGGAAAATTTTGCGATTTTGAACCAATAACTGGCCATATCTCCGAAATGGCGCGAGATAGGGCCAAGGTTACAATTAATCACTAATAGGAAGTCACCTACAGGCTTTCCATTAAGACCAAGAT
>Ga0209052_1000742_pt1 | contig 10921 bp, 7 predicted proteins | sample WorMetHEROISLAND_2_FD_187409 | JGI IMG/M metagenome (GOLD analysis project Ga0209052, IMG submission 187409) | Marine gutless worms symbiont microbial communities from Max Planck institute for Marine Microbiology, Germany - Olavius sp. 4 HERON... | ecosystem: Host-associated > Annelida >...
TTCACAAGGTAGTGTAGCAACACGTTTAAGGTGTGGTGGGCAATGTGACAGTCAGTTTGTTGCAAATTTCTTGATGAATTCAACAATGGAAAAATTTCGAAAATCCGTCAACATCTGCCAAAGTTGCGGGCAAAAGTATAGAGGTCTCTTTTTTTGACTCACAGTGTAGATACAGTGATATTGAACAGTTACCTGGTTCGGAGCTGGTCTTGTGGAGATTCATGGCAATAAGCTGTGGATACAGATCGACCAGATGTCCGACACAGCTGAGCGCCAACGCCTTGACGCTGACACGTACCTGATGGTCCGGCAACACACCAGAGACGTAACCAGTCAGCAGAAACTCGGAACACAACATCCGTCCTAGGAAAACAACCGGCGGTAACTCGTCAGGGTCGGACAAACTTCCGACATCACCCTGGCGCACAGCCGCCATGGCGGTTTCCTCGGCCGACGATGCCGGTGGTTCGATGTTCTGCAAGAGCGGATCTTCTTCTTCGGCTTCGGAACTGGGCAAACTGGATGAGGTTTGAATCGCTGGTTGCTGAATCAACCCCGGCAGAGCTTCAAAGCTGGAACTCGGCGACAGCACGGAGTCGGCCGGTAACCCGACGTCGATTCCGGAGTATTCGTTGCTCGCCGTAACCGCCGACGTTAACATCTCGTCAGAACCTAGAAAAACCCAGAAGTCCAAATTGTAGGTTCTTCAGGGTTTTTTCTTTGCCGTGCAATTTATAATACAAACCAAATTAAACTGCCCATTTTAATCGTCATTTTTCAGTTCTGACGTCACGTCACGTCACTGACTCAACAAAAATTATATGACATGAAGAATAGAGTACAAGACGCTGTTCCTGGGTCTTAGAATATGTGTTCCGTCTTTTTTTGTACACTGAAAACTAAAAAAAGTAAGAAACCTTAAAAAGCTAAATTAAAAAACCCTTTAAAACATTTCAGGCAAAAAACCTAGGTTTTCCCCAGCCCTGTCGTCCAGTGGTGGCTGAAAAATCTCGTCGTCGTCATCTTCAATCTCGTCGTCGTCGTCATCGGTGTTATCGGCAACGGGGTCGTCCGAGTTGAATTTGTGCTCGGTGGATTCAACACTCGCGGTTGCAGCGCCGGTCTGAGTCATGTCGATGACCGCTTCCTCAGAGGCACTGATGTCTTCCATGTCAGCTGCCGCAGCGTCGTCACTCACCGATGGAAGTCGCACGAAACCTACAATGATTCCACTCAATCTCACAGCAAGCTAACTTCTATGTCAGTGTGCGGGCTGCGGAAATCTATGATTAATTAATCGATCCATCGTTAAAAATGTTGTTAATTAATTCTTTGGATGGATTAAAACTGGAACACAATTCGGTGGGATTTCTTAACATCCATAATGTCACTACTCTGTGATTTCGCACGGGACATGTCGTCAAGACTGGTGCTTCTGTACAGCTTGTACAGCGTCAGGCACGCAGGTCCTCGTGATCAGACAGACCGGCATCAGCTGCTTCTACGGCATTTTTGTTCAAGTGTTGAAAACGTGGCTCATGGTGGTCATCTGTTAAACTGTGCCTTCCAACTTACTCTACTTACTTGAAATTGCCCCCCTAAATATTAGCCTGTCAGAAAATGTTTTTGTCGAAAAAAATTATTCCAAGAAGACAAAAGTTGGGGTTGGAAATCCTCATTTTGGAAGAATTTACGAGCAAATTTAAAATTTTGACCACCCATAATATTTATGTTGGAAATTTGCAGTTGTCTGTCAAAAAATTGCAACTTCCTGCCGCCCCAGTACTTTTTTAACCCACGACGCCGCTGTACTTACTTACTTACTTAACACAGTGCAGAAGAGAAGGTGCACGTACTACGTGATCGCTGGGAAGTTAATGCGAGGAGTGAAGCGACGTGGCCGCGTGAAACCAGAGCAGCACGTAGCGGCATTGAAGCATGTCTCAGCAACTGATGCAGCACCTCGAGTGATGCAGTCACCACGTTGTGATCAGCATGCTTCATACAGTCCACGACCAGCTGCAGAACCTGACCATTGAACAGCACACACTGTGAAGCCAACAAGGTGTAAAGGGGTGTAATTGTCGGTCAAGGGTGTAAAACAATAGGAGAAAGCTCCAGTGATGCAGTCAACACGTTGTGATCAGCATGCTTCATACAGTCCACGACCAGCTGCAGAACCTGACCATTGAACAGCACACACTGTGAAGCCAACAAGGTGTAAAGGGGTGTAATTGTCGGTCAAGGGTGTAAAACAATAGGAGAAAGCTCCAGTGATGCAGTCACCTCGTTGTGATCAGCTTGCTTCATACAGTCCACGACCAGCTGCAGAACCTGACCATTCAACAGCACACACTGTGAAGCCAATAGGGTGTAAAGGGGTGTAGTTGTCGGTCGAGGGTGTAAAACAATAGGAGAAAGCTCCAGTGATGCAGTCCACAACCAGCTGCATAACCTGACCATTCAACAGTTCAGACACTGTAAAGTCTACAAGGTGTAAAGGGGTGTAGTTGTCGGTCGGTCAAGGGTGTAAAAACAATAGGAGAAAGCTCCAGTGATGCAGTCACCACGTTGTGATCAGCATGCTTCATACAGTCCACGACCAGCTGCATATTTCGGCTGAAAGTTCTACCACCCAAATCTCCCCTTCTACTGTTTTACTGACCTGACTTTAATAGTAATTCCAATGATTGAAATTTTATTAATCGTTGACATTTTTAACTGTGGGATTAATCATTAATTTCCACAGCGATACTAATGTACCTAGTTAGTTATCTGAAAAATCGATCGAAGCAATTTACCCGAAGTACAAGCACAATGTCGACGTGCTTGTCTGTCTCGGTAACCTTGGCACTGAAGCTGCCTCTGAGTTGAGAATCCACCGGGTCAGACGATGCCGTCGGTGACACAGCGTCAGACGTGAGAGGCATGAGGTTGCGCAGTCCAAGAAGTACTCCGAGGAGACTGGGAACATCTTCCACCGTCAGATTCTGCTCAGCTGACGACTCGTTGCCACTGGCAGTCACTGCACTCTCGCTTGCAGCTACGGACAAATTTACCGAATCTGCACATGATTCATACACAAAAATTTTTCTTTTATTTTCCACAACCTGCATCAGTGACGTCAAAATTGTGTCATCAAATCGGTGCTCTCAACTTGACAAAGCCGGGCTAAAAAATCGTCACTGCTAATGGACCATCTAGAATTCTAACAATCCCATAAAATCAGATCTGTCCAACCAGAAATTTAAAAAAACTGGAAAAAAACTAAAGACTGCTGAGGGAAACGTTCACGCCAATTTCGGTTTTTCTATGCCTTTTTTGTTCACGAGTTAGAAGCCCATATGGGACAGACTGGACATAATGACCAATGGGAAACCAATACTGGCCTATTATCATGGCCGCATGATGAAAAAATACCAATAAACAGGGCCGGATTTTAACCCTATTATGCTTGTTCAGCAAAAATGTGGGTCCCCGGCTTTCAAATAAATTTTACGGCATTAATCTACAAAAACTTGCCATGAGTTCAGTGCTAAAGCTGTATGCAGTTTTGCTGCTATTGCCTGATTTCGGATACGGCTTTCTGAATTCACAAGCCTTATAACTTTGTGTCAAGTTAAGTGAAGACTTAGCTACGCACAACTGATGAAATGGGCTAATCAAGTGTCGGCAAGGTAGACGCTAACCGTATCTTTAATGTAACAGCTGACATTCTTTGGCCTGTGGGGACCCCGTTTCATAGGGCCGCTGTTCGGCCATCCTCAAAATGCCTAAATCTGCCTCAGCAAATAAACCCAGTACAAAAATACACACTAGGGCAGAAAGCAAACAAGCCGGATGTTACCTAACAGTGCATTGAGTGTCCAGACGGTGAATGTGGCTGGTCTGCGTGAATGCTGACATATTAGCAGTAGAGAGTGGGCGGCCGAACGGCGGATTGTAAACGACGGCGAACGCAGGTTTGTCAGGAAAGCTTTCAACAGCATCTAAACACACCACAACAGACAATGTTTCAATAAAAAGCACCGTTTTTATTTCTTTCATAACTCAGCCGAAAAACCACGAATTTGCATCAAAAATTTTAGCAGCTGTAGCTGAAAAAAATGCTAATTCAAATATTTGAACGAAATCTGGCTGTTGCTTAAACATTCTTTTCTAGTCATGACGCAACAGTGACGTCGTGAACTGTTGTGACAACACGTTAGCTCTTGTCTCAACCGGTGCTGTAAGCTGCTGCAACGCTGCCGTGTTAGCTGGTGAAATTTATCTGGTTCAGTGATGACAATCGTTAAGCAGGAGTCAGACGATCGATAAAATTGACCAACTTTTGTGGGCGTGGTTTAGTTTGCTGAAAAAATCAGCGGATGAAATCGTTGAACCAAGACACATGTCAGTGACGTCACTTGCCACGTCACGACAGTGGCGACAAAAAAATGGCAGACGATCAATACGCACATGCTTCGATGTTGCTTGTGATGTTGACTGCGAAACAACATAAAAAGCGGACCATATGGGTTCGCCGTTGGTTACTCGACAGGCTGGTCGTGCATTTGTTTTAAAGTTAACTGATCAGCGTATTTTGCCCTGTAACTGCATATATCAATTGCGTGGATCCGATATCACAAGTTTGTCATGTAAACAGACTGTTGGTCAATCACAGCTCGGCATTCTAGGAAGTTGGACGATTTTCTTGTCGAGAATAGAACGTGTTCCACTTGGACAACAAAATCGGACGATTTTGGTGGCAGACAAATTCGGCCAATTATTGCATGACAGACGACAGATTTTTGTTGGCCGATTTTATTGGCAGACGAAATTGGCCAACTTTATCGTTCGTCTGACATCCGCTTTAAAGTTTCACTGTTGCAGCCCCAAGAAACACGCAAAACGATCGCGTTCATGCGCCTGTGGGGATAGTTTGACTTTGACACCTTTCAGCAGAGCTTGTGAGATGGTTGAGTTTCTGGCTCGCGAGACACCTGACTTCATACGTCCCAAGTTGCTTAACGCGGACATGGGGAACAATTTGCAGTTGATGCTACCACCACCACCACTACTTCTAACACTTCTTACTTCTGTTTAACGGCCAGTTTTTCCAAAGTTATTAAACGTGAGGCAAAGTTACCCAAGAGAGAACTCTTGAAAATTGTTAAAGCAAGCTTCTTATACAGCAGGCACTGACAGGCACCAAAATGTAACAAACTGTATTATTCAGGGCTGGTACTGATTAAAATTTTTTATATCAATTAATCTCCAAACACTAACTATGATTAATCGACAAATTTCGAACAACTTTGTACTTTTGTAGTCTATCAGAAAAACCATGAAAACCACGTAATTCAACTACCAATGGTTGTTATCTTTCATAAACTAAATCAAAATCGGAAAAAGTGACAACTATGCAGTCCATATATGTGTAGTTAAATTAGTAGTCTGATCGTGAAGGCTTACAAAGTGCTAACTGCAAAACTAACACTATACAAGCAGTACAAAACTACAAATCCTGACCACATGTGCTGTGTGAAACTTACTCAAATTTTAATCGATCAAAAAATTCATCAAACGTTTTTAATGAATAATCGATTAACTGATTGATCGTTAATTTCCACAGCTTAATGAGACACAATAATTACTTTAGTTTCCATGTCTGTCATGAAGCCGATGAGAACGGGGCTGATCTTTGCCATGGAAGCAGCCAGTGTTTCGTGCACCATTTCTTCCGGTCGCTGGCAGACTCGTAGCAGGCAAGGCAACAGGTTGAAAATGTACGGTCTAAACCACACACGCACACACGCACACAAACATAGGGTCGGCCAAATAAATGGACTGTCAAAAGTTTCCGAATTTTGTCTAGAAAAAGTGTGAAACTTAGGCAGATGTTCTTTGCCTAATTTGCATAAAACTTCACCAAACTTTTGACGTATAACACGCCTTTCTACCACCAACCGTTGCTAAGTTATCAACCCAGTTACCCAGTTACTCCCACCCCGGAGAACGTTCACACCAATTTTCTCAATGCCTTTTTGTTACCGAGTTATCAGCCGGTATGGAAAGGACCGACGGAGAGACAGACGCGCAAGACGGGTAATGCAGCCTATCAGAACGGACAGATAACAAGTGCGAGAGATACCGACCGGCACTTCTGTGGAAGGATGAGATGCGACAGTTCGGCAAAGCGCCACAGAGCCGCGCGCAGACACCGCGCTGATCCATTCTTCTTGATCTCCTTATACAGCTCAACCTGAACTCGACTCAGATTAGTCTTCATCAGCACCTTCATCATCATCACCATCATCATCACAACAACAACAACAACAATGATATGCAGCAGAGTTGTTTAAGTTAGCTGGTCATGGTGGTTGGATAGCGCTGTAAGCAGAGAGGAAGGCGAGTAGCGGAGTAAGACGGCATTCTGGAAATAGCAGGCTAGAGGGACGCTACGCTAGTAGCCAGTTTTGGAGACTTATTTGGGCATAGGATCGGGAAAACACGGCCTACGGGGCTAGTGGCTGGGTTAGTGACGTCAGGACCGTGCGAGACCCAGACCAGTTGAAAGACAGAACGCAGTTTCTCTGGCCGGCAGTTGAGGTCTGACTGCTGTATGGTTTGGACTGGGACTTACCTCTCCCGATACCTCTCACAGCCAAGGATTGATTGACCGTGATCGTGCACATCAGCGAGAAAATAAAGATCCAACAGAGTCAATGGAACCTTCGCTCCAGATAGTAACAAGACGGGTCAAATCCAGCGACACTATGCACTTGACGACATCATCACCTGTGCTTTCGCTTCTGCAGGAACTCCTGTTTCCAAGGAACCTTCCGGTCTCTTTCCGGACTACATCGGAAAGCCCGACGGCCTCACCTTGATTCCGTGGCAAACCGGGAAGTCCCTGACATGGGACGCTACAGTCAGGTCCACGCTGGCCGACCGTACATCATATACTCATACTCACATACATACTCATACATCCATCACTCTGCCACCCCAGCTGGAGCGGCGGCCGAATTAGCAGCAGCAAGAAAATCTTCCAAATATGCTGACTTCCCAGCCTCTTTCATGTTTCAGCCACTCGCTCTAGAAACGCTGCTGGATCAACGAGTCAGCAATTCCGTTTCTTGAAGACCGTGGCTGCAGAATTTCAGCCATATCCAATGAAGAACGCGATAGCGTCTTTTTACAGAGTCACTATAGCTATGCAGATGTCCTGTTTTTATAGCCATTATGAGTAGCGACTGATTTATAGCCAATAAACTAAATTTCAAGATAGTGGTCGCTGCCATTTTGGATTTTGTTGAAAGTGAAATCTAAAGATAAAACTGTAGGGTTATTCTGGACTTCATTTTATCCCGGTGTCAAAAATTGTGCAAATACATGCAACAGCAACCAAATTATGACTGTTAAAACAAAATAAAAATGTCGGTCACTCACTCTGATAACCCGGTTAAGGCATTCGTCAGCAACCAGTTTAATGTCGATGTCGGCATCATCAATTAATGTGATGAACGTCTCCATGCAAACTCCGAGGAATTTAGGAAACTCAGCCGCCAAACTGCCACCGCACACAGATAGCAGCACGTTCAAACCATTCACCAACGAAATTATGCTACGAATCTTACTATACTTCAGTGACAAAGACACATAATAGTAACACTCAGACAAAGGAAATTACATATCTCCATCAGCTTCAAGAAACTGAAAATCACAACATGACCAAATAGTGGAACAGTGTCATAATAATTTGCTCAGAATAGAACAAGATTCTGGCAAGGGAAGATATTAAACAAAATTTATCAAAAATCCCAAGTAAACGAAATGGCATATATTTGCATTTGTCACTACATAAACTATTTCAGTTTATTCCAGTATTAAAGAATATCAAAATCAAATATTTCAGGCATGGCTACATTATATTAGGTATTGGATGGCGTAACAGTTATGACGTTGGACTTAATCGCTATCAAGTTGGTTATATACAAAAATGGTTTACCTGTTCACACACAGTCCCTCATTCTAGTACTAATATAGTCTTCCGAACACCAAGGTCTACTTAACCTTCTATCCTTCTGAGGTAGGTAAATTAAGTACTGGCCTGCTTGGCAGGGGTTAAGGGTGGGTGCGTTCACCTGTGTCAGATGGCAGGTAACACTGTGTGACCCCATATGGCAGGTAAGCTGCTTAGCTCGGCGATACATTTCCCATACAGAGCTATACAGACCCCTTTAAATTTAACCCTTTTACTTGATCAAGTGATTCACATTCCGACTTATGAAGATCAATATTTTAACTAAGTGCAAAAATTACAAAATAGGTTGAGAGTGAGTAGTTTCTCAATGGCACATCTGCACAAAAAGTACAAAATTACAAAATAACAATACTGCCTTGTTTGATGTCTTATGGCCGACACTTCCGAGATGCTAGTAAATAAGATAATAAGAAAACAAATATCATGACAGGTAAGTTTACCTCACAGACGAAGAGCAAATGCAATCAGCTACAACGTTGCAGTTGAGTATTTTATCCTTTTTGCCCAGCGATGATTCCTTCTTCATCCTGACATTGACATTCACATAAGATAATGTGTAAGTACACTAACCAACACAATGATATGATTCGATATATGATACAATAAATAATTTGAACTGGAAAACTGGCTTGATTCGGTACCGGGTCGTGACACCCCGGACAGACAGACGGACAGACAGACAGAATCGCCATAGCTAATACGTGCTCTCAGCAGTACCTGCCGGTACAGCTGTCGCACGTAAAAACCTGGCCTATATGCCTTTTATGCCATCCGATCGGGAAATGGATCGAGTCTAACCTACAGCTGCCTGGACCTACACAAGGCTTGGTTACAGCAGACAGTTAGATGTCTTTCCACTGATAACAGAATACAGCTGTTAAACATACGGTGTTAACTTTCTTTAAAGTGGCTTGGTAGCGTAACGGTTAGGACGTTGGACTTGCGATCGCGAGGTTGTTGGTTCGACTCCCAGTCAGGTCGCTATCAAGTGGTTACTACCTGGACGGGTGACTGTATGTGGACAGGTAAACTATCTTGGTATACAACCAAAACCAAGGTCAACTCAGCCTTCAAATACTTCAATCCCTCCAAGGTAGGTAAATGGAGTACAAACCAGTATGGCTGTGGTTATGGTGGGGTGGTTCACCTCTGTCGGGTGGCAGGTAACACTGTGATCTCATATGGCAGGTGACGCCCCATAGCTCTGAGATGGGTCTCCCATGAAGAGCAATATCACTCAACCATTTTAAACATACAGATACGTTGGTACAGTTTTTGTGACTCGACCTTGGTGAAGAACTGCTACTGTTTTAAATAATGGATCCGAGCGGGGATCCAGCAAGTGAATAGCTTGCCTCATGTCCTAACTGTGATCACACTTGTTAGTATAATTATTACTGCCTGCGGAAGCAACAGCAGCATTGTTTTCAGAATCATTGCTAAGTTTTTCTCTCTATCAACACAATAACTCACAAATCGCTGCACTTAGCTCCATGAAATTTTGCACAAGCATGTAACTTGACAATCTCTAGATGCCTGTTCAATTTCAAGGTCATAGGTCGAAGGTCAAGGTTGCATGGGTTGTTGTGGGCATGATACACAAGGGCAGTACTTAGCCTCGAGCAAGGGTATGACTTGTTTCTTCTTACAACTAATATGTACCATGGTACCAATGGCACGCTGCACGAGACACAACGTTCGGAGTTGAAACAGTTTTACTTACTTGAGAGAGAAATCATCATTGCCAGCTGTCCCAGGAGAAATCCTCAAGACTTCTAATGACTTCACTAACTTTTCAATGTTCGCCATTGTATATCTAAACAAACATTATGGCTTGACGTGGTGACTTTGCTGTTCGACACCAACATGCACAGTCTACTTATCCAGAACTACATGGTTGGGCATAATTAGCATAACTAATAATTAATTCTTTAGGTAGGTTATTAGTGTAATGGTCAGGATGTTGGACTTGTGATTGCAAGGTTGTTGGTTGGACTCCCGGTCGGGTCGCTATCAAGTGGCTAGTACCTGGATGGGTAGCCACGGCACACAGCGTTATCATTCTGAATGTAATGTGAATGTAATTCTGAATGTTCTGTGAACACAGCTGACTACGTAGGTTACTGGATGGGTGACTCTGTCTGTGGATAGGAAAACCATCTCGGTATATAATGAACACCAAGGTCAAGTCAGCCTTCTATCCCTCCAGGGTAGGTAAATCGAGTACCAGCCTGTATGGCTGGGTTATGGCGGGGCCTGTTCACCTGTGTCAGGTGGCAGGTAACACTGCATGAACTGTGATCGCATATGGCAGGTGATACTCCGTAGCTCTGAGATGTTTTTCCGATGAAGAGCTATACCATTTTTGACCACAGCAGCACCCCTAGTGTCAAATGGCAAAACTTAGTTACTGTGCTGTTTTCTGCATAAAAATTTCCCCAACTAAGCAAGAAATAACGCTGCATGCAATGCTGCAAAATTTGTCTACCTCACTAACTGCCTTTACCATGTAATTTCTGCATCGGAGTGACGTCATCACATGGTGGGGCATAATTACCAGACCCCTTGGTTTTTATTTGATAGCATTTAAACAAATGAACAAAATTGATAAAATTGCCGTAACTGCTTTCAGTCTTAACATCTGAGCTGCGTAAACAGTTTTGTGTTGTTTGCTATCAGTGGTGTTGAAAGGCTGGCGATATGACAGTATATTGGACAATGGTAAAAGGCGGATCTGCGGATTTGCGGATATGGCAACGGGTAAAAGACGGATGTGGATGCGGAGGACATCCGCCTTTTACCCATCGTACGCAGCCATGACCATCGCTTAAGTTCGACGGCCTACGACGAATGTTACACTGCAACACTTACCGTATATACACCGTGGTCCAT
>Ga0209052_1000743_pt1 | contig 10908 bp, 7 predicted proteins | sample WorMetHEROISLAND_2_FD_187409 | JGI IMG/M metagenome (GOLD analysis project Ga0209052, IMG submission 187409) | Marine gutless worms symbiont microbial communities from Max Planck institute for Marine Microbiology, Germany - Olavius sp. 4 HERON... | ecosystem: Host-associated > Annelida >...
CATGGTGAGATGAGCCTGGTGAGATTGAGAGCTATCTGGATAACTAACCACCCTCCTTCAGTGCTTTGACACTGTTGGTTGGGTCATCTGACCTGTAAAAACATCGTCTCCGAAATGACCTAAACTTGCTCAACCAAACAACTTTTCAGTTTTGGCAGGTGATTTCTAGGCCTGGCCTTGTCCCACTCATGGGCTGCTTGACGAGCAAATATTTTTCTGTAACGGTTCGGTGCCAGGCTGCTCGCTAAATGTAGACTTTTAGGAATCCGTAGCCATTAATATTGATTTACTGTTTCTGCATATTTTTATGTTGTTATAGTAGAGCGTAGGCGTTGATTTGATTACTTCATTTTGTTACGATTGCTAATGTCTCTTGTGGTTTCTGCTTTCTGTGGATCATTGGCTTACATTGAAACCTGTCTGTGTGGTATTTGTGGTGTGATCGTAGGACTTTGCATTCATTCTGAAGGGTCTGACGCGTCTCCTGAACAATCCTCTGGTGCAGACGTATCTACCAGGCTCGTGTAAACGCATTCAGTTTCACCAGGAACTCTTGATCTTCTTCTGGAAGCTCTGTGACATCAACAAGGTACGAGTGCAACTACTACTTCTGCTCTCTCTCTCTCTCTGTCTCATTCCCGGTCGGGGGGGGGGTCATTGCCCCAATCCGTTCCAGGTAGCTCCAGAGGCGGTTGTGAAGGTGTCTCCTGGCCAGGTGTCCCTCCTGGCGTGATCGTGGGCCGGACACTGGAACACCAGATGCTCGACCGCCTCGTCGGCGCTGTGGCAGTGCGGGCAGATGGCCGAGTCCCGGCGCCCGATCCGGTGAAGGTAAGCTGCTACCAGTGGGGAATGACCAGTGCGTACCTGTGCCACCGTCACGCACTGGTCCCTGGGCCAGTCCCGTTGCCAACGCTGGTAACTGTGTTCACTGGTAACTGTGTTCGCTAACAGTCGAACAATGACAGTCACCCATCCTTCTACAACTTCTGCTACTGTTGCTACTGCTACTAGATGCGCAATGGGCCCACCTGGTGGCCTGAGCGCTGGATGCTGCCTCGTGCGGCGTCCACCTCAAAGGTAAGGTAAGGTAAGGCTACTGCTACTACTACTACCACTGCCACTGCTACTACTACTACTATTACAGATACTCTTTGAGACAGAAGAAACACAAAATACAGATGGAAGGCGGAGTTGATTGATCTTTGTGGCTGGTTTCTTACCGAGATGATTCACCTGCCTGCAGACAGTCACCCATCCCAGTACTAGCCGGACTCATTCTGGAGCAACTTTGTTTATAGAGACCAGCAGTGTGTTAACCAGTAGAAGAAGCTGCCAGCTTTCACATACCACCAGTGAGGATGTGTCGATCCGATGCCGGTATTGTTAAGCTCCCGAGATGGGTTTACAGTCAGCATGTCGATTTCAAGCTGGCGGTGCTGGTCTACAAAGCACTTCATGGTCTGACGGCGCCGTACCTCGTCGACGACTGTCAACTCATCGTCTCCAACGTCGGTCGTCGCAGGTTGCGGTCGGTGGACATCGACACTTGCATCGTTCCTCGAACAAACACGCGACTCGAGGCCAGAAACTTTGCGGTCGCTGGTCCACGGCTATGGAACAGTCTGCCAGCAGAACTGCGTCAGCCAGACATCGAACTGGGGGAATTTCGACGGCTACTGACAACGTTTTTGTTTAGATGAGACATCGGCGCTTAGTGACTTTTGTTTTCGAGCGCCTTATGAATATTCAGCTACTACTACTACTACTACTACTACTACATAAGAGCTATGGACAACCTTTGATCCTCTTTGTAGGTGCATGTGTGTGTGTGTGGGTGTGTGTTAGAAATTCATGTTCTACGTTCTGAAGAGCAGTGATGTGCTTGACGTGCTTGTTCCTATTCTCTACTTCCTCAATGACGCCCGATCAGATCAGTGTAAGGCTGCGTTCACATAGACACCTACGTTCACGTAGACACACACAGTGTAAGGCTGCGTTCACATAGACACCTACGTTCACATAGACACACACAGTGTAAGGCTGCGTTCACATAGACACCTACGTTCACATAGACACAGTGTAAGGCTGCGTTCACATAGACACCTACGTTCACATAGACACACACAGTGTAAGGCTGCGTTCACATAGACACCTACGTTCACATAGACACAGTGTAAGGCTGCGTTCACATGGACACCTACGTTCACATAGAAACACACAGTGTAAGGCTGCGTTCACATAGACACCTACGTTCACATAGACACACACAGTGTAAGGCTGCGTTCACATAGACACCTACGTTCACATAGACACACACACACTGTAAGGCTGCGTTCACATAGACACACACAGTGTAAGGCTGCGTTCACATAGACACCTACATTCACATACACACACAGTGTAAGGCTGCGTTCACATAGACACCTACGTTCACATTGACACACACACTGTAAGGCTGCGTTCACATAGACACCTACGTTCACATAGACACACATAGTGTAAGGCTGCGTTCACATAGACACCAGTACGAGTATGAGTACGAGTTTCCATTTACGGCTCACACAAGCTTCACCCACACGAGTCACTTGTACAAGCACATAACTCAACGCATGTCTATTGACAATCTCCAGTGAAATGGAATGGAGTGAATGCTTTGCGAAAAATAACAATATTCTACTACATCGTTAATAATTTTGCTAATCGCGCACACATAGTAATGAACAATTCAACAGTGACAAGCTCTGACGTCAAATATGCGTCATAGCCTGTATAAATTAAAGTAATACAAATTTTGTGTTGTTTTCTTCATATGGTTTGGATAAAAACAGGACCTGCACAGAAACTGCTCGTACGAGTGAAATTCGCCGGTAACCCGTGCTTGTACAGAACTTATCATTGTGAACGGCCGCCATTTGAATACATGCAAACTGGTGTTTACTGGAACCCATATACAGGTACTCGGACTTGCACTGGTGCCTGTGTGAATGCACCCTAACTGCTAGTAGCAATACTGTAAAATATGTGGACAGCGAGGTGATTTCAGAGAAACTCTGACTAAAAGAATTTAAATATTAAAACCAATTACTCATTACTTTAGAAAGGATGTTATTTACTGTCATAGATATTACGACATTCCGTACTTCCTTATTTCATTGACAGCGATTATATGTTTCAACGCAAGTGATGGCAGAACATATATTTATGTTGGGTAAACATTTAAAAAAAATTGGTGTACAAATTTAACCTGTATAAATAGTTTAATATCAGTGTGCATCAGTGGTGCAGACAGGACATGTTGGAAAATTTCAAACGGTGATATCTCTTCAACCGATCGTCCAATTTGTGTTTAGTTCTAGGTAGGGTATTCTCATTGGCGGAGTGAACGGCACTTCCGCTCGGATCAAATCCAAGATGGCGATTGGCCGCCATCTTGGTTCCAGGTTAGGGTTGTGAGGTCTACTGTTACAACTACTATATTGCTACTGTTGCTGTGTGTTCAGCACGTGTGGGTCTGATGCACATCGGAGTGTTTATTCTGCTGCTGTTGAGCGGTGAACGTAACTTTGGAGTCCGACTCAACAAGCCGTACTCGGTCCGCGTTCCTATGGACATTCCAGTCTTCACAGGGTCTCACGCCGACTTCCTCATCATTGTGAGTTGTAGTTGTAGTTGTAGTAGTAGCAGCAGTAGTAGTAGTAGTAGTAGTAGCAGTAGTAGTAGTAGTAGTAGCAGCAGTAGTAGTAACAGCAGCAGCAGTAGTTGTAGAAGTTGTAGTATTCCATGATGTATAGTAGTTGTGTGAGCTGTAGTAGTATTGTCTGGCATGTGGTGTGTGTAGGTATTTCTTAAGATTATAATAGTACCAGTAGAAGTAGTAGTACCTGTAGTTGTATAACAGTACCGTTGGCTGTTGTAGTATTCTGTGATGTGTAGTAGTAGTCTGAGCTGTAGTAGTATCGGCCGGCATTTGGTGTGTAGGTGTTTCATAAGATCATCACAACAGGACATCAGCGACTTCAACCGTTGTTCGACTGTCTGCTAACCATCGTTGTCAACGGTAACCCCGTGTTTTCGTCTCTAGTAGTTGTAGTAGTAATTTTAGTAGTTGTAGTAGTAGTTATTGGAGTTGTAATAGTAGTATGTACACCATTGTTTGACTGTCTGCTAACCATCATTGCCAACACGAATTTTGATGCTGCATCAAGCAAACGTGCCAACTTTGGCGCCGTTCAGTAAATAAGATAAGTTTGTATGAATATAAAGGTTACAACGCTCGGCAGTTTATAGCAGAGTTCCCGGATAAAATTTGGACGAAGAACTGCATCAACAGGCTGCTGGTGAAGTTGAGAAATGGTGCCATGTTGACAGGCAGTGTGACGCGTAATTTTCGTCACTTCCGGTGATGCAATTTAGGACGAATATTAGATAAGTTAAACTGCATCGGCAGTAATTCATTGATGATTGTTTTATGTCTAAATGTGTGCAGATTATGTGTGCCAAATATTATGAGCTTAGGTGTATGTTTTAAAAAATTGCACTTCATCAAAATTGACGCATTTGCTTGATGCAGCGTCAAAATTCGCGTTATTTTTGGTGTCCGATTTGAAAGACGAAAAGTTTATAAAAAAGCAAAAGTACATGAAAACTGAAACATGCAAACTCTATTCTAGAGTATTTTGTATATTTCTGCCAAATTTCATCAAAATCGATGCTTATTATTTCGAGCTATAATATAGCGTTTCAAAGTTGTTGCGCTTTTCTGGAACGCAGTGTATAGTTGTAGTATTGTTAACATCTGTCTGTAGCAGTTGTAGTACATTGCGTCTCAAAAAACCGGACCCCTGCTACATTTGCCAATAACTCCAACAATCCTCGATCAATATCAACAAATTTTGGTACACAAAATCGTCATACAGTCAGCACGTAATAATATTGATAACTTTGTAAAAGAATGTTAAGAACCGAGTGCCAGCTGAGATTTTCCTGTGGCACCCGCAGTATATAGGCAACTGCACGGTAATGCTTTGTCATAGCTGAGACAACACAGCCCCTGGATTCGACCTACGTCGACGCTTGTGGTCAACGTTGAACCACTTTCGGACTGGCCAGGGTCGATGTGCAGCCAACCTCGTCCGCTGGAATCAGACTTCAGATCCATCCTGTTCCTGTGGCGCATCTCTACAGATTATGTTACATATTGTTAACGATTGTCCAGATATGAAATTCCCCGGCGGTCTGTCAGCCTCGCATCTGGCTGAGGAGGAGGCTATCGCCTGGCTCGGCATGCAGAGCACACGCTAAGAAGAAGAAGAAGAAGATAGCTGAGACAGGGTATCTGGTATACTGACGCCCTGTAAAACGAAGTGTGCCTTTTTATTTGAACACTGTGTAGTAGTATTTGCCGGCGTGTGCTGTGGTGTCGTAGTCGTGTTCAGAGTGTGGTCTGTCGATTGTGTTGTAGTGTCTCCGTATCTCAAGTCGTTGTCAATGGTCGCCAGCACAAAGCTTCTACACTTGCTTGAAGTCAGTTATCTCCCTAGCCTTGTCACTCCGTTCATATGGTGTTTTCTGTTTTGTTTTGCAGCTAGAAGCGGTCAGGGATCTCATACCTCTGCCAGACCAGTGCTGCCACCTGCCCAATACAAAACATCTAGTTATTGTTCCTCAGGCGTCGAGGGCTGCCCACCTTTGCACAGATTTCACCCCAAAATTCTGTGATCTGGATTCAGGAACACTGTAGCTCAATGGTCTAGTGGTTAGCGCACTTGGAATACAAACTCGGGAACCCTGGTTCGGATCCCGGGTCACGCCACTATTTCATTGGGTAGCAACCTTGAGCAAGTTGTTTACACACACTGCCTTCCAAGTTTCTCAGCTGCAAGAAACTGAAGAACAAAAAAGGAGTTTTCGGCGCCTAAGTGGTGATGGTGATTAAGTGCACTAGATTAAGCCAAGCTCTAAGATAAGCTTTAGAGCACACTATAATATAACCTAACTTCACTTTTTACTTTTCCTTTAGTCTGCATTGGATTCACCCCAGTATCTGACTGGTTGGTCCTTGCACCACTCTTCACCCCTCAGTGCCGTAGTGTCATCAAAACCCGTTCATAACTTGCTGAGATGCACTGCAGACTGTTAGTACACGCCCTACCTTACCTTGCCTTACCTTACCTTCGGGGTGGGCAGGTTGTTACACCTGCCCAGCGCTGAGGCCGTATCAGTTCGGCCCAATGCGCAACCGCGATGTAACCATAAGGTCACAGTGATCGGCTGTGAAGCCGAAATCGGCTGTGAAGCCGAAAAATCAGCAGCCACCTGGGACTGGTGACACGTAGTATGGTTGTTCCTAGCATGCGGTCTGCTCTTAGTTAGCTCCTCTCCTTCAGATTAAAAATCGTCCGGGTCATCGGTGCATATGCCCCACCACTACGACAAGGTGGCAGACCGCGGTGGGGTACACGCCCTACCTTTTAGTGGTAAAGATTCTAGAGTCCACATAAGACTTTGGATCGCTGCCGTAATTGAACTATTTTTCCTTTCAGCGGATCCTGAAAATTTCATCAAAATCCATTCTGTATCATTGTCATGTTGTCACGTTGTGGATGGCAGGCATTTTCAACGCCGTGGTTTCTCTATGCTAATCCAACGAATCACCATCTCGTGTTCTTCTTGCTAGAAGTCTTCAACAACATCATTCAGTACCAGTTTGATGGTGTGTTCCATCCTCTTCTCGTTTTAGCATATGTGTACAATGTACATGTAATTTAATTTTCGTATGAAAATTAGTAGACAGTTGTTTCAGAAGATACGTTTTTTGTAATGTATTTATTCTGGTTATAATTTTAATTATACTTAATATATATTTATATAATTATAATATAAATTTTAGAGAATTTATATCTGACAAGGTAGTGTAGCGACGCAGTTAAGGTGTGGTGGGATATTTAATAATCGTCCACTTATTGCAAATTGTCCACAGAATGTGACGGTAAAAGAATTTTGAAAATCGGTCAATATTTGGCACCTGATCCACTTAGTGACTGACTGACTACCAGTTCAGTGACTGACCGGCTGACCAACATGCTGACTGGACTGACCGGCCGACTGACCGACTGACCAACATGCTGACTTGACTGACCGGCCAACTGACCGGCTGACAACATGCTGATTTGACTGACCGGCCAACTGACCGGCTGACCAACATGCTGACTTGGCTGACTGGCTGACTGACCGGCTGACCAACATGTTGACTTGACTGACCGGCCGACTGACCGACTGTAGTAGCATGTCTGTGTGTGTGTTGTAGGTAACTCAAACCTGGTGTATACGATAATCCGCAAGCGGACGATCTTCCACCAGCTGGCAAACCTTGCCACCGACCACACGTCGATAGCCAAGGCTCTGACAATGAAGCAGCAGCGTGCTAGTAGTAGTAGTAGTAGTCGGAGGTCGGTTCAGTCAGGCGCTGGTACTACGACAACTGATGACCTGCCGTCAATGGAGGGATCCATCCCAGCATCTGAGGCGGAGCCTGGCACCCTGCAGGCTACCCTCGCTGCCACTCCCGGTATGTGGCATAGTAGTAGTAGTAGTAGTAGTAGTAGTAGTAGTAGTCGTAGTCGTAGTGGTAGTAGTCGTAGTGGTAGTGGTAGTGGTAGTGGTAGTGGTAGTGGTAGTGATAGTGGTAGTAGTAGTAGTAGTAGTAGTAGTAGTAGTAGTAGATGTAGTAGTGCAAGCAATCTTGGTTTCTTTTCTTGGCGTGCACCTAACCATCATTGAATGAACTGCTGTATTAGTAATGGTAGTAGCAGCAGCAGTATCAATCGTAGTAGTAGTGATGGTAGTAGTTGTAGTAGTTGTAGTAGTAGTAGCGCTGTAGTAATAGCGGTAGTTTTTAGCTCTGCCAATGAGTTTGTCGGTATGTCATCTGAAAAAGCTGCAAGTGAATTTCGATGGTGATAGTTTCAAACTAGAATTCCCATGTGCTGGGGCAAATTGGTTAGTTTCTGGAAAAAGTGTGATGAATTTATTGTCAGCCACGTCCGGACAGAAGTTGACATTTTGCAGTGTGTATATCGGCATGTTGTGAATGGTTTATGCTGAATCGGGCCATCTTTATTTCACAATTAATCAACATTAGGCTGATTGACACGTGAAGCTAAACTTTGCGGAATTGTAGTTGCAGTAGTGTTTCTAGGCTAGATACGTTTTCCACCTATAGGAAACCCCACTCAGTCAATACAGTCAATACTCAGTCAAGGGAGTCAAGTGGTCACGTGACCGATGACGTCACGTGACCCCAAATGGTCAAGGTTGTGACCCCAATATCTTCGAAGCTGAATATCTCATTAACCGTGCCAGATAGACGCATGGTCAACGTTGACCACCTATAGGAAACCCCACATGGGGAGTCGAATGGTCATGTGACTGATGACGTCACGTGACCCCAAAAAGTCAAGGTCATGACCCCCGTTATCTTCGAGGCTGAATATCTCAATAACCGTGCCAGATAGACGTGTGCGTTTTCTGTCTCGGGCTGAGTCCAGAAATCACTTCGCGCAGAAATCCGCTTGCTAGGCCGAATTGATTGAAAGCTGCGGTCGTAGATCAGAATTTTCAAAGGTGCATTTTAATTTATTAAATGGCCATTTTGCCATTTTTCATATCACGCCACTAACGATGGACTAGGTTATGTGATACCAGGCGTTTATCTGCCCATTGGTTTGTCTACAGGATTGAGAAAAAGTTACCTGTTACAGGCGGATTTGGTTGAAATGTTCAGGGAAGGTTAGGTTAGAGGTGGTCCAACTTAGAGGTGATTAGACTTTGGTGGTAATCCGGATCAGCATCTGGATCCAGGATAGGAGTGTACGATTCTTTAGCGTTGCTAGATAGGGCAAAGATATTTTTGGTGCCACCTTGCGAACACAACAGAAAAAAAATCACACCTATTGTTGGGGTTTGCAATCTTTGAATGCCCTTCTAGTTTCCTTCTATAAGTCAGCTGTGGTGTTCTTGATTTTGAAGAAATATCAACGAAAATCTTGACTAGTGTAATGCCGGCGGCATGGCTTGAATGATTGGTGTTTGTGCAGTTTGTCTTTCACGTTTTTGTTGTTTGTCGTTATTTGAGTAATTTCGTGTTCTTCTCGGCGGAGCTGAGGCTCTGCATTATGTGATTGAGCTCATTGGATGGGTGACCGACTGGCTACTTCTACCCCAGGGGGGTGAACGTTCACACCAATTTTGGTATTTCTGCTCCTTTTAGTTACAGAGTTTGGAGCCCACGCTTGACAGACGGACGACCAAGAGCCGTAATGTGGCCGCGTTAGATGTTGTGCTCGTTTGTGCTTGTTGTGTTAATTTTATTCTGCATTTTTGTAGAGGGGCCTGTACCAAAATGGCCTGGCCCATGTGGCAAATCCAAAACAGCCCATTAGAGGTCGTTTTGGTCATCTCAAACGGCCCATGCTAACTTACAAAACGGCCCACATAGACGTTCAAGACGGCCCAAGGGACGGCTATGGGCCGTTTTGTACTTTTGTTTTGGCCGTTTTGGACTTCTGTGTGGGCCGTTAAGGATATGTCAAAAATTTTCGGTCCTTTTTGGTTCTTGGCAGTTTTGGTCATTTTCCTTGTAGAGATGTATTGATATCGGCCAATATTTACTGTTTATCATTCAAGATCGTACGATTACACTCACCATGAACCGCTTTCCTGCTATCTGCAGTGTCAGCATTTATAAACTTATCAAAACTCGTAGCTATGATAAATACTGAATACTGTAAGGGCCCGTTTTTCTATGCACTGGTCAAAGTCAACCCCCCCAATGTTAGTAAAATAGTAAACTCAGTCAAAATGTCTGCTTTGCTTCCGTCTTTAGTAGAAGTGAGTGCATTCTGTAACTTTGTCTGACAATCGGCAATCAGCCAATTGTTAGGCAAATTTTCCCAAATTCGATAGGCCAGTTTGCCAAATTCCGCGCCTCACCACGTCAGATTTTCCTAATTCTGCGGCATCCTATTTGTTAAGTAAAATGATCTCCTTTGCGATTATTTAAAGTATGAAAACGTCTGATTATGTCCCACACATTGGAATATGTTTTTGTGTTGTAGTAGAGTATTGCTGATTGCCGAAACAGTTAGTAGATTTAAGAAGATTGGCAGTTTTGTCAGAAAGCTTCGGAAACTTGGATTTGAATAGAAAAACAAAAGTAATCATCGGCCAATGCTGATTTCTGCAAAATTTTACAGAAACATCGAAATTCTGCAGAAACTGGCAAATTTCTTGCCTCGGCTCAAAATTCCGCAGCCCGTGAAAAACTTGTGTCCCTAATAATTGGCCCGTGGCTTGTCGATGCATCTGTAGCGACGCGTTTTTTGTTGATTTGTTTGTTTTTATTAGTTGTCGTCGTCGTTCCGGTGTTTGTTGACAATCTGTTCACTCTGTCCGCATCTGATGAAGTTTATCCACCACCAAACTCTGTCAGGCTCTTACCGACGACGTGCAGTCTCTACTGCTCGTCTTACGACAACAGCAACGTCAGTACTAAGGCGAATGTCACACACGGTCAATCCCACACCTGCCTCACTACTAAGGCGGACGTCACACAAAGCCGGACACTGAGTGTTCCTGCATGCGTAGACGGGTGCAGTCTCAGCACTCGGCAGCGGAATGCTGCGAAACTGTCTGCCGTGCGACTGAAGAACGAAAAGAAATTGTCTGCCATGCGCCTGAAGCCCTGGACCAGTAGCAGGCAAAACAGTGAAGTGACAGACAGGGAAACTTTGAGTCATCTAGCTAAGCAGAGAAGTTGCAGCAACGTTTCAGCGGCGGGTTGCGGCAACGTTGTCGTCAGCGATGTAAAACTCCGCCTTGCAGAGATGTTAGGTAAGTGAGGGAGCC
>Ga0209052_1000744_pt1 | contig 10907 bp, 5 predicted proteins | sample WorMetHEROISLAND_2_FD_187409 | JGI IMG/M metagenome (GOLD analysis project Ga0209052, IMG submission 187409) | Marine gutless worms symbiont microbial communities from Max Planck institute for Marine Microbiology, Germany - Olavius sp. 4 HERON... | ecosystem: Host-associated > Annelida >...
GGAGGGGAAGGGGGCAAAAAGGAGAGAAAGGGGAAGGAAAGGAACAGAGAGGAGAAGGAAGAGGATAGGGAAGGGAGGGAAGGAGAGGAGGTATGCAGTAGGAATTTTCAATTATTTTAGGCTCTGCAACGACGCCGTCTTTGCTGGGTAGCGCCTCAGCTGATTCACACATACGCATACATCTTCAGACATTCAATCCAGTTCAGTACGATAAAAAAGCAAAGTTAGGTTATCTAATGTGCTCGTAAGCTTAGCTTAATCTAGCGATACACTTAATCACCATAACCACTTAGGCGCCGAAGACTCCCTTTTGTACCCCAGTTTCCTGGAGCTGAGAAATAATAAGTTACTAAGTTGCTGAGATTATAGTGTCACTATCGAATAACTGCAGGGCCACTTTACAATGTCACACGGAGTTCAGCTGCGGAGGCAATGTGAGTGAACAACTTGCCCAAGGTTGCTACCTAATGGAATAGTGGCGCGACCCGGGAATCGAACCCGGGTCCCCGAGCTCGAATTCCCAGCGCACTAACCACTAGACCATTCAGCCACACATATGATAGTTTATGTTCGGGAAATTCTAATAGCAAGTAGCTATGACGAACGTGCTAGTTCACGCCATAGGCCCTGGTGAATAGTTCAGTTTTCAGGTGGCGAATAATACAATATGATACGATAGATGATTTGCACTGAAAAACTGACAGGCAAGCTGCGAGGTATAACAAAACAAATAGTTACTGGCATGTGGCATCATCGATCAATAGTGCCCTTGGCACTTGGTCAATATTCCCGCAACTTCGGGAAATAAGCCTCACTATTGACCTCGATGCCAGTTACTATTTGCATAATATAAATTCATCAACTGACAACCTTTATATGGGTTGCAATTTGACGAATGTCTATAACTGATTAAGACAACAACTGACCTTCTGTAGAAACGTAGCTGACTTGAATGAGTCCCAGTCGGCATCATTCTTGATGGAAGTGGTCAGTGAACTGCCGTGGCCTTCCAGCCGACGAATCATCTTGTCCACAAATTCATTCTCGGACACGTCTGCATCACCTCGGCCTGGCAACGCACCGACATCAACAATATTTCACATTGCTGTTTACATACACGTAAGTCAACGAGAGCTGTAGAAATTTACAATCAATCATGCGATTATTCGTCAAAAATTGTAACAACTAACAAAATTTTAATCATTAAATTTTCAATTAAAATCACATCACTAAGCACCCATTATAAATTAGATAAAATGACAAACATTCGATAATCGCTAATCAGTTTCTCCGGAGAACGTGATTGGATAAAACAAACACTTAGGTCCTACTAATGACAATACTGATCTATTATTGTATCAGTGCACTTGTGACAGCTGTTACCTCAGCTGAATGATTTACAAAGTTGATAAAAACATGCATTTTTTGCACAATAATCACTGTTAGTTCAAATCAAAATTAACGATTAACTAATGATTCATTTTTGAAGAGTTAACTCCTAAAAATGTTTTTAATCATTATCGGCTCTACCTGTAACCAATTTTCCTGAGTTAACTATTCAGAAGTAGTAGAAGTAATAGTAATAGAATCCGACTATTACAGGCTGAGCACGTGCCGTCATAACATTCTGACCCTTACAGATGTGAAGATTAACATTTCTTTTTCAATTTGAGATCACATGTGATTACCGTCATTACACACAGACCATGCACTCATTTTATTTAATCAGCATATGTTTTCAAAATTTACTCCCGGTGAGATTATGCCAGGTTAGGCAGGTCCCCAAAAAGCACTCTTGGGAATTCTTTTCATACTACCAGCATCAAAGCATTAACGGATAATGTATATTTCACAACAAGCAGCAATTCCAGGGTTGATAAACTCGAGTGCACACCAAAAAATTCCCAGTCGGTTTCATTGGGTAAACACAGATTAAAACCCACCACAAAACTGCACACCAAAGTTACTGCAATTTTAGTCTCTTGTTCCACTAATAATGAGATATTTTTACAGTTACGTTTTAAAAACTTTCAAAGGTCCACGAGCCTGCAAATTAATGATGTTCTATACTGTTGGGGAGATAAGTAAAAACTCAGACGAATCGACCACTTGACAACCAGCTGCCTTTTGCAGATCATTGCAAAATTTTCCCCTTCACATTTACTTCATGTGGACAGTATCTATCAAGCAGTGCGCAGTCTAATAACTGAAATCCCATGAAAACCCCGGAACCCATCGAGTTGGGCCTTTTAAAAACCCAGATTTAACCCAAAAACCCAAAACCCACCAAGTTGGGCTTTAAAAGAACGTTTCTTTCAACCCTGGCAAATTCTGAGCAGAAATCAAAGAAAGCCTTCAGACTGACCACTGATCAGCTGCAGAAGACTAACAGAAACTGAACAAAACGTGCTAAATTCCTCCAACAGAACAAAGAACGTAAGGAAGCAAGACCTGCTTTCATGAGCAGTTTCATCTCGGTCTTGTTCTTTGCGACGTGCGCGGCGCTCTCCGTGAAGGCGGACTTTGGCACACGCTCCAGTCCATCGTGGGATGTCTTCGGCTTCAGCTCACGAAACATCTTCCGCACGGCTTCACGTGCAACTTTGTCATACAGCGGCGTCCGTGTACACCAACACACCTCATCCCGATTCTCCTCATCCACTCCTGCAACATTCGACATTACTGCAGCATACTAATCACAGCTTACCAAGGTCAACTCAGCCTTCCATCCCTCCGGGGTAGGTAAATCGAGTACCGAACAGCGACAATCAATCAATCATTTATTACACCGAAAGGCAGAACTACAAATTAGAATAAAAACACGATACCTGTACCAGGTACTATAAAATTTAAACAAACAACTGATCTGGAGAAATAATGGCAACGTGACATAACACACTGCAGGTAGACCGACCGAGTTCCTTCTCAAGGCAATCAGCCAGGAGTCTGGTTGCTTCATCACTGCCCTGCTTGGATGATTTGACCAGTAGTGAGACAGCGAGCCTGGCCCGGGGTTGAGGGTCGTTGTCAAGCTGTGCAAGCTTCAGGTAGTGCTGAGCCAGTAACAGCTGGGCACGTTCATCCCCGGCATCAGCAGCAACCTGCCACTGACTCACCTGTGCCTCATCGTCTCCATCACCTAGCAGACAGTCAAGTTTACACCTGCATCACTTGAAGACTGTGACGATACATCTTTGACCACGCGATACTGCTGTCCATCAAAAACAGGACCATAAGAAGATTAGGAAGCATTACGTCAAACTTGTGTGTACAGTCACGACAATGTCAATGGATATGATTATAGTGAGTGAGTAAGGTTTAACACATTCAACACATTACAGGTCAGTGAGAATTTCAGTAAGAATTCTTGCACAGTATTCTCTTATAAAATCACACTGACAGAGGTGCAAAGAGTCATCAGGTAACTGTTGATTGTGCACTCATGGTCGTAGCACGCAGCTTTGACAAGCGTCTGGAATGAATAGAAGAAGTTGGTGCAATACGTAGTACCGGTATATATGAACTTCCCAGTTTCGACTGAGAACACTGTTTTGCGGAGGGCCAAACAAAAAATCTGAAAGTGACAAAGAACGGTCAACTGGATATGTCATAATATTACCTGCGACAGTTGTTGCCATCTCAAACGCAATGATCGACAGCTTAGAATAGACGTTGAAGAGTTGAATTAACGTTATGCGCAACTTAATACGTTCACGATCAATGGATCGCCCACTAAAGTAAAATGTAAACAAATTGTAAACAAACCCAAAAGTAAACAAATGAACTCAAAATATGAGATGGGCCACGAGACTACAAAATTCGATACGATTCGACACGATACAATGCGACACTAGAAACTTTACGAGCGCTGAGCGTGCTGATGGGTGGTGATTATATTATAACCCAATAAGTTGTCATCGTATGGCAGATATCGTTTAGCAAAATTACGAAGGAACACGCGACGGTGAGTATGATTTTGTGGATGGAGGCTTTATTGTCGCAGCAGCAGCCCCTCTATAGTCTGTACGTTCGTCTCTCACGTTGCTGTATCGTTGTCATAATGTCTTGATTAGTTCAGAACTAATTAAAGTATAACTAACATAAAATGATGACATTTGTAGCCTACATCCGAAAAAATGCATAAGATAAGGAGTACGATGGCTGTATTTTAGCTCATCGAAAAACGGCAAAAAAACATCTCAGAAAGGGGAGACGATAGGCCTAAACCAATTAGTTGCACTGTTGCACACACGTTACCGCTTGGTACTGAGATCAACAATCTCGAATCATCTTGAACGGCCATATAAGGACTCTGTTTCAAAATGCGTGTTTTTGGGCCAGCTACAAAAATGTGAATAAAGATGGATACTAATAATAGGAGTTATATATAGGCCTAGCTAATATAGAGACTCGATATGCAAAATCGTGGAGATTCCCTTGAAGATGCCTCAAACGACACTGGGGTGGCTAAAACATAGGGCCTACGTCCACGGTGCCGGCACCTTCCTACTTCCTTTTTTCTTCCCATATATATGGGATCCACTAGAGATCGAAAGTCTACAGTTGAACGCCGCTAGTCCATGTGAAATCGAAGACCTGAACAAATTCGCAGCATCCCATGATGTCAAGATGTCGTAGGAGATCGTGCATAAATTATAAATTTTCATTCGCGCGGTGCAGCACCATAGGCAGGTCTCAGCCAATCGTAGGCACCGGAAGCGCGTACGATTGGCTGAGACCTGCCTAAGGTGCAGCCATCTGGCGAATTAAAATTTATAATTTATGCACCATCTCCAGGCGTACTAGACGAAATCTTCCCTCAAAGCCATAGCGTGTAAAACTGAGTATTTATGCAAGATGCGTGCAAGTATAAGTTAATTTCACTCTTTGTCGTACGGTGAGCATTGACATGTAAAAATAAAACAACTGGAGACGGTCGCCGTCGACTCCGTTCACTGTTTGTCACAGAGTAAAACGTGTCGCTACAAACTTGCAGATAACTTGCATTTTATCGCAATAAATAAATACAGACAATCAAATGGGATGGGTCTGTTTATTGGCAGCCGATGCCGCTCGACCTACTGTGAGACTGGTCCAGTCATCTGATATGCCTATATTCAACGAATTCATTCATTTTTTTTAAATTCACGTATAAAATTAACTATACGTCTTAATTGGCTTGATCTTGAAAAAAAAGTCCTTTTGTATTAGCCTGCTCAGTTACTGGTTAGACCTGCGTCAAACGCATACGGGACTTACATCTGTTAAACGCGTAGCCGCCTACTAGGCTATAATAGCCTGAAGAATAGGCTGTGCCTATAGCCTATCCGTCTCAATGTGATGTACGTTATGAGTGTTCTGGTAGCTGTGGTAAGCTTGAAGCTATCATTCTTCAACGTCACAAATTGTCAGCTATCTGACGCCGACGCGTGTTTTTTTGTTGTTCGGAGTCGTTTGTGCGCGTCTAAGTTCTGTAAGTAACTGGCGGCAGTCTGCGCCAGATTTATCATCGGCGCTCGCTTGACAGTTCTCATTAATACACTGTGAATTTTGTCAGTGCTGCGCGTACTATGTGAAATACAAGCATCTAGATACGTATCTAAGATACGAACAAATTGTGTATCTTGTATTGCCTCGCGACGCGCAAGCTGAGCTAGACCTTATTGTCGCACAGTGTCCGTCCATCCATCTGTCCATCTGTGTGTCTGTCCGCGACAGCTTGAGTCACGCGTATGTATGCAGCATTGCGCGTCGCGAGCCACGTCGACTACCAGCTTGTCTAGATACATTTTAAGAACGGTGCCTTGTATCAGTATCTATAAGATACAATAAACCAGTATCTGTAATTTATCCACAGATGCAATAATATGATACATTCAGACAGACTCATAGTTAATTGTTGTCCATTATGAGACAAATAACAGCATTATTAGCACAGTGTAGCCTAATGATGAAACGACAGTTTTTTTTCATTTTCCGTTACTTATAGTGACTTGATTAGTGATGGCTGCATTTAGAATTCCAACTTTGCGTTATGCACTCGCAGCTTTGTATGTCTTCTTTGTTTGCAAACGGTGATAGGCCTACTAATGCTAATTAGGTAATTAAAGGAGGGGTGCCATATGTAAAATATCAGTAAAGTATCTTGTATCTAGATACTTTTACAATTGTATCTGTATCTTGATGCATTTTAAGAAGAGTATTTAGAATCTGTAGCATATCTGAGATACACTTGTGGCCATGTAGGCGTATCAGTATCTGCATATAAAATTCATTTTTAATGTATTTTACCCAGCACTGAATTTTGTGACCAGTGAACCCCCGAGTGATGTGTATTGGTTTACAATTTGGGCGTCGACGGAAAACAGTCAACAAAAGCATCAATGTCAGGAGTATTTGTGTTCGTATTAGGCCTAAACGTTTCATTTAGAAACTAAATTTGGCGAATCGTTCACAGCGTAATGATAGACTGTGATTGCACGTAGAATAGAACAGTAAGAATGTTACAGGTTATAGAAACTTATACGACATTTAGAGCATGTTTAGCCTACTTCACGGCCTAAGTATTGCCAATCAGTCAATCGGCATATCAATGAAATCAATCAATCACTTGTGTTTCAGTGTTCAGCTAACAGACTGTGAACAGCTAAAATTATTCGATCGAGCATGTGAAGAAATATAATATTCCTTGTCGGCGCCGTGAACAGCGAGGCGAGCTGACGATGCATGACGTGCATTACACCGACAGGCAAACTGTTGTCTATTGCGCAAGCACTGACTGAGTATAGGCCTACTATATAGAGCTAAGTATAGACCTTACGTAGTCCTCCAACATGTCATGTTAACAGTGCATGACACTGCAGTACGGCTTTCGAATGCGTGTAATTGGCAAACTTCACACTGGCGTGGAACAGTAGTCCACGCCCGCTCAAGACGTACGGTGATAGCTGCAGCTAATAAAGCGAACAATTGGACAAAAAACATTAAAGCGCTCGGCGAGTGCAAACCTCCGTCAATGCCAAGACTGTGTCAGAAAATTCTTGTCATACTTGGACCTACTCATCTGACGTACTGATGCGGACCGGGCGGATAAAAGCAATAGCGTGCTATTTATAGGCCACTGTGAAAATGTGAACGGTGATGAAACAGTAGCAGATGAAACAGCAGTAAAATTGTTCCGTTGGAAAAGGGCGCAGTAATTTACGGAGCTAACGCTCTTTCGCTACTCCCTGTTGTACTGTTTGTATTACCTATAAATGTTCATGTGTGACTTTTTTCCCTTTTGTTCTTATTAGTTAAGTTTATTGTATGTGTAGGCCTATGACATGGCTCAGTGCAATAAACCTGATTGATTGATTGATTGATTGATAGCGTCGTCGTGATTGGCAAAGGGAGCAACGCCCCCTCCCCCCCCCAAAAAAAAAGAACAGAAACTGTCGTCGAAGTTTATTCTTGTCGGAAACTTTTCCAGCGAATTAAAGAAATGTTTCCGCTGACGTAGTGTGTGGCGTGCATCCAACAAAATTCAAGTGTCTGCGCAACAGTCTTTGTGCAGCAGCAGAGAAAAACTTGTTCTTCAGCGAGAAATAGCTTACAATGCATCATCTTTCTGTTACGTTGCTTCATTGATCTCAGTGTCTGAGTGCATTTAAGTGCAATGTCTATAGATGCGGACTGCCTGCGGACTGTATGAGTGGATTTAAGAGTATTTTTCGACACATGCACTGTAAGAATTTGAAGTGAAAGTCTTCGATGTATTTGTGTATATGTACGTGCGCTTTGTCGAGTTTTTCCCTTTCAGTAGCATATACTCATTTCAAAATTTTACTGTGAACCTTTCTGGCTGCGAAATTTAGTAGCTTGCTAGTAGTTACGTTAGCTTTTGTGTGTGTTTTTTTTCTTTGCTATGGACCATGCAAACATAAAATAAAGATATTGATAGATCGAGTGAGTGATTTAGTGCTATATTTGCAGCTGCCCGTCTGCCCCACTCCCTTTCTTTACCTCCCCTTATTGTAACTTTTTCTTGAATATATTCAATTAGTATGCCCAATAATGAAGTCCTTTGACTCGCAGACATTGGTATGGCCACTTAAGAGAAGGAATTACCGCCCTGCTGATTAGTATAGGCCTATCAATCAGTCAATCAATCAATTCGTTTATTTCAGACGACAAGGTCCATATATAAAAGGTAAGAAGAACAGACGGACAGACAGGTACATGCAATGAACAATAAACACAGAATCAAATGTAAGAGAAAAGCTTCTATAAAAGCTCAATGCATACATGCAATTACATGCACAGTTCACAGTACTATGCCAGATACCGGTAAAGGATGTTCGAAAATCCGAAAATCAGTCTGAAGACTGAAGTGGTGGACTTGGTGGTGACCTACTTTTCTGGGCTACCCTCAATACTCTATAGATGACAGTCACTCGGGGTACCTGGTGTTAAGGCCTGCAGGGGCGCGGTTAATGTTTACGAAGCACGTCGTTGATCACTGTTTGACAGGCGGCTACAGTTATTAGCTGATGGTTCGCACACCGGCGCCCACAGCCATAGCAGCATGCATGCGTCTATATACTCACACGTCGTCGCTGTCGTAGACAACTTCGTGACAACCAACGCGGCGAAACACGCGTTAACTCACGCCGCTACAGCGTCGCGCTGTTGCGTAACAATAGGCAGGGTGTAGACGACAAGAAATCTGAGCTAATGCTCACGAAACGCGCGACATCATCAGTTTAATTTCGTACGCATCTCGTCTTGGTCTATCTATACAGTAATTACGGCGAAAATTCACTCTTCAAATGTGCGTCGCCACCTGAGATCTCGAAAAATTCGCTATAACCGATATTTTTTGGATTTCAAGGTCGTTCAAGGTCATCGACGTTGGTACCGTCGGAAAGCCCGTCAGCAGTGCTTGTTGCGATGCTTACCGGACACTTCGGACCTAAGACAGTTCGGACCTAAGACACTTCGTACCTAGGTCTGAAGTGTCGTAAGACACTTCGGACCTAGGTACGAAGTGTCCATTGGACACTTCGCACCTAGGTCGGAAATATTGAGACACTTCGGACCTAACTTTTTAGGTCCGAAGTGTCCTAGGTCCGAAGTGTCCGGATACCGTTGCGACACGGAGCAAGTCCGTGTCTATGTGCAACCGTTCTCACGCTAGATTAGTCGATAGTAGCAGAAATCGCGAGGTTTGAAGGGCGTGCCCAAATTTGATGCCATCGTACGGAAGACTCCTTGAACCCGTGGCGTCGACACTTACACTGTTAAAGTTTACGTTTAATGCTGAACATTTTCTATGCAGGTTGTCTTAGTCTATCTGCAGCGATTTCGGCGCAATTCACTGTTAAAAAATGCGTCGCAGCCTGAAATCGCAAAAAAACTTCACGAAAACCGGTTATTTTGGGGGTGCAAGGTCGTTCAAGGTCATCGATGTTGGTACTCCCGGAAACCTCGTCAGCAGTGCTTGTTATGATACGCAGCAAGTCTGTGTCTATCTGCAACCGTTCTCAAGTCGAGATGGCTTGGAAAAATCCCGTCACAAGTCGGCGACAAGCCGGTTTGCGTCGTTTGGAATTTGTGAACGAGCGCGACACGACATGACAAACGGACTTTGGCACATTGCCGGCTTGTCACGTCGAGAAACGGTGAAGTCGTCGACTTCCTCGTGTCTTGTTGCGGGGATGTCACGGGCTTGTCACGGGGAAGTCGGCATAATGGAATTCGGGCTTTTCCAAACTGAAACATAAAATCGTCTTTACGCTCTCCGATCGTGCACGACCGTCTTCATAGTTTGGCGCTCGCTAGCGTAAGCCAAGCAGCTTAAAGTCGGCTTACAGACGAGTTAGTGGATGAGTTTGCACAAAAAAGGCAAGGAAAGTAGTTCTAACAATGACGCGCATTTTCGGTATAGCATTAACGTTTCCATCAGAATTCTTCTTTCGATCAGACTAATTTAGTATGACCGTAGTGAGCTGGTTTGCTATTTTTTTCGTATGTAATAGTATTCTAACGCATAATGTGCCAATATATCAATCGCCAGTATTCATTAAACTGTTGTGTCGCACTCGTGTTAGTTCAGTTTAACCATGGAGACGTGTTTTGCGGACGTTCTGCAGGCATGAAGTCCAGTGCATGATACTACTGGATTTTATGTTTAATGTGCAATAAAATTCGTGCGCAAGCGTGAAAATTTCAGGCGGAAGTCGCCTAAACGGAATGGGAGGGAGGGTGAGGGTATTTTGAGGGCATATTGAGGGTACCGCCTGGGTATTCTGTTCAGGGGCCCCGAGCTGTGTGTTGCGCCACTGGCATCGTGCGGTTTTCGTGCAACAGTACGACTTTTTTGTGTCTACGCGAAAACAAACGAACAACTGTCTACGTATATATTACACGCACGTGTGCGCTTTTACACTGAAACTACTGAGCAACTAGACGTGCAATGGGACAACTGGCCTTCTAAGAGCTCGGCGATGATCGGTCGATTTACGCAAAAAAAATCTACCAAAAAGGAATAGCGTACAGTTAGATTTTGGTGGCAAGCCGTAGGCTATGTTTAGGTAGGTTGTACTAGCCTCCTATCTGCTATACACCGTGTCCCAAAAAAACGGTGCAAAATTGTTTTTGTCACAAGTTTGTCAAATGTCTACGAAATTTGATAATTTTTGGCACACAGATAGCACAGAGGTGCACTCATTTTCCACCTCATGCGCCTAAAATGTGTGTGGTTTATCTAGCATAATTATACGTTTATATAACAGTTACTCTTCAAAATTGTCAGAATTTATGCTCAGTGTGCCCCGCGTACACGGACACAAGCGCTTAGACGACGACGCCACTGGCTGATAGCGGCATCAACGATCGACTGGTCAAACTGCGCCCACTCATCGATC
>Ga0209052_1000745_pt1 | contig 10907 bp, 5 predicted proteins | sample WorMetHEROISLAND_2_FD_187409 | JGI IMG/M metagenome (GOLD analysis project Ga0209052, IMG submission 187409) | Marine gutless worms symbiont microbial communities from Max Planck institute for Marine Microbiology, Germany - Olavius sp. 4 HERON... | ecosystem: Host-associated > Annelida >...
TCACACTAGTAAGAGCTGAACAAGATTGTTTTAAAGAACTGTTTGAAGCTGTCGACATCACACGCCGGATCTCTGAGTTCATCTGGCAGTGAGTTCCAGACCGTCGGACCAGCAACCGGAAAAGCCAGATGACCGTATGTGTTGAGTCGACAGCAAGGCACAATGAGCCGGTGTCGGTTGGCGGAACGTAGCCGATGTCGCGATGCAACTTCGATGGCTGGAGTGACGTGATTGGCGAGGTACCATGGTGCCTGTCCATGCAAACAACGGTACGTCATGAGGCCGAGCTTGAAAGTGACCCTCTCTGGCACGTCTTACACAGTACACAATACAACAGCGCAAACTGAGATGGATAGGACACATCTTAAGGCTTGACTCATTGCTACTGGACATAATGGAGGGCAACGAGAGGATGAAAGCACCTGCGACATCACAAGCATAGATTACGTCACTTTGAAGAGAGATGCAGAAGCCAGAAGCAGCTGGCAGAAGAGTGTATAAGCCTTCCCTCACGGCAGATGAAGTGGCTGTCTGAGAGCATTTCTGTTGAAGTCGTTAATAATCACAACATGATTAGTGCAGTGTCATCCAAGCAGGGGGGGAGGGCTATTGCCCCCACCTCCCTAGATTTTAGCCTTTCTGACAATTATTTACTTGTCCGCAAATTTTCTTCTAAAAATACAGATTTTTGGGCCCCATATCGTCTGTTTTGGTGCAAATTTTGGAGAAAATTGAACTTTCGAGCACCCACAATCTTCTTTGTCAGAAATTTGCAGGTGTGCATCGTAACATTGCAACCTCCTGCCCCGTACCTTCTTAGTCGACGATGCTGTTGATGCTGGGTGTGTGTGTTATACAGCGCAACACGTTGCCGCCAATCTGTACGCACAACATAATGGACGACGGTGTTGACCCTGTGCTCTGTGCCTTCAGACGTTGCCAGCTCTTCAATAGCCATCATGATCGTGTCAAGGTAACAGATTCACCATCGACACTGCTGTGTTGTTCTGTTCGATCGTTAACTAGCATTAGTTCTCACTTAATTTTCTGGGTTCATTCATTTCTAATACCGTTGATAATTTTGGCAGTATTTTGGCTTTCATTTAGATGCGTTAAATTAATTGAATTAACTGTATGTTATTAAGGTTATATTTCATCCGGAGTTTCTGAGTTCTACTAATCCGTTGTTTGGACTCGACTATGAAGAGTTTGTGCGAGGTTGTCATCTCGGTGTCTTCCCATCGTACTATGAGCCGTGGGGATACACGCCAGGTATGATGCTCGTATTGTTCTGTCAGATCGATTGAACTTTGGCATAAATTTCCGTGCAGGCAAATTTGGTGTTATTGGTTCACGTTAGTGTATGACTTTGATTATCTGTTATATCATACTATCACTGAAGTGCAGTTTCAAGTTATTTACATATTTTTCACTATCTAAAAATCATCATAATATTTTGAAAGAAGAATTTGTGATAGCATTTTCCTCATTGGCCAGTGTTTTATATTTGTCAAAATTGACCAGCATGTACATGTAGAAAGTTTTACATGTAGACAATGTGCAGTTAAACTACTGCAGTGAAGGGCGGTCATAAGTAAGTAAGTAAGTAAATACATTTTGTATAGCACACAATGTTGATGGAATCCCGCCGAATCTGAGGCGCCTGGGTAAGACCCTAAGATGACCTACTAGCTAGGCTGTATAACCTTCCTTCTCTTCAACGATTGAAGCTTGAGGCTAATCATTTCTCAAAATGTCCAATTGCTTGATCTACGTAAAGCGTGCATGTTCCTCTTTTTACAGGGTTCCCATGAGTCATTGAGGGTCTTTGAATTCCCTCCCCCTATATTCAAAACCTTGAAAGTACTTGGAAACAGGGTTGGTGCTTGAAAGTTCTTGAATCTGAATTAATACGTACTTGAAAGTCCTTTTCTTACTTTGTAATTTTGTAATCTGTGGATACAGTTATTGTTGGAATGACGAGCATTTAGCAGTATAAACGAGGCGCCATTGTCGTTTGTTGATTTCACTGAAGTGAGAGCTTGTAAAAAGTAATGTAAGTGTAGTAAAAATGCCAGGTGACTGTCGATTTGGAGATTTGGACTCCTAGTGACGAGTATGCACATTGGATTAGTCGGACAAAGGACGTACACAAGGCGCGATGAGCTCTGTGCTTAAAAGACATTGACGTAATAGCAGCATGGGAGAAGATCCTTGAAAATTAATGTTGGAGTCCTTGAAAGTCTTGGAAAAGTTTTTTTATTTTTTTATTTTTGAAAGCAAGTGGGAATCCTGTCTTTATGTGCTGCCTTGTACTTTTGTCGTGTTACGAGTTTATCATAGATTAGTTGCTGGAGTTATACTGATACGGCGGACTGTTTCAGCGGAATGTACGGTGATGGGAATTCCCAACATGTCGACCAATCTGTCGGGTTTCGGCTGTTTCATGCAGCAACACATTGCTGACCCGATGTCGTATGGAATCTACATCGTTGACCGACACTACAAGAGTGTCGAGGAGTCTGTTCAGCAACTTGCACAGGTACAATATATACTTAGGCTGAAAGTGTATTTTCGCTTAGATCCCCCAAGTCCCAGTTTTTTTATAATCCACATGGATTGAAAGAATTTAGTGTAGTGTAGTGCCTGGTATCGCTCGCTATCGCTTGCAGTGCACAGCGTAGCTGTACTAGAGGTAAGTCCTTAGCCTTTGATCCTCTGTTGCCAGTGGAACATTGTCCAATGAGCGATCTCCACTCCTTGTGGCCACCAACAACAGATCTTGCATCCTCCCATCCAAATAGATCATCATGTAGCGTGTCCTGCCATGTCTTATTAGGTCTGCCTCTTCGTCTTTTACCATATTCTGGAGTCCACTGTACTGCTGTCGTGACTGGTCTTGCTGAGACCACGGTATTTGACTTTTTAACAACCCCAAAAGTTAACCAGTAGTAGTAGTAGTCATAGTAGTAGTAGGTTTCATATATTTTGAACCCAGATATCAATATTGTTATTGGTAGATTTTTACTGTCTGTGGTAGTGATAGCAGTATTGTTTTCAGCGTCGTCACTGAGTTTTTTTTCTCTGTTTAAACGATATCTCATGAACTGCTACACTTAGCACGATGAAATTTTGCACGGGCATGTACCTTGACAACTGCTAGAACACTATTGAATATCAAGGGTCAAGGTAACATGACCGGATTTTTTTACCATTGTGGGATATGGCAAAAAAAGTTTGTCAACAAAATAACCGCTGCACTTGGCTGGATGAAATTTTGCATGACCATGTACTTTGACAACTTCTACAAGTTTATTGAATTTTGAGGTCATAGGTCGAATGTCAGGGTCGCGTGGGTTTTTTGTGTGTTTTTTTGCGTGCATGATACTGCGGCTAACTGCGTAGTATGTACGCATCTTCTTAGCGTGTGCTCTGCATGCCGAGCCAGGCGATAGCCTCCTGCTCAACCAGATGCAAGGCTGACAGACCGCCGAGGAATTTCATATCTGGACAATCGTTCACAATATGTAACATAGTCGGTAAGACGCGCCACAGGAACAGGATGGATCTGAAGTCTGATTCCAGCGGACGAGGTTGGCTGCACATCGACCCTGGCCAGTCCGAAAGTGGTTCGACGTTGACCACAAGCGTCGACGTAGGTCGAATCCAGGGGGTGCGATGGAAGGATCCACGACCAGTGAGTGGTTGGTTACGTCTGAGGTAGCTCACTCTTCGTTCCATTTCTGTCGTGTTGACACTTCTTCCTGTTGCAGTCCCTCAAGCCATACTGGACGTCTTGATTTAAGGCGGTTGCATGAACATGTATCTTGACAACGTCTAGAAGCATATTGAATATCAAGGTCATAGGTCAAGGTCACGTGGGTTTTTGTGTGCATAATACTGTGGTTACCCGCAGACAGTACGTAGCCTTGAGCAGTGGCTTGACGATCTTGTTAAGCAGGAATCAGACGATCGATAATGTCGTCCAACTTCTACGGCGTCGTTTAGTTTCCAAAGACAATCGGCCAATGAAATGTATATGCTTACCTGTCGAGTAACCAACGGCGGAACCCATATGGTCCGCTTTTTATGTTGCTTCGCAGTCAAAAAAATAAAGCAACATAAAAGCGTTGGCGTCCTTATCGTCTGCCATTTTTTGACGTCACAATCGTGACCTGACAAGTGACATGTTTCATGGTTCAACGATTTCATCAGCCGATTGTCTTTGGAAACTAAACCACGCCCTAAAAGTTGGCCAACTTTATCGATCGTCTGATGCCGGCTTTACTGTTATTTCTTGCAATAGTGCAATAGACTAGATCTGTAGTATAGTATAGTATAGTATAGGCCTAGTGTAGTGGCCGTGTTGAAGGCTGTCGGTGGATTCGTTGCAGAACATGTTCGACTTCACGCACTTGTCTCGTCGGCAGAGAATCATTCAGAGAAACCGAACGGAACGTCTCAGTGAACTGCTCGACTGGAGAAATCTCGGCGTCGTAAGTTGATGTACACACGCATGGTCTTCGTCTTGTTGTGTGTTAGTTTGTCGTTGTGTAACCTTTAAACCTTCGAGTTGAGAATCGGCGCACCGGTTAGTCTAGCCCTGGGGAACGTTTACGCCATTTTTTACCTTCTTTGTCTTTTGAGTTCGGAGCCTATATGGGAGAGACGAATAGGTATGACCCTTAATGCAGCCTGTTGGGATGGTTGCATAATAAGCAGATAAGTAACTGTGTGTGCTATACATAGCTGCAGTGCATCTTTGTACAAGACTGGAGACTACGGACGGTAGTAGCAGATGCAGAATGTACAGTTAAAGTTAAAACAGATTTGTATACCACTATGAAACTACAGAATAGAATAAGAAACATGGGCGCTCGCTACGTTACATTTACGATGCATGGGCAGCAGAAGACAGATGAGTCTTTTGTCTCGAATGGAAAGCTGGTAGAGGTGTACAGGTATTATAGGAGTTAAGAAAATAGGTAATGCTGTCATAATGTCATCCATAATGTCATAATGTCAACCAAAATTATTACCAGTTGTAGCTTAAACATTCAGTACCTCAGTATGTTGCTATGGTAGGTAGAACTTGTACTGTGTCTAGAAGACTCTTTGTCTCTTTTATTTACTTGTTATTTGTTTTATTTCCTATAAATATTGTGCATGTATTTCACATTTGATTATGCAGCACCTTTATGTGCTTGTGGACATGCCAGTCAGCTCGCACTTCCAAGATTGTAAACCATTTCTGATCATGAGTTTGACGGATATAGTAGTGCTATAGCTAGTACTCGGACGTTGACATTTTTGCATTTTTTGCACAGTGATAGAAATGTGGATTATTTGTTGCATAGTTTCTGATCGTTATGTTTAATGTAATTATGTGCATTATTAATTGTTTGTTTGAAGTACTATCGCAAGGCACGTCAGCAGGCGCTGAGTCGTACACATCCAGAACTCTTCTCAATGGAAGTCATTGTAAGTTCTATTGTCGTGACTACCAAAGTTTATGACTGAGTGACCACTGACCACAGCGAACCTTTCCATGTTAGAAGCGATCAACTGTTTACTTTTTTAAAATAGTAAATAGGTAAATTGGTGAATACTATTTAAATACTGGGAAATTTGCAGCATTTTAAACAGTCGGCTAAATACTATTGCAGTATTTCAAGTAGTGTTCAAATACTATTGCCTATTTCAACGGTAACAAGACTGGTTGTAGTACTGCTTGACTCGAATACTACATGACTGCGTGGGTCCATATACAGCAAACATAAATACACAAAACACAGAAAAAATGTGCAACAATTTGTCCAGTAAATAAACAAGAAAGCCCAGCTAACGCAAAGGGAATGCGCGGCAGCAGTGCATGTATGAAGGCCCACTGTGAACAATTGTAAAATCCGTAGAAACCTCTATTTTAGTGCTCAAGGTCATTGCTTTCGGTGTCAGTCGAAACCCGTGTATGACTTCCTATTAGTGATTAATTGTAACCTTGGTTCTATCTCGCACCGTTTCCGAGATATGGCCAGTTATTGGTTCAAAATCGCAAAATTTTCCTACTCCCCTCTCATTTAGGGCCCTCTATTGGGGTGACCCCTATGGAATTTTTGGAAAAGCTTTACAGATCCTGAAACTAGAGTCTTTGGGGCAGCCGATGGTGAAGATTTGATGATCCTAGCTTGCATCGTTTTTCCCTGATCCACCCGTGTGACAGACGGATGGACAGACAGACGGACAGAATTGCGATGGCTAAGACGCGCTATAGCAGTTCCTGCTGTCGCGCGTAAAAAGCGAAAGTGACAGAAGTTTGTTTACTTATTTCCAAGTTACAATGAGTACAAGTCCAAGTGGGTTACAGTCCTAATCATGAGCGTTTGAGTTCGATACTTTTCTGTTACAACTCACAAAGAGTTATTCGACACGGTCGACGACCACAACATTCTTGCTTTTGTTATGGCTATTGATTTCTATAATCGTAAATAAACTACTTTATAATTCTTTTCTATCGTAGCTCATTTGTGCTGCTTCTGCTAATTTAACCTACATACATTACTTTTTGTGATCCTATCTGTGTGGTACTATATAGCCCATACTGAGCTGATGTGCCGTTAAGTAACTGCTCACTCACTCACCCGAGTCTGAGTGAGAGAGCTTTGTGTCTGAGTCCTGAAGCATAAGAACTCGACTCCACTACCGGACTGGTACTGCGTCACTGGCCCTAGCTATGATTGGCCGTCGCTGTAGTTGGACGTTCCCGTTGGTTGGTTGTAGGACTCGTGGCAGAAGATGCCGAAGCCACCGTCTGAGCCGACTTCGCCGTCCATCTCTCGTACGTCGACGCCGCCGCCAGCCAACGAGGTCGACGAGGATGAACCAGACAGCGAGGAGGAACGCGCGGAGCTGAACTGGCCGGAGACTCCGACTTCCAGCCGACCGCTTCAGAACTCCTTCTAACGGCACTGCTCGTCGGCAGCCCACCCACCCACCTGACCGCTCGGCCGATGTAGTGGACGCCAAGACAGACAAGGGAACCAACTCCGTAATATATGATATCGAAGAAGCAGTTTCCCATACTGATTTGCAGCATTACCTGTTCTAGGAACCGGTTGCGCTGTTGCAATGACCTGTGTACCCAGACACTGTTTCCACTTTTAAATAAGTAAGAAAAAAACAACAATGCAATGACACTACACAATACACACCCAATTAGGGAATATTTTTCACAGACTTAGTTTTTTTTATGTAAAACGTCCATAATGTCTTTGCAATATCGAATGCGTATACGTTCATCAACGATCGTAGCCTAGGCACAAGATGTTCGTTTGAGCAGTCAGTTATTTTCGCGGGTAATCAGTGCAAAAACTGGTGTCAGTTACCCAGATTTGGAACACCGTAATCAATTTTGGAACCGGGTCCAGGTTCCTGTTACAGATCAGTAGTTTTTAAACTACTGTTCTACTTTACCAAATCCATGATGGCTGGCGTATAATTTTTACTGTGTGAAATAATGAGTTCTTTACATGGATGAGAAACAGATGACAAGTTTCACTTACAGAAGTATATTGCTACTGAGAGGCTATATGATGCGGACTTGGTTCTCTTCTCTGTAATGCCGATGTAGTGTACATAGAGTGGTCCAGAGAAAAGTAAGACCCTTACATTTTTGTCATACCTGCATCAGATGTCACTGACCTATTTTCAAAATCCTTTCGTCGATAGATTTCGTAGCAAATTTGCAGTTGAGTGATTATTGAAGATGCCATCACACCCCAAACGTGTCGCTACACTACCTTGTGAAAATGTAGAAGAGAATAAGTGAGTCACAAGGATCTGAATTTTGGTATATTCTCGAGTTTCAGGCAGGGTGTGACGGTTAGTGTACTGCAAATTTACGACTGATTTTACTCGTGAATGAATGTTGAAAATTGGTCAATATGTGATAAAAGTTAGGAATGTTTGAAAGTTGTTGGCTTATTTTTCGTGGACCATTCGGTAGATGACGCTGCTGCTGTATTAGCTGTCGTTAGGTGATGGTTGTATAGTTACAGAGATAATGATGCTGGTTTGCAGCTTAATGCCATTCATTGGGTTTGAACTAGTGCTAGAGTGGGCGAGTCGAAACCATGCGGCCGATTTTGCTATGCGCTTTATGCAAAAAATTGTAATCACTTGCAAATGCAGTTTATGCTGTTCTATCGAACAAAATGGGCTATTTAAAGGTCTCGTATTGTCAAGTTGTGCAAATTATGGAGCTTTTGCTTGGCATTCTGAATAGTGGCATTGCAATTCGTGGAGTATCTACTACTGCTAATTGTTAATCGTTAAACTACCTGTCACCTGAAAGCTCCCAAGTGAAGTTTGAGTAGCAACCACAGTGGGCTGAACGCTCCGTCCACTAATGCACTCTGTTGATTGAGATTATGTTTAGTTATCTGCCAGTCTTCTGCTCCTGGCGTTATAATGCAATACGGAAATGTGTGCCGACAGAATTTCTTAACGTGCGGACCGTATGGCTTGTCTGTGCATAATAATAATGTATCATGTTGTGTCGTTAACAGACATCTGTCGGTATAGCTTGTGCAAGGCTTGCATCGAATGCAGTATTCTAGCAGTATAGCTAATGGTGCTGATCGATTCGCTTTACGTGCAAGTTAGTTTATGCCAGTGGCGTCGTGGCAGCGGTGGGGGCACGGGGCGCAATTGCCCCCCCCCCCCCCCCGCTGCTAAATTTTGGGCTGTCCGAAAATTTTCGTCCAGAAGTGCAAAATTTGGGTCCGAAGAAACACCCCGAGTTTGAGAAACTTTCGGTGCAAAATTGAAATTTTTAGCTACCTATAATGTCCTCTGTCGGAAATTTGCATCTGTCTGTTGGAAAAGTGCAGCTTCCTGCCCGGCCTGTGGTACTTTTTTCACCCGACGACGCCGCTGGTCTGTGCCGTGTGAGCTTGCAGTGACAGTTGTACTGTGTGCCAAGTGTTTTGATGCTAGTTGACTAGTGTTGTGAACACCTTGTGTGCGGTCTCAGCGGTCAAGTGTTTTGATGCTAGTGTTGTGAGCACCTTGTGCCAACAATCTGGTGTCGTTCCGTCTTGCTAAGCAATGATGCTGTGTTTGCATCTGCCGTTAATTAGAGTCCTTGTGATCTTTATACGGGGCCATATTAGTGACCTCCAGCCCTCCCCCCACAAGATTTTACTCACAGTCCTTCCCTTGCCCTTTCAGTCTTACAAACAAATTTCTGTTGTGTGCGGCCCTTTGCAGACCCTGTTCGTGTAGCTGTGGGTACCTTTGGTACGTGCAGTGCTCTTGTGCAGCGGCGTAGTTGAAAGTGGGTAACGTTGTTCTAATCAAGCGAAGTCGACATTCTTGTCGTCAGTGACCGGGTGTCGCTTGTTCGCAGCTAGTTATAACGGAAGGTCCATAGTACTAATTAATGTGTATTTTCGTCGTCGGTCACGGCCACTTGTAAACTATAATGTGATTAATATTTGGAATATTGCCCTATTGTATTACACCACTTTTTCGTAACACTTTCGTAACACCGTGTGTATGGATTAAACTAATTATTTTAAGGTTTAGTTTATTTTATAAGATTTTATGAAGTTTGAAGTTTGAAGTTAAAATATCTAGTTCTGATGTTGTTACTTGTGCATGTACATTTACTGAGTGGTGCGTAAAGGCACATGCCTTGCATATATTGAGGAATCAGACTCTTTTAGAAATGATTATCCTCGATCATTGCATTGACTGGTGGTCATATTAAACACTTAAACGTTGTGTTTAACATGATCGTCTTTCACGGCAGTGATTAAGGCTAATTGTATCCAAAACTGTCCGATTACTCAATGTACGTAAAGCATGTATGTGCCACTTGTATGCATCACACTGTACATTGTTGTAATTTATGAAGCAAATAAATGATTATCGTATTTTCGTAATATAATAATGGTGATATTGACCCCGGCTTAGATTTTACTCTTCTGAATACTTGCACGCTGTTGGTTGGACATTTGATCGTTAAAACTCCTGTGAACATTTTGCAAATAAAGCTGTATTTGGAGGACATCTACTTTCAGCTTAGAGTAGCTGCATGAATTGGACCAAGTAAACGAAAACTCGGAAGTATTGCTTATGTAATTAGTGTACAGCATGCTATGATTACATCTCTTGTGTTTATTAGTGGCTTAATCTTGCTGATTAATTATGCACCAATTGGCATTGTTGTCATGTGTTATTATTATTAACATTTGTTGTTTTTACGGCGTGCTTATTTAGTGTTCTCAGATGAATTGCTTCCAAGTTGTGCACAGTTTTTCGTGGTTATTTGCAACAATATTGCTTTAATTCGGTTTTTTTTCATGCACGTTTGCTGCAGTCATGTTGTTTAGGAGCTCACCGAAAGCGCTGCGTTTGGTGTTTACTAATACATCACGTCAAGTGCAGGATGTAGGCCTATTTAGCCTATCTGCCTTTGAGAATTTTAACGCCAAGCAGCAGCGTTAAATTGTCTTTAATTTAATGTACGCTATTGAATGATGGTACATGTAATAATTTGTCATAACGGGCGCTGCTAAATCTTAGGTCATCAATACATTATTCAGCCGTCCTACAGGCCACATTATGCGTTCCGTCTGTCCGTCCATGTGTCACCTACAGGCTTCTTACTCGAGAACCAAAAGGCATACTGATTAAGTTTTTAAATCGTTTAATCTCTAAAAATTAATTGATGAATTTCAATTAATTTTTGAAGTCACGAAAGACCACGAAACCTGCAAAATTCAATGACTGGTTGTTGTTATCTTTCGCAGATTGAAGCGAAATTGAAAAAGTGACGATGATGCAGTACACAAACTGTGTAGTCAAAGCTCACAAAGTGCAGGCTGTTAAACTAACACTATACA
>Ga0209052_1000746_pt1 | contig 10900 bp, 3 predicted proteins | sample WorMetHEROISLAND_2_FD_187409 | JGI IMG/M metagenome (GOLD analysis project Ga0209052, IMG submission 187409) | Marine gutless worms symbiont microbial communities from Max Planck institute for Marine Microbiology, Germany - Olavius sp. 4 HERON... | ecosystem: Host-associated > Annelida >...
CATAAATAAATATTCTAAATTTTGAAAATGCCATTATATGCGGGAAAATATGCGATATGCGCATTTTTGCAAAATATGCGAAATATGCTGCGATCGCATCATCGCTATAAACCGGTATCCCTAATAGACGCATGGGTGCTTTAACCACTGACCTGTGGCTGCTCTCACAAAATAACCCAATCTCGTTATTATATATTGCACAGTATTGGAAATCACATGCATAATGCACATAATGATGACAAGTCAACCGTTTATGTTCATGCTTATACAGTGTGTCTCTAAAAAACGTCCCACTTTGTCACTGTCCATATCTTCGCCAAATATCAACCGATTTTCACGCGCGTAACTACTTCAGATCAAACTGCATACAAAAACTTTACTCCTGTAATATATGGGAAAGCTGTGTTCCAAATTTGGTGAAGATTGGTCCATAAATAACGTAACATTCTTGTCCACAGACGCCGGACGGACGGACGGACGTTTACGTGATTTTATATTCTGTCCAATGCATATGCATAGCATTGGACAGACAATAATTTTTAACGCAGTGACGATATACTGGTAACATAACATGCCATTTAGCAAGGAAGACAAGTCAGTGACTAATAAATTATACCAGTTCTAAAAATACGGTTCATGGAGGACAGTGACGGAATTTTCAAAGAAAAACTGCAAAAGTAAAGCTGGACTCTTGACTAAAAAAGATTCGGGAAACATGTAGCACTGACCACAGGCACGAGAGCGACAGACCAAAGCACGCGCATACTGAAGAGAATATGACAACTGTGTATGTAATCGTAATGCTATTTTTTACTGTAATTGTAATGTATATTTTCCAACTTTTAGCCTAGTATTTTTATGTTCTTAATTCAGCCACAGTGCCACTGGCTGCAATATGTAATAAAGATGGTTCATTCATTCATTCATTCATTCATTCATTCATTCATTCATTCACAGATGTTTCCCTTCATTAAAGTTTCACACACTGACCATGTCAGCAACCATCGTCTCAGTGAGGCTGCGCTCCTGTTTCAACTCCATCTCCAGCTGACGCAAAGTTGCCTCGCGTCTGCATACACACACACATGCACATTGCACATACATACAGAATATCATATCTCCTTGATTAATTCGACTTATGTCTGAGGTTTCAACCCATATATATTTTAAAAAATTACACAATTTACAAAAATTACCATAACCTTAATCTCAAGTTTGCAGTATTTCTCTTACATTTATGCACACTACACAATATTACACTAAGACAACAGTACAGATACAGTTACAAAGTTGCTGACAGCTGCTCAACTTAAAGAAAAAGCACAAAAAAATCAAATCAACCACAGAAGACACGAGGCAAACTATAGATGCACAAAAACCAAGTATAAAACTTGCAAGCAACCCATAACCTCAAGTATCTTTGATACTTCCAAACACTATATGAAAGTAAGAAAATTTGCAAATTAATAAAAGAATCCGACAAATAACCGTTGGCAATTTCAGTTAGACACTGTATACGTACTGCTGTTTTTGCTCAAAAAGCTTGTCCAGTACAGCAGCCTCTCGGTCATTCTGTGACTTTTTCTACAGCAAACACAAACAATAAACTTCAAACAAATAAAAACATGTACATCATAGTTACATTTTTCTTTTTAAACATACGGTAAGTCTTTTTGGACTGATCAAAATGCTCATTACCCAAACTGCTCATCTGCTTGCCAGCAAATCCACATCCACATGAAAACTTATACAGAATACTAAAATGTCTGTACAGCATAACAAAAAATATAAATCTAAAAGTAAGAGAATATTAATTAAAAATAAAAGTATTAACTAATGGCAAGTCAGAAGCAAACAGACAACAATAAAAAGCTGCTAAAATCTATCAATCAATCGACAAACAAAAGGTAGGAACCGTGGAGCAAATAATAAAGTAGAAGTGTGGCCATTTCTGACTGTGTAAAAATGTGTCTACCTTTTGGCATTAAGGCTGCATAAACTGCAGTCTGCATGACTGTTGTCAAAGACCACGTTACATCATTCATTACCCCACACACGTTTATGCATCAACTGTCTGGCAATGGCGCCTTCTTGTGACTCTTGCCATGTTATGGATGATTATAAATTGGCTTATTATTAGGCGGCATCACTGAACTCGTTTCCGCCTACTGCCACAAATATTATCATGGTGTGGTCTGTCTGTCGGTCACACTAATGCACCCTGCTAAAGCCGTTGAACAGAATAAGATGCCACTTAACAGCGACACTCGTGTAGCCCCAAGTAACACTGTATTACACAGGGGCCCCAGTCTCCGCACTGGAAGAGAAAATCAGGGGGTCAACACTCGAGTCAAAATTTGCACCGTTGCCAAATCATTTTAGCCCTTAACGTTCTTAGTATTATTAGCATTAGCAGCTTTAGTAGTACTACTTTTTGCACTAGTATACATTTATCATGCAGCCATACTAATAGGCCGTATTACAGGTCGTGCCTGTCTGTCCGTCCATCTGTCCATCCGCCCATAACTCGAAAATAAAAAGGTGTAGAAAAACCAAAGTTAGTGCAAACGTTCCACAGAAAAGAAGCAACCATTACGGCAATTTTCAACTCAAAAGGTCAGACGGACGGCCGCATAACATGTCTGCAGTGGGGCGACATATTTTTACTAGTCAGTGATGTGTTAGCGGAGGATCAACTCACATCGGTGTAGTCCATCTGCATGTCACTGATGTTGGAGTCTGTGTTGAGTTTGTCGACCAGCTGATACAAGCAACACACACACAAACACAGCATAGCGCATTCATCAGCAAATCACACGCACTGTCACATCCATCCATCCATTTATTCTAGTCTAGATCAAGCAACACGGCCCATAAACACAGAACACACAATACACAATCTCTCTGTCTGTCTGTCTTCCATCATTAAGAAAATGATGACAAGGCTGCTAGTAGACGTCTCCATTTGACTCTGTCGTGCACAATAGCCATTGCTTCATCGAGACGTCTTTGTCTTGTGTCCATATCTTCCATTATGTTTTCTATCCATTTCACTGGTTATCTTCCTTGGTTTCTCCTCCCAATTATAGAGCAGTGGGCAGTACACAATAACACACAATAAAGCGTACAGAAAAACTACGAAACTAAGAAAATGTCTCTAAGTGATGATCTACGAAATGAAATAGTTTTAGAAGAGATTTCTCATGTTCACTAATTCATTCTTCTTCCAGCAGTGAGCCTTACACTTTAGTTTTGTCTATGCATTACACCACACCAGTCAGTCTTTCATAAAATATATCATATTACACTGTATATTTTGTCATCATATAAACTCAAACAGACTGAAAGAGTACAAAATGTAAAAAGGAGTACAAAACGGATTCCAACGTACTTCACATTCATCCACAGAAAAGCAGATAAAAGGTAAAGTTACCCACAGTCAACATCGCTCTCTCACAGCTCTGTGATCCTAGGGGTCGGTGCTCGTCTCCATTTACATGGCCCTGAGCTGGCACTGAGCTGTAGACACAGCTCAGTTATATGCGTGGCAGGCCACACCTCTCCCATATACTGCCGTTACCTTCCCAGCGATTAGGCCAGTTTCAAATTATACCGCTAGGTGACAGAGGCACAGTGAGTGAACAACTTGCCCAGGGTTGATACCAGATAGTGCAATAATCATAAGTCGAACCTGCGACCTAAAGATCACGAGTCCCGACTATGATGGCCCAACCACTACACCACCAAGCTAAACAAGCAGTCATGTGTACAAATGCAGCTAAACATAATTTGCACAGTGGATCGAGAGAGAGAGAGAAATGTATACATTACCGTGTTGCAATCTCCAAGCTCTGCTTGCAGCTCCTTGAGTTCCTGTGCCAGCAGTTCAGCTCTGTCATACAAGATATACACACACACACAGTGAACCAGAGAAAGAGCTCTGCAACTCTTACCAACACCAGAACTCATGCAGAAACTGAAAAACCCTGCAAATTATAAGAACGAGCTCTTTGATAAATAAATTGATGTTGCAACTCTTCCTCACATCTTTTGTAGCACCGATGACAACTTCCGCCTTCCATCCACATCCTTAAGATTTTAGCCAAATACAGGACTAATCAAACATGATTAACCTTATTAATATATTATTAATACATTAATCATTATTAATATTAATATAGTTAATAGCTCTATTATGCATGCATAAATAAACACAACTCCATTCATCAGCAAATCGCACGAACTACACTACCAGAGTAAGTAATGGAAATATCTACTAAATAACATTGTTCTAGCCAGATCTCTCACGTTCTCTAATTCATTCTTCTTTCATTAGTAAGCCACACACTTTGCCACCACCTCACTGCAATGTTACCAGCTAGACGATAATTCCATCGACCATCATCAGCTATTAGTCCGACACCTGCACACGTCTCCAAAATGTGCATCATAGTTTCCTGGGACAATGACATTTGTTTGACATCACTACTCATCGACGGCACAAACTCACAGCATATCTGCTGGCAAAAACAGAACATACTATGAACGTTAAGCATCACTGTTCACTGTTGTGTCATCAGAAATGAATCTTGAAAGAGTACTGCTAGCACAGAGACAGTCGAATGGAAAAAGCAGTTTACAGTGCAGCCACTTATTTAAAAAGACAGCGTAGAGAAATGTATGTACCAAGAACAGATGACGAAAATGATAATAGAAGATATATCATTAACTTGTGATCACTGGAGTGGTTCGATTGATGCAGGAAAAGAGCAGTAAAGAAAGTGTGTTCACGATGTTGCCGACCTCCATTGGAAGATGGCCTCTGACCTGACCTGACTATTCACTAAAGTGAAGATGCACAAAGGCAAGGACAAAAGTAAGGCATACTAGATAAACGTGCACATAAAGCATTAACTGAAACAGAATAAAAAATGCACTCACAAAATGTCACTAACCGCTTTTCATAAGACACATAGCTTGACTGATCCTGAGTGACAGTTTCAATTTCTGTTCGAAAACGTCCAATTTCACTCGATAGTTCGTTAACCTTTGCTCTGCATATGCAAAGAACAAAGTCTATGGTGTGAGGCAATAATCATTATATCAATAATTTCTTGTTGTGTTGTTGCTTTCTACTGTGTGAATTTCAACAGGTTATTTTTGCTTCCGTATTCTGCTTATACCTTTCCGTCCACTGCTGGCTGGTTTTCCTGCTGGTAAAACAAAATACAGTCTCAACATATTATCACAAATGTTAGGATAAGAGCAAAAGCTGCATTCAAATAGAAGCAATAAACAGAGAAAAAATATTTAGGAAACCTCAGCATGCCGAGGAAGAATGTCTTATCTTGAACTTGTCTCTGTGATCCTGCTGCAATTAATACAGTAAACATTCAGACAGAACAACAAGCCACTAACTACATGTCAAATTAACTTTCCAGTATCTATAAAATTATAAAAAAAACTAACCTAAAAATCATAATTCGTCAACTACTATTCCCCACACATCATCTATGCAACATAGTCTATGCTACTGTCAATAGTCTACGTAGCACACTGATGGAGACAACCAAATTCCTTATACAGCTCGAGACATTATAAAAAGCAAATTTATGGCACAAGAATATTTTCACAACATCACATCTATGCAATGTTTGTACAGTGTTTTTGTAACAGTTTACAGTGACCTTGTCATTCTCAAGTCTGTGTTTCAGTGACAGCAATAACAACATCACAGCAATGAAAATCAATCAATCAATCCATCAATCAATCAATCAATCAATCAATCAATCAATCAATCAATCAATCAATCAATCCATCCATCCATCCATCCATCCATCCATCCATCCATCAATCACTCAATCAATCTGTATCTCCACTTCAAGCACACAATACCCACAGCAAAAAAAAGAAAAAAAAACAATAGCCATTCAAAAACTGTCCTGTCATCCTGTCATTCAGTATACAATAACAGCTGTAAACCACGTATGAAATAATACAAGAAAGTCAAAAATATGCGATATCGTAAAGACTACTATAACTAATTATGCAAAGTGAAATCATGTGGCAGCAGCATTGGAAATGATGACAACAGACAATAACAGCGATGACAATGACCACAATTACAGCAGCAGCAGCAGCAGTAATATTGATAGAGATAGCAAAGCTGGCACCTCTAACTCCAGCAGTTTTTGGTCCACCAAGACCCTGTTGAGTAACTGGTCTGTCAGTCACTTGCAGCTGAGTGGATAAAGCTGTCAACAACAACAAGAACAACTGTCATGTATACGCCACCAGCATCATAATCATATTGTTAAGGTGTAGCATTCAGCATGGTGTCCGATATGCACACTACAACCTACTGTAAGTAACATTTTGCATAAACCAAACTTCAATAAGCCATTTTCCAGTAATGTAGTACCCAAATTCCAGCAATGTATGCAAGTTGGACACGAGTCCTTACTTTTCAGGACTCAGACCTGGACTTGTATCCTGAAGACTCGCACTTGCCCTCGGCACTGTATGACATAAAGTAACCGTGTCCTACGTACATCCTTGTATTTTTACTACATGTTAAAGTAGCATCAACAGACAAAATTGTGTCCAATTTCTAACATTATGTTGCAATCTTGTTTCTTACTGCATGCTCACATAGTCAATAGCGAATTTTACAAACATTCTGTCTTGTTAAACTCACTGTACCAAGACTCACACTTGGACTCAAAGCCATTTGAATTAGACTTGAACCCAGCAGGCTCAAACTCGACTATATCACTGCAATTTGCAGCTCATAATTACTTTATTACACGTTTTGTAAAGTCAATACATGAAACCTGCATGATCTATCATACAATTCATAGCTTATGACTGACGTTTACTTGCCAATACACAAACATGCAGTCTGACAACAAAAAGCAAATAATTCTACAATACAGATTATGTAATTACCTAGTATAATGCAACAATACTGAATATTTAAGCAAAATCTAAGCAAGCTGCTAAATCTTGTACATGAAACAAGCAAAATTGAAAGGAACTAGCATAAAAACTTGTGTAAATTCCTTGTATGTATCACATATTTCACAAGCACAAGTGCACGAAAGTCATACAAAAATGTACATCATATTATACATTACTCTATCCAGTTTCAATAAAGACTTATTTTTTAATCTAGGTTGCTTTGTCTCCCAGCATCAGCGATGTTGTAATATTAGAACTGCAACTAAGTGCAACATACCAATTCCTCCACCAGCAGCACCGGCTCTAGACCCGGGGCGAGCTGTACCCGGGGCCTACAACACAACCCACACACCCAGGGCCTGTATTAGACATACACCGACACCAATCGTCACATGCACAGACCTACTATGTCTATTAGTGATAACAGCTAATATTTATCGATAAAATGTAAAAAGCAAAGTTAGGTTATATTATAGTGCACTCTAAAGCTTAGCTTATAGCTTAGCTTAATCTAGCACACTTAATCACCATAACTATATACTTAGCGCCAAAAACTCCCTTTTGTATCCCGGTTTCTTGGAGCTGAGAAACTGGGGAGGCAATGTGAGTAAACAACTTGCCCAAGGTTGCTATGCAATGGAATAGTGTCACGACCTAATGGAAAATTGATCTCACTGTTAGCATGAAAAAAATTGCTAGCGGTGGATCATATTCATGGTAGACACCGGAGGTCTACCAGCAGTTTTGCATGCCAAAACATCATATACATTAACTGACAATGAAGTGTAAAGTGTGCATTTTTGTATAAAAAGTGTATTGATTGTAACGAGACAGGAAAGCAATCTACCGATAGTAATTTTCTGCTTGTTTATAAAAAATAAACAAATAATATGCAACAATTTGTTATCTCCATCACTTGTTTTAGACTGCAGATAAAGTTTTATTCACGAGACAATGCAGGAAGGAACTGAAATGGAAGAAGTAAATCACCGCTGCTGTTGTCAGTCGGGTTGCCGTGCCTTGTGGGACAGCACCTACAAAACATAACAAATTATGCTTCCTGTTAGTGATTTTTCTCCGAGACAAACTATATGTTACATAAATGTTTGGTTCATCACTGCCCATGAGACCACACAATACGTACATGCAAAGACAAAGAAATAACAAACTTCCATACAGAAATTCACAATATGACTTGAATAATTCAAGCATGTAAAAAGTACTGACAATTAAAAAGCAAATGTTATGACAGTATAAAATGTTTACAGCTGCCATTATCTATGTTACGTTTTCATGCCTGTTAAAATGCTAAGTTTAGAGATCTAATAATTAAAAGCTAAAAGTTGAATAAATAAAAATAATACATATAAAATTCAGGCAGTTTCTCTATACTTTATCATGACAACAGAATTAACCTACTCAGATCACATTAATAATCATTCGCTAATGAAGCAGGCTCTGACACATACCCATCCAAGATCACATAATGGCAGCTAACTGAATTATCAAGCATCTGTTTCTGTGCACTGTACTGAGTAGGCGAGGAACAACTGGCTATTGTTGGAATGCCCAATAAGCCAGTGAGTGCCCTGTTGCTTTAAATATTAAGCCTTGCAAGTTCACATTACAAAACAGCCAGACCTCAAATAACAGTAATCGTATAGCTAGGGATACTGAATAACTGGTGTACAATGAAAATTTTTCTTACAATACATGCTTTATTTTAATGCAAAATATGTGTGAATATATGCAGAATATGTCAAAATATGTGCTAAAATAATGTAGCATAGACATGCATATAAGGCAGCATATTCATGTACCAATAAGCTTATACACGGCAAAAAGTACAACACAAAATGCTAATTGCAAAACAATTTAACAGACATTGGAATTGCAGCGAATCAACAGAATTTTTAAAACTAGTGATTGGATTCCACATGAGGTACTTGAAAATATGCACTAAAGACATGCAGATACACAGCTCCTGCTAGAAACAAAGCTGTTATGTAAAAGATGTCACAGAGACACTGAAATTGTTGCACATATCTTACCACTAGCACTAGGTTTCATGGCAGGAGGCCGTGATGCTGTACCTGGTCGACCAATGCTACTTCCTGGTCTACCACTCCTAGCCAACACAGTGCATATGAGTGTGAAATGCACATTGCATGAGCTGTGATACCAACTTAGCCTGGCTTATGACCGCTTATCATGCAAACAGACACAATAAATGCCGGCAGAGGTCACACAGAAGAGTTGTATGGAAACAATTGGTATATCAACATTCCCAACCAGTGTGCAGCATTCATCCCTCCCCTCCAATTCCTATTCTCCCATTGCGTTAGTAAACTTGTCCTTCGACTGTCCACCAGTGATCTGCGATTCCCTCACTGGTCTACTGTGAGAGCATGGAACGAACTGATCGACTGTGTGTCAGGTAGGTAAATGGAATCGTCACCAGGAATAGTTGCTAGTGGAGCAAAACTGCTACTGACACTAAGATTATACGCATTAATAACAAATGACGTCACATGATCTGCAACAGTAACATTTCCAGGAGAAGTTCTCCATTTGATCATACATAGGTGTGTCCATACTGGCACATGACTTATGAACCCAACCACTACAGTTGTCACATGCTACTGCCTTGTGAGACCAGCTGACGACAAGTTGACAAACTCCACACGAAAACATTACATAGTCGTAGCACAGACCGAGTGAAGTGGTACAACGCGACTATAGTCATACTATATGCGCATTTTACAATATATAATAATCATATGCAAGTATTACATTGTTGAACAACGATCTCACTATTAACAACTTGTATACATGTACTAATTATACGTCGCTAATGAAAACAAAAATGCATTCCTATGTAAATGTCAACACACCGCACGCGCACGCGCAAAAATAATCACTTGATAGCCCAACTGATAGCGACACAGAATATGATGCAGACTTCTCGTAATAATAAATTTTTCGTAAAAATTTCTGAAGGTTATATGAATTTATTTGCAACATTTTGTACACTTTATGCTTTGTAGAATGGCGTCTAGCTTTTTTTTGTTTTTTTACCCCAAATCAATAAAACTTGCAGAAACAGAAAATTGACACTCAAAAAATGACAGTGCAGTATATAGTGGCACTGCAGGTAGACTTAACATAAAAATTAGTATCAAAATTGTCATCCAGTTGGCAAGCATTTTATGGTATTACAACAGAATGCCTTTATATTGTTAGATAAGTAAGTTAATTACCACTCGTTATCTCAGTAGTCTCAGACGGAAGTATCGTACTAACAGTACGCCTGTTTTTCACAATATTCAATATTGACAAGGTAGCCGGAGCGCGATGAGTCAAACTGAATCCATCCTGGTGTTAGAATCCCAATAGCTCGTTTATGTATGTAATTTCCTGTACGGTTGGCAGAGCAGGCCTGCAGTTCTAAGCGCACGGTATGCAGTGTTCGCCAGTGTAAGGAAGGTTACCGTAGCCTATGGGTCTGGTCCAGTCATCCGCATCGCGATGACTAATTAAGTTGTCATGCAACAATTACAGCAGTTGAAGCTATGTGGCTCTGTTCAGTGTGTTCGTGGCTCAGTCTGCGTGTACAGCCTATAACTAGAAAAATATGCCAGGCCAGTGCAAGACCCGTAGTGCGTCCTATTAGGACGGCCGCATATAGGCCTACAACATGCACGCAGACTACAGTAGAGTGCGGTCCGCCGCGGCGGTGAAAAATGCTGCGGCTGCAGGCAGCTAACGACGGCTACTTCTGACGCCGCTGATGGCGGAAGAAAACTATACGACGTATTACGGCTCACGAACTCTATATGGCAGTTGATAGCGTCGACTGCATGGGCTCTACGAGCTAACCTATCGGAGACGAGGACAGATAACTGACAAGTTGTGAATAGAACAAGGACCAACGTAATTT